>Ga0209403_10007056_pt1 | contig 11187 bp, 9 predicted proteins | sample ArcticOcean_MG_C_8_FD_187440 | JGI IMG/M metagenome (GOLD analysis project Ga0209403, IMG submission 187440) | Marine microbial communities from western Arctic Ocean - ArcticOcean_MG_CB11_86 (SPAdes) (version 2) | ecosystem: Environmental > Aquatic > Marine > Oceanic | place: Arctic Ocean...
AAATTGCGGGATGAGGACGAGCTCTTTTCTTACCGTACGGCGGTCTTCGGCCTGATCGCCGGGGTAGCCTATCTGATCGCCTGGCTGTATGCGATCGGTTTCACCCTGCCCGTCGCCGTTCTATTTCTATTTTTTCTATACGTTTTTTATATCGGCATTGCCAGGGTGGTGGCCGAAGCGGGACTGATCAATCTGGATCTTCCAATCAATGCCCATAGCTTTACCGTCGGTATGGTCGGATCAGCCAATATGACTGGCGCGACGCTGACCGGTCTCGGACTGACCAATGCGTTTGCCCGCAACTGGCGTACCTTTACGATGGTCGGCCTTTCTCATGTGGCCTGGATGCGGGAGTATATCTGGCCGAATCGGCGTATGCTGGTTCTGTGGATCAGTATGGCTTTTATCCTCAGTGTTGTCACCTCCACCATGTATGTCATTTACTCCGGATACACGCAGGGGGCGGACAATCTGCATATCAATCTGACCAATACCGGTAATCTATTCTATAATCTCATCATCAACTGGATGCGTAATGCCACCCGTATCTCCGAATTGGAAATCATCTTTCTCTTATCCGGAGCGGCTATCAATATGCTGCTCGTGGCAGGACGGGTCTTTTTCTACTGGTGGCCCTTCAATCCTATAGGATTCGTGGTCGGCGCAGCCACACCGATCACGAACTATATGTTTACTTTTTTCCTCGCGTGGTTGATTAAGTTCTTTGTGATGCGCTTCGGTGGTGTAAGTCTGTACCGAAAAACACAGCCGTTGTTTCTGGGCATTCTCGTAGGCTATCTGCTGGGTGTATCTGTGGCATATGTGATCGACTCAGTCTGGTTCCCGGATATACCGCATGTGACAGAGATATTTTGATGTGTTCGACGCTCGTCAACAACTGGAGGTGTCTACAGGATCGGGTTGTGCAACCCCATGGCGTCCCAGCGTTGATGGTCGGTAGAGATAAAGAGGAGAGCGGGAGATTGGAAATCCACGGCAAATATACGCCCGGACGGGGTCTCATGGATCATTGGAGACGGCCTAAAAACTTTTGCACTTACATCTGTGCCTACAAACGACAAGTAAAATCCGCTCCCCTGTGCTATAAATCCCCCGGTGTAATTACATTTCAACTGATCTCTGGTACACCATCCGACCGCCGTCGGTGGGGAGTGAGGTGATTGTTTGCGAGAACGTCCGCGGCGGTCCAGCCCATTTTTCCGTGACGAACAACGCCGTAACGAACGGTGGCTTCATCGGCGAATGGCCGCACGTTTGGCAAGTCGAGCCAGATGCGTAAGAGGACGCGTTTGTGGTCTTCGTTTTCGATGGGTTTGTACCCTTCTTTTCCGTGAAATACGGTGTAGTTGTTGAAGAAGGCAATATCCCCATCGTGTAAAGGAAAGGCGAAGCTGTGTTTTTCGGCTGTTTCGGCGATAAAATCAAATATTTCGGTTTCACGGGCTGTAAGAACCTGGTTTGCCTTTTTCATGCCGCCACGAATCCAACCGGGATGGAAGCGACACGATACGACACCTTGCGCAGCGCTGAATGCGGGTACTTTGAAGTTTGAGAAGGGGGTTTCCTTGGGATAGGTTTCGATTCTGTTCCAGATAAACCCTTCGTACAGTCTGGCCAGATATTCGGGATGTTGGCGAAGGATTTCATTATAAACCGTCATAGAGCTGGCGGCCAGGCTGAGGGGATCATCAGGTGCCTGGCGGACACAGAAAAGACTGGCACAATCGGAGAGGTCGACGTGTAACGCACTTGGCAGAGGTGAGCCAAGGATACGTGCGCCTTTTTGTGGGGCCAATTTACCATCAGTGACGTAGTGAATCAATCCTGCTTCCAGGTTTTGTGTCACGGCTGTGCCGAGGTGTGTGCAAAGCCCCCAGAACAATTTTTCTAGATCGGGGTAATCATACGATGCTGTGGGGAAGCCAGAAAGAACGGCGAACCCCCTGCCATCGCGGATTTGGCTTTGTAGATTATGAAGGGTATCCAGAAGGCTGGGCCATGGGAAATCTTCACGGGTCAATTCGGCAAATGGCAGGCCGCGTTTGTTTATTTTTTGAAGGGCTTTGCCGAGATCGTCTTGTTGCTGAGTGGCCAAGGTGAATTTCCAGGATTGATCACGCGCAAGGTCTTCACCGGTCCAGGCGCTCGCATCTGTGATGGGTTCCATCTGTAGGGGCATTCTGGCTCTCCTGATGATTGATGGGCAATGATAGGGATCGCCGCGCTGTTAACTTCTCGATTGTTTTTTTCAACTCAGGTCATTTATGGACAGGATACAATAAAACGAAATGAAAGTCATGGTTTTTGGGCCCTATTCCTCGGTCCACCGCCCACCAGATCGAGAAAATAATCTCTCCATATGAGTGTTTCAATGTCTGACATCAAACCACAAGAAGAACCGGTAAACGATCCGTGCATGTACGAGTCAGGCGCCGATATAATTATCCTTGGCAATAGCCTGTGCCGGGTTGTATGGCGTTACTGTGGTGGTTTATGGAACGCTGCATACGATTGCAGGACGGTAGACGGCTGGCAAACCCTCGCCCGGGATCCAGAAGGCGCTGCTTGCGGCATCGTCGTCAGAGACGGATCGGACGTCCATGCCTCGCCGCACAGCAGACCAGAGGTGATATACCGCAGTGACAGACGGATCGAGATTATGTGGCGCTTCAAAGCAGGTGCCTGGGATGTCGCCTGTCGACAGACGATCGAAGAGGGTGACCGCCATATTCTGGAAGAGGTGGTCTTCACCGCTCGTGAAGCGTCCCAGGTGCGATACCAACGGGCCTGGCAGGCCGAGGCACCGGAGGATGACTTTTACGAATGGGTGGTCAATACCCTGACGCATAACGGATGGAGATCCGGAGCGGCGTCCTTTCTGATTCTGACACACCAGGGTGAAGGAGGATGGCGTCCATCCGGAGGCGGAGGTGGTTTTGTTCGGAGCACCACCGGGTTTGAACGAAATAAAGAAGGCTTTCATACACCCGGACCGGGCGCGGTATACACGGTGTTTCACCGGGCGCCGCATCAAGTGGAACAGGAAGGGTGGATCGATACCGCTGATATAAAGGTCTACCGATTGCAGCATTATCTCATTTTATATCCGGATAACCTGTTCTGCCGGGATGCCATCGACTATGTACGAAAACTACAACCATTGGAAGCTTTGCCGCCGCGCTGGTCCTGGAAGGCGTTCATAGATAAGCAGGTCGAAGGGGTTCGCCAAGCACCTGGTCTCTGGGAAGACCACGGTGACTGGGGGCACACGGAACTGGGCTGGTACATGGGCGCCAGCCCCGATGCATTTATCCAGAAAGAACGGCAGGCCCTCGACTGGGGTGGCAACTTCGACCTCTGGCAGGCCATGGCATTCCATGAGATCGGCAGACGCTTTGGTGACGCATGGGCGTCGGAACGAGCCGGGAAGATCTTCAACGGAATCAAACACGAGATGTGGCAGATCGACGATCCGGGTACGCCCTGTGATGGCGCGTTCTGGATGTTCCGTCCGAGAACCCGTGCGGCATACGAAGCCCGCAAGACGCAGCACTTCGGTGGTGTAGGTTCCATCGAGAAATCGGCCGACCTGTGGATCTGCGATTCCGGTAAGATCGGTTACTGGCTGGCGGAGATGTCAGTGCAGCTTGATGATGACCTGTTCCTGGAAAAATCCGAGGGGGCGGCGGCCTTTCTTATGGGATTGCAGCGGGCAGATGGCAACCTGCGGGCTGGCCGCATCCATGTGAGCGGCAAGCCGGTATATGCATCGAATCTGGCCTGCAATGCCTGTGCGCTCATGATCTGGGCACGGCTGTACGAGATCACGGGCCGTGAGCTTTACCGTGATGCGGCCATCCGGTGTGCGGATTACACCATGGCAAAGTGGTTAAATGGGCGTGTCTGGAAGATGTATGGGGGTGAGTGGGATGTAAGGGGCAACATTTCTTCTTCTTCAGCCGCATACGCCACCTGGGGGTTCGCCGTTTTGTTTCGGGCGACTGGCTACGAGCCGGCTCTGGATGCTGTCCGCTGGAGCGCGGACTGGCACATGGCCATGCAGTCCTTGACCGATACTGGTATACGCCATTACATGCCAAAGGCACGCTGGAAAGGCCGGAAATTCCGTTCCACGGGCGGTTTTGCCCAGGGCGTGATGAACGAAGGATACGGCCAGTTGCTCTGGAATCGTCCTGAAGAGCCATACGCCCAGTATCTGGCGTGGAAAGTCACCGGTGATCCTTTGTATCTGGAGAGTGCAAAGGCCTACCTCGTCTGGCAGACCTACATGCAGCATGACTGCCCGGACGACTATCGGTTTCATGGGGGTGGCAGCGAGGGATACGAATGGTCGAAGGACACGCTTAACGGCTTTGGCACAGTCTATTTCGGTGAAACAGTCGGGTGCAATATCACCCTGTTTGCACTCATGGATGAAGGATCACTGACCTGGTGAGTTGAGAAATTTCACCCAGGCGCCAATCGCAACACCAGCAGCGTCTGAAACGCTTTTTTAATGCTTTCTACTACCACCCCATCTTTGTGATTATCCAAGTATAGAAGTCCGCCTCCAGGATAATTGAAGACTCCCCGTAGCTTGCTGCGGTACTTCACGCAAGCGGTGGGCATTGCTGTGCTTTTCAAGCGTGCAGTATATCAACCCCATCTGTTCGCATCCGCCTAGGCACTGATCCCTGTACCCTGATTTTTATAGATTTGATGACAATACCCGTTGCATGGCCCAGATAAAGGCCTCGTTTTCTTCCTTTGTGCCCATGGTCACTCTTATAAAATTATCCATCCCCCATCGTTGTTTGCCATTGGAGATAAATACATTGTGTTTGCTCAAAGCATTGGATATCTCGGTGGCATCCCGATTGAGATTGACCCACATGAAGTTGGCGTGACTGGGGACCGGTGCCATACCCAGCGCTTTAAGTTCCCTGGTTAGATAGACCTCACCCTCCTGGGCCAATTTTCGGCTGTTTTCGATATGTTGATGGTCGTTGATGGCCGCTTCGGCTGCAACGACCCCAAGATAACTCAGCGGATTAAAACTCGGCTGATGAACTTTCAAGCGTTTGACCAGTGAAGGATGCATAATGCCGTAACCGATACGCATGCCGGCCAGACCGTATCCTTTTGAGAACGTCCGGGCTACGACGACATTCTCTTTTTCCACGCCGAGGTGAGCCGCATCTTTGTATTCCGGGTTCCGGGCGAAATGAATGTAGGCTTCGTCGAGTAACAAGAGGACGTGCGCAGGTACTGAGTTGACGAAATCCACCAGACGGTCATGATCAACCATCGTACCTGTAGGATTATGCGGGTTGGTGACCGTAACCATGGTGGTATTGCTGTTGATCATTTTATAGATCATATCCAGGTTGTGGGTGAAGTCCTCATCCAGACGTGCCGGACGAATTTTAAGGTCCATCCCTTTTGCCTCACGGTAATTCGTCCAGGTCATTGCAGGGTCTGTATAACCAGGCCGGGCAAGGATCATCTCGGCCCCCTCTTTCATGGCTTCCGTCGCCATGACATGCAGCAGCGGGCTGGAACCGCTCGTGACCATGATGGGGGTAATCTCCGCCAGTTTTCTTCGCCCCTCCCAAGTACTTGTATCGCCTTCCGGCAGGGCAATATCGTGGTGTCGCCCAATGGCGGCGATCAGGTCCGGGGTTTTCTCACTGCCGTAACGGTTAACTGCAAACAGGTTTTTAGCAACCGCCTCAATGGCCCGGGGAGACGGCCCCAAAGGGTTCTCATTACCGCCCATGCGGACCACCCCAGGCTCAACACCCCATCCACGGACGTCGGCAGGTTCTTTACCGGCTAAGAGCGCAGCGGCTACATCGTGAGCACTGTAGGTCATGGCGCCGACACCACCCAGCAAAGCGCCTTTCATAAAACCCCGTCGCGAAAAAGTATGTGCATCTTTCATGGATAAAAACTCCTTTGTTTTGTGTAGCTATGATGAGATTTATACTTCTTCTGGACTTTTTCTTTCACTTTCGGCCTGAACGATTCGATCCGGTCCTGCATCATCGAATTTCACGATGGGCGTTAATCATTGAATACAGCAAGATAGGCTGCGACCAGGGCGGCCTAAGTCCTAAACGAATCGATTTTATCGTGGGAGAAGGTTGAACCGATTATTATTCAAATTCCATGTAATCAAGAGGATTTTCTGTAATCATCCCTTCTTCTTGCGCGGCAGAAAGAAGATCTTTGTCACCGGCAATAAATATAGGTACCGTTTGATCTGCTTCTTCCATCAGCCTGACGGGCCATCAATACTGCGGCTAATTGAACAGCGACATACCCGCGAAGACGATGCTGCTGAGTTAACTCCACGGCCTGATCGATAATGCCTCGCTCAACAACAAGAAGTACAAAGTATTCCTCGCAGTCTTGCAGAAAACGACTCAGGATACGAGTCCGCTCTATGTCTGAAAGCCCGCCAAGGGGCGCGAGCTTTAGCGCTAAAAGCAGCTGCCACCTCTGCCAAAGTAATTTCAGCCAACAATATGGCATGGTCGGCAAGAGGATCGGTTAACTTACGGATCCAGTCGCTCCCGTCTTCGTCTGCATAGCGTTTGACGATCGCACTGGCATCCAGATAATACACGCTCACGATTTCTATCCCCGTTGCGTGGAGATTATTTCACTTAACGATAGTCCGGCTGCTTGTTTCAATGATTCACGTACCTCATCGAGCGTAACACCGGGAATGATCTTACGTCGTAACGAATCTCCCAATGGACGCATCTGGCCTTTTGCATGTAAAACTTCTCTTACTGTTGACGAGGCACCTGCGTTACAAATCTGTATTGACGTTTCCAGGCGTTCGCGTCCCAACTCCTCGGGCATTTTTCCTACTTGTCTGGCTTGCTCTTCGAGCCGAGTATAGATCTCCTGAGAAATTTCAATCTTGATGGTGCTCATGGGCTTCCTTACTTTCTCGGTACTTATGAATTACCACAAATAAGGACCTGATCAAAAGTAATCTGATATTATATATTATCTAATATAGACCACCTGGATCAGGATCGCCCGCAGGAGCGGGCGCCTACCAAACTGTATTATATCGAATAACTTCTGAGCACGTACTTAGATATAGTCTTAAACACCGTTATCTTGTAATAAGGTGGCTCATTTGCAAATCTGAGTCACCCATTTTCTCTATGGCCAGGAGAGAAAGGAAGCAATCATAAAGTTCTGGGACCAAGTTATTGGCTGGATAAAGTTAATTTGGTGGAATTTTATATCACATACTTACGAGCAACAAATGATTACTTACCTGGTAACCCTATTCTCTTCCCTCATTTCTCGCCGATGTTCAGCCTTTGAGGATCTTCACCGGCACGCCGGCCTCCACATTCTATATCTTTTGACGATAGGTTTATCGGAAGCCAGGGCGATATTCAGTCTATCGTTGGCCAATGTCCTGCGGTCCGGATTCATTATTCGTTACACGCCTTTATTCTGCCGTATCGATCGATCGCACTTGGTCTGACCAGTCCCGCCACAGGTCACCCCTCGGATCGCCCAGGACCACCTCATCCGGGACAGACGACGGCGTCTTGGCAAAGGCATAGATCGTGGCCTGACGAATCACGTCGCTCCGTGTGTTCTGTCCGGCCATATGCATCAGATTCGCGTGCCACAGCACCACCGAGCCGACCGGTCCTTCGGTGACAACAGGTTTGGTGTCGGATTTGATATCTGTGAGTGGCGGAACGGTGTAGCCGTCCCACGGAGGGACACCCTCGGCCCTATCGGGCGGCGGCGCATCGCGATGGACGGCTGTCCAGTAGTCCCATATTCGCTGATGACTGCCCGGCCATAGGGTCAGCCCACCCGCATCGGGCGGCAGGTCATCTATATAAGCGGCGATCTGAAGCCGCCAATGCGTGTCGTACATGGCCTCGGAGTGGGCACTGCGATAGTTTTCTGCCGGTGGCGGGCTGTTCGGCAACGTGCAATACAGACCCCGGGCCCCCTGTCCGGTCGACCAGACGGGGCCGGTTTTGGGCAGCCGCAGTTGCTCGGACTTACCCGTGGGTTTGCCGGTCCACTGCTCGGGCTCCCCGCCCAAATGGGACGCCATCCCTTTCACGGTACCCTCTGTCAGCAGGCAGGGTCCAGTGGTCACGCCCGATTCGTCCAAACCGGCCGGCCACACCACTTCTCCCTTACTTAGCAGTTGCTCGGCCACATTCCACAAAGCACGTGGGGCCGTGTTCAACAGCAACTCTTCCGCTCCGTTCCGAATGAAGAGCCGGTGGCCGCTGCCGAAGAAGTACGGATCGCCGCCGTCCTCGGCCCGCGGGTAGCTGTCCGCCTCTACCTGAGTAAACGGAAGCCATGTGGCAGGATCGTCGCGCTTCATGCTGGGGCGGTGAGCTGCAATGACCCCCCACATCTGGTTCCGTGCCTGCCGGCAAAGGTCCAGGTCGAGCACCCCCGGCAACACAAGCATACCGTCACGTTTGAACTGTGCGATCTGACTTTCAGTGAGTAGCGGGACCTGGTGCAGGTCGTCAGGGGGTATGGCCATTAGATATGCTCCTTATGGATGGATGCGCCGGGCTGAAGGCGAATGAAGACACCGGGGATTTATGATCCTGAAACATCCGCGTTACTGCTGTCCGAATTATTCGCTATGACAGCCTTACGCGTCTCGTTGCAAATGCCTCTTTCGCTGTTGCCGTATGTGATATTGCCGTTGACGAGGACGTCTTGCGAATTTTCTTTGATGTAAATGCCGTATTGCTGGCCGGCGTCTTCCACCACCTCATGGTCGTGGACGGAGCATATGCAGCCATGGACGATGACGTGGCTGCCGCCGTCGATCAGAATACCTGCCTGGTGATTATTATAGACGTGTACATCGCCGATGATGACATTACGGGGGCCGGCGTTGCCACCCTGGCTGGACACCACAATGCCGCCCCCTTCTTTATTGCCACCGAAGTCGCTGCCGCCGGTGATCGTCGTGTCATCCGTATTGGGACCGATCAGAACGCCCGCCTTGCCGTTACGAACGGCGGTGACGGTATTGACTTTGACCCCCTGCGTTCGGGCTTGGCCCGCATCGGGGGAGGTGATGACGAGGCCGTAGGTGTCGCAGTCGGAGAATTCACAGCCAATGATCTTGGCGTAGTGGCAGCGTTCTACTAGCATGCCGACCCCGTTGACCTGAGGATCACAGAACTGCACCTGAGCCGCATCTATGACGCCGGGGGTACCACTGCTGTGGCCACCTTCGAAGTGAAAGCCGGTGCCGCAGAAGTTGGCACCGACGTTTCGTATGGACAACAGATCGCTGCCGCCACGTACCCGTATACCGGCCTTTCCGTTGTCCTTGCCGCTTCCTATGAGATGGAGATGGCTGACCGTAACCCCGGTGACCTTTCGGGTGTCGCCGTGGATATCAAGGAGGTCGATAGCCTTCTTCGATCGCAATACCGTGCCTTCTTCGCCGCCGCTGAAGGTGATGCCCCGCGCCGCCCCTTCCAGATGGACCCCGTTCTTATCTCTAAGATAGATGGTCTCCTCCAGCCAGTAGCAGCCTGCCGCGAGGTATATCCGCCCGCCTTCATCCGGCAACCGGTCTATGGCCCGCTGAATGACAGACGCGACCTCGTTGCCGGTAGCGACCACTGATCCGTCGCGACCCGATCGGGCTTCGCATCCTTCGCGGTCATTTATTGAAATGATATAGTCGGCTGTGATAGGCATGAAATAATGCTCCATAGGGTTATCATTATGACGAAAGTGGTGGTGGCCGTGTTACATCCAGTAGCCCCAATGCATACGAAGCCGGTATGTTATCCTTGTTGCCATTCCGGCATGCTGACTGCGGAGGAAATTGTTAAATGCGCGCGGCTTCAGCCGCCGTAGGAAAATGCCGGAACGCCCTTGACGCCGGGATCGATCTTGATGAGCGACCCCGCCAATGGCTGGTCCTGGAACGCTTCGTCGTCCAGGCCGTAGACCGCGGAGGTTACGTAGAGCTCATCGAGGTGTTCACCCCCGAAGGCACAGGACGTCGTCTGTCCGAAGGGCAGTCGGATGTGACGCAGGCGCTCACCGTTGTCGGGGTTATATCTCTGCAGGCCCCAGCCACCGAAGACAGCAATCCAGAGCATCCCCTCCTCATCTATCGACATGCCGTCGAAGTGACCTTCGCCGTTCTGGTGTTCGACGGCGACCCGCACGTTCGAAATGTTTCCCGTATCGATGTCGTAGTCGTAAGCGCGGACGGTATCCAGTGCCGTGTCGATGTAGTACATCGTGCGGTGGTCAGCTGACCAGACAATACCATTGGAAATCGTGACCGGCTCGACTTTCTTTGATACCGAATGGTCGACGTCGAGACAATATAGGGCACCACAATCGGCGGCGCCAAAGAAATCCATGGTACCGGCCCAAAATCTGCCGGCGGGATCACACTTGCCATCGTTGAATCGATTCGCCGGCATCTGGCGTTCCGGATCCGCGATGGGCGTGATCTTCTCGGTGTCGAGGTCGAGGACGGCAAAGCCGTTGTGGAGCGCGAGGGCGACGCCGCCGCCCTTCCTGGGCACCACCGTGCCAACCGCCTGGCAGGTCGGGATGGTCCGGTTCTGACCGGACGATGGGTCGTAGACGTAGAGTTCGTGACTGAGGATATCTACCCAGTACAACACCTGCCTGTCCGAGTCCCACAAGGACCCTTCACCGACGAGGGCGCGATTGTCGACTACGAGTTCGAGATCGAGATGCTCAACATCCATAACAAAGAACCTCCCTATTTTTAACCATTGTGCGCGTTGACATTTTTACCGCCATGTTACCTGCAAACGACCCCAATTATCTTCGAGTAGCGCCAGCAGTTCAGACATTTGGCGTGTCCTGACCTTTACCAGAATGGCACCGATGCCCCTGCCATAATTTGGGTGCATAGTCATGATGGCCGGCCCGACAGGTCCGTGGAGCGATTCGAAATTGAAATCCCGGTCCACGCTGATGATGGCTGGCGGTGCCTTTATAAAATCGGTCGCCCGTCTCCTGATTACACCGATATAGGTTGAATACTGAGACGCCGGTATATAGAATATAGAAGGTGCCCATTTTATCGGCCACTGTATTATAAAATTCACCATAGCACACGACAAA
>Ga0209403_10007063_pt1 | contig 11180 bp, 27 predicted proteins | sample ArcticOcean_MG_C_8_FD_187440 | JGI IMG/M metagenome (GOLD analysis project Ga0209403, IMG submission 187440) | Marine microbial communities from western Arctic Ocean - ArcticOcean_MG_CB11_86 (SPAdes) (version 2) | ecosystem: Environmental > Aquatic > Marine > Oceanic | place: Arctic Ocean...
AAGGAGGCTTTTGATGGCGCTCAATATGTTCGTGTTTTTCATAACACAGAGCTTGCTTATGTTGGAGATCCAGATAAAATTGATGTGTATACAGTTCCAGAATTTGAGGACATCAATATGTTTAGCTTGTTCACAAAGCAGGGATTTGGACATTTTACAATGGCTCAAGTGGGTGAGATAATTGAGAAACTTAATGAACTTATTTGGGAAGATGAACAATATGATGAGACGTCAACGTATCGTTATGATATAGGTAATACAGATGAGTGGAAAAGCTATTTAAACTCAATGACTTAGCGGCCACCCGGGGCTGAGCTAAGTGGTTGATATTAAAGAGGAATCTGGGAGTCGAACCCAGCGAGGTTTCCACAAAAACCTTTATACATCTTGTGGGATGAATAATTAGGGCGCTATGTTTCCATTCCCCTTCCCTTAAATTAAGGCGAGTTATTTACGCCTATAATAATTAAAATAATAACACCAACAATCCCAAGCCATGTTGCCCAGTAGTTGCTAATTTTTGTAGCATGGTCAGAGGATAAATCATCAAGAGCATCAGAAACATTTTCATTTTCAGAATGTTTAGTTTTATTTTCACCAGTTTTAGCATTGGCACGAACCCAATAAGTGCCACTATTATGACCTTTAGGCTTCATTCCACCTTGACGCATTTAATTCTCCAAAATTTGAGCAAGTCCAGAAGTAGTATCTGAGAATAATTGTTCTGCACCAATTGACTTTTGAAACTCAGCAGTTTCATATGGACAATTTTTTACGCCACATGGAAAAATTGCTGGTTTATTATCAGAGTTATCCCAACAATTTATATTACAGATAGCGCAGGTGTTAACCTTAGTTCCGAATGAATATCTCATTAAGCATTACCTCTAGTTGGCATCAACGCCGCTGCAATCTTAGCACCAAGATGGTTTTCAGGATCACGATCCATACGCTCAGTAAATACTGTCCCCTCTTTAATATCTTTGAGGAGCTTAGTAGCAACTTCATGTTGCTCTGATGTAGCGCGTCGTTTGACGTTCCACCCAAAAAGGTCGTCATAATCTACGACAGGCGTATCATTTTGTGGAGCATAAATTTGGATAAAATATCCAGTAGCATGATCGTGACCATACGAAACATTATGGTCTTGCTCGCTAATCTTCATTGTTTTGTTGTAACGTGACATCTCTTTATTCCTCTCAATTTGATAACCGTATTATACATCACTTAGTCTCATTTGTCAAGAAAAAAACGCATTCTTTCTATATTTAATTAGAAGTGTGGTAAATATGCCATATCTGAAAGAGTCTTTAGTTTCAATGACTTACGCCGCCCCCGGCGCGCTCCTAACCCCTTGATTCTATTGGGTTATTTACCCTGACCTCGATATTTTTTCCAACTGCGGCGTTTGTTTTTATTTTTAGGCCGACTCCGTACGCTATTACCTATAGCAGTACGTTTTTTAATTTTATATAAGCGGTGTAGAAAAGTATTTTTATTACGCGTAGCCATCGTCGTCTGGTTTCCCTTCTTTCATATCTTTAATCCATTCTTTAATTTCATCAATAGAATTAGGATTGTAACCATTTTCTATTAACTCTTGAGCAACAGATGGTTTAATTCCTAACTTATTTGGTCTATCTGGAAAGTTAATTATATCTGACATTTTTTCATCCTTATTAAATAAAATAATAAGGTCGAAAGGAGTGCTCAACAATTATTGTAAATTACTAAAAAGACAAAAAGTAAATTACTATTGGAGCAGCTTAATCAAAAACATATTGAGTGGATGTAGCCTCAATATATTTTTTAGTTCCTTTCTCCCTATTAGAATAGGCTGAGCCGCTTTCCGTGACTCCGTTGGATCATTAACCCCTTTTGCTTTTAACACTAGTGCTAGTTAAACTAGTTAGTGTGGGAGGATGATGCCTATTCTTATAAAAAACTGGTGAGAATTTTAATTCGCTCACCAACGAATTTAGTTATTATTGCTTGGCTTCAAGATGCCCAAGCAAATCAGCCAAAGCCGATTTAGTTGCACCCATAAAACCATTAATCTCAAATGGGGCAATGCTTTCCAGCTTGTTGAGAAGCTCCTTTTTCGTAGGCCCATCTGAAGTTTTAGCAGATGCGCTTTTAGGTTGGGCAACGTAAACACCTTCCCGAACCAATTTAGAACGAACAGAACGAACGCTCTTGCCGATTGTATCGGCAATGGTATCAAGTTCGACACCATCTTGGTAATCACTGATTACCTTTGCCGTCAATTCCTCAGTGTAATTAACGGTCTTAGTTGCAGTTTCTGACATATCAGATTTTCCTTTTTTCTGCGTTGTTGACAATATAAGTATTATATCAAACAAAGTCTGAAATGTCAAGCGTTTTTTTCCGATTATACGCATTTTTATTCCTTACAACTTTTGGGCGAAAGGGTGTATCTCGTGCAAACAAAATATATGCCGAACGCACTTTGCGAGGTGTTTTGCGAATTTTCCGTTTCTTAGACATGACTTTTCTCTCTGATTGATGTTTGTATTATACACCACTTAATCTCATTTGTCAAGAAAAAAATAGACCCCAACCTTATTTAATTGTAGATGTGGTAAATATATCACACCAACCCTTAAAAACCCTTTAGTTTCAATGACTTAGCCCGCGCCCGGGGCCGAGCTAAGTTCCTGATTTTACACGCTTTTAAGCCCTTCTTAAATTTGCTTAATATTATTTAAGAGTTGCACATGGTATTCTATTGCGTATGCCAGCTTTTTCCTATCTCTAGGATCATAAACATCATTCATCTTAAACCAGAGTTTTCTAATGATTCGTTCATGTTTAATTTGTTCCTTACGAACTATTCCAATCATAGCTTTATCTTTCTCTAAAATTTAAGTTGGGCTGGATTGCCACGTTTTGTAGGAAATATTATTCCACTATATTGTTCTGGTAATGTTTGAACTTCTAATGTTCCATTATTTTTAAAATACTCATTAAAGGGAACCCATTTTTTATTAACTAAAAATCCCCAATTACGAACACGCTTGAAAGTTCCAAATAATGTCCAAACATCTCCAACAGTTCCTTCGATTAATTCTATTCGATGAAATGACTTTGCTCTACGACAAGTAAAATCACCAGCAACACGATGCACACATTTTTCATTGTCACCGATATGCTCATAGTAACCATTTTTGAGAATAATCCCAAAAGATGCCCAAGGATGATCATGAACATTAATTGCATCGCTCATATGAAAACGGTGTAGCATTAGCTCGAAATATTTGGATTTTACCAAATAAAATCGTTCCATATATAGTGACGGTTTTCCATCGGTCCCGCAGCGGAAAAGCTCACGCTTTCCGCCTCTACGGGTAATCCAGTTTGCCAATTTTTCGAACCACTGCATTTTCAGTTTTTCCTATTGATAAGTGGCATAGTAAATATCTAATCCAGCTTGAACCATGAGATAAATAAAAACTCCGATAGATGCTAGTTTAAGATTAATTTCCATTTGCTTTACTCCTAGATTTGTGATAACCAACGTGCCATATTAATTGGCAAATAATTTAGCTTCTGCTCAATATACTGTTTAGCATATTGAGCAATTTTTAAAACATCGTTATTGAATTTTTTTGCCGTTTTAAAAGCAACAGCAATAAAACTAATAGCTTGTTTTATAGAACATTGAAAAAATTCAGAACGGCCAGAGACAATTGTCTCTGGCAATTCTGTAGACTGTCCACATTTTACAATAGCGTAGGCTTGTGCTAAGTGTTCTACCGCTTCCGCTAGCTGTCGATCAACTTTTTCGCTTTGCCATTCGACAGTTATCGGATAGTTATAGATACGGCCTTCTTTAGAAGTCCATTTTGCAATTTGCTTTTTGCGCTGTTCGGGATTTACTGACATCCCAATTTTGCTAGCGTCTGGCAAATTTTCATGTGTCATTATGTAAACGCTAGATGGCGCTGTAGTGGGACTGTTGAAAATTTCTTCCCCATAATATTCTTGAGCATATCCCATTATTTTGTCGCCCTTAATAGTTTGTGAGTATGAGACTTATTATATTTTGCAAGCCAATGATTAACAGCCTCATAATATCCCGATTTATATTCCTGACTAATTACGCGATGGAATAAAGGATGGTGAGCAAAGGCAACATCACTGTGATCACAAGCTCGAAATGTCTCACAGTTACCGATAAGATATACTGGTGTTCCACTAGAAATCGCTCCACCCATTTCGACCAATACGCCACGTTGTTCATCTCCTTCTTCTGCGTAAGCTATCAACAGATCTGCATCTACAACTTCCTGCGCGCATTCTGTCCATAACACACATTTTTCTGCTGATGTGAGTTTTTTGGCACCTGTTGGATTTTCTTTGCTTCCACAAGGAATATTAATCCAATTAGCTATGATATTGAAACCTTCTTGATCTCGCATCTCTAACCATTTTTCTGCATGCCAAATTTTGCTGGCTGAATAGATTGTAGGTTTATATTGCATTTTCTGTCTTTCTGTGTTTATCATAGGCATATTATACACCCATAAACCGCATTTGTCAAGTAGAAACGTAACTACCCTTTCATTTTATAATGAGGTGTGGTATTAATGTCACACCACATCAAATCGATCATCATCGTAATCATCATCTACGTAATCATCATCTACGTAATTATGGGTATATTCACGTCGATATACATCGCCATTTTCTTCCATTTTAGCATCTTCATAAGGCGCTGCCATGCGCCTATAGATTTCTAACTTCGCACATTCAAGCACCCCAACTACTTGATTTATATTAGTATAGTTACAACCATACTCTGCCAAGTATTCATCAAGTAATGAACTAATCATATAATTAAGTTCACCTTCATTACTTGGGAATACTCCCTCATCGATTTTGTTACGACTCTCTTCATTAATATAAGGCATTGTCTTCCTTTCTGTTGATATTGTAAGAGCATTATACATCATTAAATCTCATTTGTCAAGTAAAAAATGCGCTCAAGGCGCATTTTTATTATTCAATGATTTCAATGGGTTAGCCGGCGGCCGGGGCGCCGCTAAGTGGTTGATTTAGTTAGATTTTTCAAGACCGTGCATACTATTTCAAAACGTGGATGATCTTGGTTTTGTATTCCTAAATTTCTCAACAACCAAAGCACATTTTCAGGTTTGGTAGTATCTCGCCTTCGATTTGGAATTTCCATATCTACAGGCAGTGTTATATTATTTATCATAGCAACTTTACCAATATTACAACTTGCAAAACTAATACTGCAACTGGAACAATAGTTCTCACTAGTTCCATCGTATGATTACAGTTATCTAGTTTTAATTCTAATTTAGACTTATCTTTAAACATTACCATTCTCCTCCACCATAGCACCCATAATCCTCGTCAGTTCCCCAACCAGCAGAAGCTAGTGCATCACTATCTGCTTCGCCATCGGACGCAATATCGTTCCAATAATCGCGCACTTCTATTTCATCATCGTCAAGAAATGTTTCAGCTACTTCAAGCATTTCAACTTCACGTTGTGAAAGTGGCTGTGACCTAGTAGTAAAATATGCTACCAATTCACGAATTTCCACATCTGTCAGAAAGCGTATATCTTTCATTTCGAGACTAGACCATTTTGGTATCATCATTTTTTTCCTCAGTTTCGTTAATTATTTTGTCCATTGCTATCGCCAGCAAGCGTGTGTTGCGTTTGAACTTTTCAACGGCTTCGTCGTTTTCCTTAGCCCAATCTAACAATATTTTATGTCCGTTTTTCATTTTCATTTCCTTAGTTTCTAATAGGGATTATACACGAAACATTCCAATAAGTCAACTAAATAACACACTCTCTACTTCGATTTTCATACTTTGTGGTAAATATATCACTAGTTTTTCAACTTATCCGAAAATCATACTTATCCGAAAATCATACTTACCACCAGAAATATAATTCTCTAGGAGTACCCCATGTCACACTCCGAAGCCATAGCTTTCAATTCACATGGGGTGAACCTACTCGCGGTTTAACGGGCCTTTAGATTATCATCACATTCTAACTAATCACCTTTTTAGTAGTAGGACAATCAGTGCTTTTTAGCCTAACCGTTTGACGGCTCCAGCTGTCCATTAATTTATAACTGTATTATACACCAAACATCCCCATTTGTCAATAAAATAATGCATCTTACCTACATTTTATTGGTCTACGTGGTATATATGTCACACCAATGAAAATCATACTTATAAATGAAAATCATACTTATAAATGAAAATCATACTTATATTTCAATGACTTAGCTCGCCGCCGGGTACATTTTTTATCCTTATATATCAATGGGTTAGCTGGCCCCCGGGCGTCGCCTAAGTGCTTGATATTAAAAGCTTTTATTGTGGTCGAACGAATACACTATAGACTTCTTTACTATTAGCAAAGACAACTGTATCACCTTCTATAATCTCTTGTTTCGCGTAAATATCAAAAATGCGATGAAAAAAATCAGGTTCTCCAAAAATTTTGACTGCGCTGTTATATTCATCTTTACGAAATCCCACGAAGTGAGTACAAGGTTTCATATTATTTTTTTCCTACGTTGGCGTTTAATTTTTGTAATGACGAAATTGATACGAGTAATTTTATTCGCAATTTCGATTTCGTCGTCGTCACACATTCCAGCTAAAATTCCATTTAGCCTCTCCATTAATCTTGCGCGTCTACTCAACAAAACTTCTAAATTCGTCATGTTTGCACCTCCTGCCAGAATCCTGTTTCCATTTCGTGGGTGATAAACATATCGTCTGTGCAATCTTCATCTACGAAGATTTCATCTTCATGGAGTTCAATTGTGCGAATTACGCCATAAAGCTCAGACGCTTCAGCCATTGTGAAGTAATCAATTTCGTTTAATTCCAAATCGTAAATTGAAACCCCAAGCCCACCAAACCATACATATACACGTTGGCTATCTTCATAGATTTTGACAAAAAACGCATTATTTAATTTAGAAAGTTCCATTTTTCTAATCCTCTTAATAAGCCATTTCAAGTTCGTCTTCTTCATCCCAACCAATAACGAGTATGGTATCTTCACGACTAGCTTGTTCCGTTTCTGCATCCTGCAGTATTTTAGCTTCTCGATCTGTAAAGATATAATCAAGAGAGTGCAAGTTTGCAATGAGTTCGTTTAACTCATTATCAGTGAGAAGTTCAATTTGAACATTAGTGATATAATACATTTTATTACCTTACGTTTGGGCGTTTGTTTAACGCATTTAATGGGGAGCCTTTAGCAAGAAAGAAACGACCACTTGAATTAACAACCATTTCATTGAATTTATAGTGGCAGGCATTATTCCAATCAGCTTCTATTACTTCATTCGTGCGACTGTTTCGAATAGCCCTTTCAGCTTTTATAAGTGCGCTATCATTTTCTATCATCATATTTTTGTCTTTCGTTTTTGGTAGGTTTTCAGTGGCTCTTAACCCTAACTCAGATTTTCAGTGGCTCTTAACCCTAACCTTTCGGTTCCAGTAATCTTTGTTCCAGTAACCTCTCTTCTCTCAATTTCTAAAGGTATTATAACACAGCCAAACAAGTAAATCAAATCTGCAATCTGCTAAGTAGTTGATATTAAAGGGTGAATAGGAGCTTTTCGACATGAATTTATCGTTGTTTTTCAATAACTTAAAAAGCAACTTTTTTTCGTTTTATGTCGTTTTTTCTGAGCTGTGGTAAATATGCAACACCGACCCCATATTATCCTTATATATCAATAGGTTAGCCGGCCCCCGGGCGCCGCCTAAGTGCTTGATTCTATTGGGTTAATTGCGAAGAAGTTAATGCCCACAGCATAACTATGGCACCAACAACTATAACAGGAATTCCAATAGCAAACGAACTAGAACCTTCAATAAATCCCACGCCTGCAATAATAGTACCTAATCCTAATATAAATCTAATCATTACCTGCACCCTAACTTTCTTTAGTTGTTTGAATATAGCGATCATATATTTCAATAGCTATTTCATAAAGTTCCGCCATCTTATCGAGATCTGTTTCTTCCTCTGCGGCTTTTTTATAGCGCATTGACATATCATAAAGCATTTGAAATTTGCAGTTAGAAGCCATTAATTTATTCCTTTAGATTAGGGTGAGGATTAACATGGAAGTAATAACCGCTGAAAGGATAGCACCTACCACAGCACCAAGGATAAAGATTCTACCTTCTATATCAACCATCTCTAGCTCCAATTCATAGCTGCTAGAATGAAACGATCACGATCAAATCGTGAATTGGTAGAGGCAAGACGATCTGCCCAAACCTTAACAACCTCGATGGCTGTAGCAGTCTCGAACAACGTCTCTGCAATCATCTCAAAATCTTTTCTAGTCATTTCGTAATCCTTTTGTTTTCTGATTATGTGTGTATTATAGCACGACAAGCCCAATGTGTCAACTAGAAAGGTCATTATCCTTTCATTTTATTATCAAGTGTGGTATTAATGTAACACCTCAAATCATTCCTGAGAGGTCTATAGACCCCTCAGCGCCATCGCATCAGCTACCGCCCTAACTTCAAGACTGTCAGCATCTGTTTTTATTCTATTGGCTCTCATAGACATAACTTCAATGTTGCCGATTACATATCCCTTTGAGGGAATTTTTTTATCTAAGGATGGGCTGAAATCACTACCGCCCGCGCCCGATTTAATTTTATATCTTTTGTATAGATAAGGGCAGCTTCCCCTAGTTTGTATCATCTGACGCAAACATTCGTCCGCTATAGTTTTCATGCTATCACAAGGCAAGCCTTTCAGTCTAGCGCGCTGCGTTGCACCATCAGCCATTTTATACGCTTTCTTAAATAACCGAGTGAAGGATTCTGCGTTGCGAGCGGTGCTTCTTTTTTTCAACATTTGCCTAGTTCCCTCTGTTTCAATGATTAGAGTATACAGGGGTTGCCCGTATATGTCAACACCTAATTACAATAAAAACGCATTTTATTGATGCAGACCATAAGCCCGCCATTTGCGGGTAATATAGGTTGGTGAACCTGTATTGACAACAGGCCACCCACCCCACTCATTTTGGGTAGATACCCCATCCTTAGCAATCCGACGGATTGACCAGAAGGTGGATTTCTTAACCAATTCAAAAGTGACGCTAGCGCTATCACCATTGAATGTCTTGTATGTCTTTGTTTTAATCATGTACGTATTATACACCCATCACCCTCATTTGTCAAACATAAACGTACCTATCCTTTCATTTTATTGATTGCTGTGGTATTTAAGTCACATTGATAGGGGCCGGTTATTAGGACTAGTGTTTTAGCTTTCGATCAGCTCCCATTCCCAGGTACTATCCCTGGGAAATTTTTCAAAAAGCCTACGAGTGGTAGACTCTTTAAAAATTAAAGTTGACTTAATCATTTATACCAAGTATACTAAAAAAAGGAGTAAAGTTTGTAATGGCAAGTATAAGAACTCAAATTGTTGATTTATTAGTAACTGATTTGAAAAATATTGATGGTAGTACTGCGACTAGTAACTACGGTAACTTTGTTGAGCCATATACTTTTAAGTCAAACGTCTTTGATAACAATGTATTTCGAAATTGGAAATATTTGGAAGAGATAAATGATTTTCCAACTATTTGTTTTATGGTTGGAGCTGTAAGTCGTCAACACGTAGGTGGGGATGTTAGATATGAATTTTTTGAAGTGAATTTTAGAGGGTACGTCCACGGCGAAGATTCTCTGAATCTAGCTGATGACCTAGCAGAAGATATTGACTTTGTTGTTAATAGCTTTAGAAACAAAGCGTCAACAACTAATAGTACTTTAGAAATATCAGATGCATTAGTATTAAGTGTTAGTACCGATGAAGGATTGTTTGACCCTTATGGTTTATGTGATATTAGGGCACAAATTTCCTATCGTTATCATCTTGCTTAATTTTTATAATTGGCAAACTTTGATAAGATATTTTATAATTAATGGAATAATATATAAATGACAACAAAAACGAATGGAGCTTTATCTCCTATTACAATTGCTGATGCTTTAAACAAAACTTTGGAAACACCTTCCTTAGACCCTATTTTATTGTCTGTAGCTAATGAATTTTTAGGTGGAAATGACATAAACGATATTGCCCAGAAATTTAGTATATCACCTGATCGAGTAACGCAAATAGTTGAAAAAAAAGAAGTCAAAAGTTATATTGACAATGTGTATTTAACTCAAGGTTATCTAAATCGAATCAAGCGAATTAACATAATTAATAATGTTATTGAACAAAAATTAACGGAAGCTATGGAAACTGGTGAATATTCTAAAAAAGATTTATTAGACTGGGTAAAACATTTACATGAAGTAGAAATTTCAACTCGTCCTAAAGATAAAGGACCGACCGTAGCCGTTCAGGTAAATAACTATGATTCCTTAATGAAAGAGGTATTAGATCGATGAGTAAAAATGCTTTAATGCCTACAGATGGTCGTGGCAATGAGATGCCTGTATTATCTTATCACACTAAGAATGGAACTGCTAATACTTTTGCTTCTACAGTTTCAACAAGTGCAGTACGACTAGGACCGTTTAGTGAAGATATTCAAGTTATTTCTATGTACTCTAATGCCGATATTCATTTTGCTACTGGTAATAGTACTGTGACAGCTACTAGATCATCACATTTTTGGCCGTCAGGTTTATATTACGATTTTAATGTATTTTATGGTGGAACTCAGTTTAATATTAACGGAGGCGATCAATATATTTCATTAATTACATTAGATGCATCTAAAAATGCTAATGTTCATATTTCTGAAAGAGTTTAGTAAATGCGGTTAGGTTTAGGATTAAATTTTCTTCATCGTCTTATTAGTGATGCAGCAGTAGCTACTGTAGCAAAGTATCTTTTACAAGAAGATGGCGATTTCCTACTGTTGGAAGAGCGAGATACTATTCTATTAGTTACTCAATCGGGGGATACTTTAATTACCCAAAACGGTTTCTCATTAATTACAGCGCAATCAGAATCTACTGGTCAAATACAATTGGAGCAATAGGATAAATGGCAAATAAAAAAATCACAGAATTAACAGAGTTAACAGCAGCCAATATTGCTAATAACGATGTGTTAGCCATAGTAGATGTGGGAGGGGATGAGACTA
>Ga0209403_10007067_pt1 | contig 11177 bp, 8 predicted proteins | sample ArcticOcean_MG_C_8_FD_187440 | JGI IMG/M metagenome (GOLD analysis project Ga0209403, IMG submission 187440) | Marine microbial communities from western Arctic Ocean - ArcticOcean_MG_CB11_86 (SPAdes) (version 2) | ecosystem: Environmental > Aquatic > Marine > Oceanic | place: Arctic Ocean...
CAGGCCGGCCAGGAGCAAGGCGCCGACCGCACCGACGGCCGTCGCTTCGGTGGGCGTCGCGACGCCGGCCAGGATCGACCCCAGAACCGCAATGATGAGCACGAAAGGCGGTATCAACGCATGGCTGATACGCCGCCACAGCTCAATTCCATGTTCATCCTTGAATTCGGAAGGATCCATCGCCGGCGAGGATTCGGGCCGTAACCAGGCGACAATAACTTGATACAGCATGTACATCCCGACCAGTAAGAGACCGGGGATGAGCGCGCCGGCGAACAGATCGCCGACCGAAACCGGGTCGGGCGACCAGTTTCCGATTTCGCGCTGGGCATCGACATAGGCATTGGAAATCTGCTCACCTAAGATGACCAAAACGATAGATGGCGGAATGATTTGGCCGAGCGTGCCGGAGGCGCAGATCATGCCGCTCGCCAATTTGGGGTCATACCCCCGGCGCAACATGGTGGGCAGCGACAACAGACCCATGGTCACGACGGTGGCGCCCACGATCCCGGTCGAGGCAGCAAGCAGCGCGCCCACCACGAGCACCGAAATGCCGAGCCCGCCGCGCAGACGGCCGAACAGGCGGCCCATCGATTCGAGCAATTCTTCGGCCACCTTGGAGCGCTCCAGCATGACGCCCATAAAAATGAACAGCGGCACCGCCAGCAGCACTTCATTCCATATAGCATTGCCGAAAATCCGCTGCGGCATGGCGCGCACGAAAGTGATGTCAAAGTCGCCGAAAGCGTAGGTGAATAGGCCAAAGAGGAGCGCTACGCCCGACAGTGTGAAAGCCACGGGAAATCCCGCCAGCAAGCAACCGAACGTGGCGAGGATCATCAACAGGACGAGGATTTCGTTGACCGCCATATTACACCGGCTCCGACTTCTTAGACTCCGGTTCCGGTTCCGGCTCCGGCGCTTCGGCGCCGGCGAGGATCAGTATGGAATGCAGCAATAGCGAAACGCCTTGCAGCGCGATTAGCACAACGAACAGCAGAATGAACGATTTCAGCACGAACACGGCGGGGATGCCGCTGGTCTCCCGTGAGCCTTCCAAATTGACCCAAGATTGCGCCACATAAGGCAGGCTCGCCCAGCCGATCACCACACACACCGGCAGCAGGAACAGCACCGTACCCAACAGATCAATCAAAGCTTTGCGCCGTGGTCGAGCGTCCCGGTAAAAAATATCGACGCGCACATGGCCGCCATGGAGGAGCGTGTATCCAGCGCCGACCAGAAACAGCGCGCCGTGCAAATAGATAACGCCTTCCTGCATGAATATTGAGCCGATGCCGAACACATAGCGCATCAGGACGACGGTAAATTGGAGCAGCACCATAATCAGCGCGAGCCATGCTGCACCGCGCCCGATCTGTTCGTTCGCGATATCTATGGCGCGTGCTACCGCACCCAACACCTTCACTCGTAAACGGCCCCTGCCGCTCGCGCCCGCATCACCCGAAAGAACTCGGCGCGCGCGATAAAAGAAAAACGGCCCGCACCGCCTGATGGTGCGGGCCGCAGCGCGTCATTGGCACAATCGCCTCAACCGTATTTGAATGGCAACAGGCGTGCCTGCCAGTAAGCTTGGTCCGACAGTTTGGAGTAGGCAATTGCTTTCTTGCGGAAGTCGATGAAGCTCTCGTACACCCGCTTGGTGAGAGGATCTTCGGCGGCGGCGTCGGCCACCACTTCGCCCGATTTTTCACCGATCGCATTGAGCATGTCGTTGGGGATGCGCCGTACTTGCACATTATGTTCGTTGACGAGCGTGGCCAGCGAGTCGCTGTTCTTAGCATTGAACTCGGCAAGGGTAATGTCGTTCTCAGCCGCCATGCAGGACTCGATAAGCATCTGCTGGTTCGGGCTCAAACTATCCCATACAGCTTTATTCATGCCACATGAGAGGACCGTGCCTGGTTCGTGAAAGCCCGGCCAGTAATAGTATTTAGTCACTTTATAGAAGCCGAAGGCGAGGTCATTCCACGGGCCTACCCACTCGGTGGCGTCGATCGTGCCGGCCTGAAGCGCGGGGAAGATTTCGCCGCCGGGTAGCGACACTGCGGCGGACCCCAGGCGACGCAAGACTTCGCCACCGAGACCGGGCATCCGCATCTTGAGGCCTTTAAAGTCCTCGAGTCCGTTCATCTCCTTGTTGAACCAACCGCCCCACTGAACACCGGTGTTGCCGGCCATGAACGGCTTGATGTTGAAGTCGGCGCTGAGCTCATCCCACAGCTGTTGACCGCCGGAATGGTGTATCCAGGCATTCATTTCGGTCGCTGTAAGGCCGAACGGGACAGCACAGAAGAAGTTATAGGCCTTGGATTTGCCCTGCCAATAATAGTCCGCCCCATGATACATATCGGCGGTGCCTTGGCTCACTGCGTCGAAAGATTCGAACGGTGGCACCAGCTCGCCAGCGGCGTAGACCTTGACCGTGATCGCGCCATCACTGGCGCTGCTGATACGTTTTGCCAGGCGTTCGGCGGTAGTACCTAGGCCGGGAAAATTCTTCGGCCAAGTCGTGACCATTTTCAGTTCGCGCGTGCCTTGCGCGATGGCCGGTGCGGCCAAATTAGAAGCCGCAACCGCGGCAACGCCGGCGCCGGCAACGGCCGCGCCTTTCAGAAATGAACGTCGCTTAATCAATTTACTCATGGCGTGTACCTCCTGTTGAAAGAGAGGCGCGTTTGGCGCGCCTTCGTCATTGCGGCAAGAATATCGCCGTCTGTGCGTGGTTAGCAATGTTACAGCATGCGCCGCCACACGCCTCGGTCAAGCATCTCCAATGGGCGAAAGCGCGCCTTGTAAGCCATCTTGGCGCATTTCTCGATCCAAAACCCGAGATAAAGATAGCGCTTGCCCGTTTCCAGGCCGTGCTTGGCAAGCCAAAGTATCATAAAACTGCCGAGGCTCCGCCGGTTCACGGAAGGCTCGAAAAAGGTGTAGATGGCAGACAGAGATTCCGCCAATTCGTCGAATAGGCAGACCGCCATCAACGTACCGCTGGAGTCACGAAATTCCGCCACACGCGTGGTGACAGGGCTGTCCTCAACAAGCGCGCGATATTCGGCAAAATCCATGTCCGCCATTTCACCGCCGCCATGGCGCCCATCCTGATAGCGTGTGAACAGATCGAAATGATCGGCTGTGGCTTCGGGCGGCAGAATTCGGGCATCCAGGTCCTTGTTGGCGCTGGCCACCCGGCGCAAAGATTTACTCGGCGTGAACCCGGCGATCGGCAGGCGCACCGGAATACAGGCGCGGCAGGTTGGGCAGGCGGGGCGGTAGGCGATGGCGCCGCTGCGGCGATACCCGGCGCCGATCAGGCGTTTATATTCGTCGCCGGCACGGTCATCGGCCAATGCCACGACAATCTTGCGCTCGGTTTTCCCAGGCAAATAGGGGCAGGGCAGCAGCCTGGTGGCGAACAGAAAGTCGAGCCGGTCCGCCGTCAGGCTTTGACGCTTAACTTCCTCGCCGCTGTCACGGTGGATTGCCCCCGGATAGGTCATGCCGCCAATTATAACCCACCCTGTCTCTCACCAAAGCCCGTAATACCATGGCGCGAAGAGGGAAAACCCGACCCACAACAGCAGGACGAGCGGGCTTCCGGCGCGCACAAAATTGCTGAAACGGTAGCGCCCGGGCGCCATGACGAGAAGATTGGTGACGTAGCCGATAGGCGATGCAAAGGAACAATTGGCAGCGAGGATGACGGCGACCACAAAGATCACCGGATCGATGCCCAATCCGAGGGCGATATTGATTCCGATAGGGGTGAACAGCACCGCGCAGGCGTTGTTGCTGAGCAGGTTGGTAAAAACCGCCACCAGCAGGAAAAAACCCGACAGCATGACCGCCGGGCCGGCGCCGTCGAGCGCGGCGATCAGGCCGCTGGCAATATAACCTCCGCCGCCGGTGGCGCTCAGGGCTGCGTTTAGTGCCAGCGCGGCACCGCCCACCAATATAATCTGGCGGTCGATAGCGCGCGCCGCCTGACGCACGTTCAGGGAACCAGACAAAACCATCAGCGCGGCGCCGGCGACCGCCGCGGCGACTATTGGCAGTATGCCTGTCGCAGCAACACCGACGACGGCGAGAAAGATCAGGCTGGCGCGGCCCGCATGATTGTAGGACGGCAGTTCGCTTTCCGACCATTGCATGAGCACGACGTCGCGGTTGGCGCGCAAGCCGCGGATGTCTCGGCTGCGCCCCGCCACCAGCAACACGTCACCGGCCTGGAGGCGGACCTCATGCATATGCGCGCGGGTCATGCGCGAGCGCCGTTGCACGCCGACAACACGCACGCCGTCCGCGGCTGGAAAAGCGGATTGTTCGATCGGCAGGCCAAGGAGGCGCGATCCCGGCGAAACCATGGCCTCGGCCACCACCTGTTCAGATCGAGCGCCGCCTGAGGGCTCCGATTCGTCTGCGGCCTCGCCCCCAGGCACGGTATTATCTTCCACGGCGGAGGCGAGGCGTATTTGCAGGCCGCTGCTGCGCGACACGGCGTCTATCAGCGCTTTGCGCGTTGCTGCGACGATCACCACATCGCCGGGTTCAAGCGCGAAATCCTCGAACGGCGCCCGGTTATGTACAGCGCCGCGCTGCACCATGAGCACCGTCATTTCACGGAACGCCGGAAACATGCCGCCGACCGCTGCAAGGCCGATCAAGGGCGAGCGCGGTTCGACGGTAAACTGGGCGATGAACTGTTTGCCGCTGGCGGCGGCGGGCGCGTCGTCCTCGGTTTGGCGTTTGGGCATCAAACGCGGCGCAATGAACAGCACATAGATAAATCCGAGCGCCGCAAGCACCGCGCCGGGAACGGCAAAATCGAAGAAACCCAGCGGTTTCATGCCCAGCTCTGCCGCGGTGCCGGCGACCAGCAGGTTGGTGCTTGATCCGATGAGCGTCATCATGCCGCCTAAGATGGTGCAATAGCTGAGCGGTATCATTACGCGGCTCGCAGTGTGCCCGAGGCGATCGGCAAGCGAGGCGAGAACCGGGATGAACATGACCACCACCGGCGTGTTGTTGAGCGCTGCGCTGATGGTCAGCGCCGCAAATAGGCTGAGCGCAATGGCTGGCGCCGGGCGGCCACGCGCGGCGCGGTAGATCGCCTTGCTGATCATTTCCAAGGCGCCGGCGCGCACCATGCCCTGACCGACGATCAACAAGGCAACGACGCTAATTATCGCTGGGTTGCCGAATCCCTTAAGCAAGCTCACCGCATCGGCGATGTTGGCGCCGTCCGCATCTCTTACCGGGGCGACGTGAAACAGAATTAGCAACGCCGCTACAAGGCCGACCGACGTCAGTTCGAGCGGAATGCGCGGATGCGCATAGGCAATGATAGCGAGTCCGGCGAGCGCCAGAGTCAGCCACATCAGGAGGAACGGATCCGCAGCGATCATAACTCACATCATGAGAGACGGCTGCGCCCTTGCCAAGCGCAAGCGTAGGCCGGTGTCAGTCGCCAGCGAAATTGATTAGAGACGCTGCCAGAGGTCGCTGTCGATAAGCTCTTCTACTTGGGGCGGTGCGATCTCCTCCGGTGGCGGCGCCTCAGCGTCCGCTTCGGGTTCCTTTGCGCTGGCGCTTTCGGCTGGCGCCACGGCCTGCGCGTTATCATCCGCCTCGATTTCGGATGCGCTCGATTCAAAGGGATCGATGTCATCGTCTTCGGCCATTGAACCGCCCGCCCGTTCCACCGCTGGCGTTACGTTCGGAACGGTTTGGCGCTGTGAAATCGGAGTTTGGTAGTTTCTGTAGGAATTGTTCTGCGTGCCGGAGTAACCGCGGCCCAGGGGCTTAGAAGCTATGGCCTCACGCAGCAACAGGATGCTGATCCGCCGGCTGGAAGGCGCTTCCGGGTCCGCTTTGTTCAACGGATCGGTGGCGGCCTTGCCGGTCATCGTGACCAACCGTTCTTCCGGCACTCCGGCAGCTATGAGGGCGCGCCGGGTGGCGTGCGCGCGGTCGGTGGAAAGCTCCCAATTGCTGTATCCCGAGCCAGCGCGATAGGGCGTCGCGTCGGTATGGCCAACGATGGCGATTTTGTTGGGGAGATTTTTGATGGATTTGGCGATTTTGGCCATCATCTCGTTTGTTTGCGACACCATTTCAGCGCTGCCGAGCGGAAACATCGCGGTCTTATGGTCGTCGAGAAGTTGAATTCTGAGGCCCGCGCCAATTTGCTCAACCCTGAGGTTATCTTTGTAGGGGCGCAAATTCAGATCTTGGCTAAACAAGGCCTGAAGTGCCGCCGCCGTTTTGTCAAAGCGACGCTGTTCGCGCCGGGCAAATTGCCGTTCGGCGGTGCCGCCATTGTTCGCGCGGCGCTGCGCCGAGCCGCTGGTCGCGCCTTGTTAGGGTCCCGCGATATTAGAAACGCCGGGTTTGGCGTCGGGGCCGCTTTTTTTGTCGGCGTGGGCGAGGAATTTCCCCTTGGCATCCTTGGCGTCGTTTTTCTCCACGTTGCCCATCTCCCTGTTCCTGGTCGTGCGCATCGAGCGTGCCCATATGGCTGCCGTTTGCGCCTTCGAAGTCGTGTTCCGCGACCGGCCCGTGCTGGACGAACGCACCTTCCTCCTCACTCCATTCTTCATCGGTATCGCCGTCGGCACCTGTGAAGACGGGCACGTGAATGCCGAGAATGAGGCCGGGCTGTGACGAATTCGAGACCATCGCACCTTCGCTGTCTAGCGTGCGGCCGCCCAGGACGCCGCCCGCGCCGCTCGTCGATACGCTGACGCTGGCGGGAGCAAAATAGTTGGAAATGGCCGTCCGCTGGTCTTCAGTCGTTGCGTTCAACAGCCACATGAGCAGGAAAAACGCCATCATGGCGGTTACGAAATCGGCGTAAGCGATTTTCCACGCGCCACCGTGGGCGTGCACATGGGCCTTCTTTTTGACCCTCTTGATGAAGATCAGTTCATTGACATTGGTGGCCATGGCGTTGGCCTATGTCGCGGGCAGTTCGGCGACCGCCTCTTCGACATCGTAGAATCACGGCCGCTCATGGGCATATAGCGTCTTGCGTCCGAATTCCACGCTGACCGCTGGCGCGTAACCTTGCATATAGGCAAGGAGACCGGCCTTCATGCAGACGAAATATTTGGTGTCCGTGTTGGAGCGGCCCTTGATCGCCGACGCGATCGGGCCGACGAATCCGTAGGACAGCAAAACGCCGAGGAAAGTCCCGACCAGCGCCGCGCCGATGAGGTGGCCGAGTACTTCTGGCGGTTCGGTGATCGAGCCCATGGTATGGATCACACCCAGCACCGCTGCGACAATGCCAAGCGCCGGCATGGCTTCGGCGACCTTGTTAATGGCTTCAGAGATTTCGAGTTGATCGTTGTGGTGCGTCTCGATCTCTTCGTCCATCAATGTTTCCATTTCATGCGCCTTATCCGACCCCAGAGTCATGAGGCGGATATAGTCGCAGAGGAAAGTGACGGCGGTTTCGTCCTTGTAAAACTTGGGAAATTGCTGAAACAGGTCGCTTTCCGAAGGGTTCTCGACATGCTGCTCAAGCGCCAACATGCCCTTCATCTGTACCAGTTTGAATACCGCGTAGAGTAGCGTGAACAATTCGAGAAAGCTCGCCTTGTTGTGACGGGGCGGTTTCAATAAGCTCAGCGTGGCCTTGAAGCAGGCTATGATGACCGTCTTGGGATTGGCGATGAGGAAGGCGCCGACCGACGCGCCGACAATGATGATGAATTCGACCGGTTGCATCAGAATCGCAATATGGCCGCCCATCATAATGAAGCCGCCAAGGACGCAAACGATAACGATCAAGCTGCCAGCAATTAACAGCATTCAAACTCACCCCGCTTCAATCAATTCCCCGCGCCCGCCGCCTTGTGGCGCACGCCGAGATCGTTTGACGGCTTAACTTACTGCCGACAGGGTGAAAAAACGGTTAACCACGATATTCTGGAAGCCTAGCGCCGCAACAGCTTGCGCCTTGTTATGGCGCTCTATTGGCGCGGTGTGAGGCGGAGGGTGCCGATGCTGGCGGATTCAATCTCGGCCCGATTCATCAAAAGCGGGACATATTCGCCGTCGCGCCACTTCTCGGCGAAATCCCGGTAGTGGGATGAAAGCGGATTGCCGGACTGGCCGGTGTTTTGAATAAATAGCGATTGTCCGAGCGGGTCCATATCATAAATTGCGCGATATGCCGGACCGTGATTTTGCACAAACGGTTCCTCTTCGTCGCGCACTGTGAACCCGGCTGCGTTGACCGTATTGCGTGAACCGCCATTGGCCAAACGGACTTCAAACAACTTGCCAATCACCGGGACACGGCCAAATACTTCATGATCACTATGGGCGAAGTGTGCCTTGCCCCATGCCCAGGAGTCCATATTGTCGCCGTAGCGCGTGGCCAGATAATCGAGTGCTTGGTTTAAGGCGGTGCCGGCGGCGGCAGCGCAATCCTCTTCTGCCGCGGTTGCCGTATCGTTGCACCAGGCGGCGCCGGGTTTCAGGGCGGCCAAAATGGCGTTCTCGCGGATCGTGAAATAATCGCGAAATGTCGTACCCAGTTCGTCGGCGAAGAGAACGCGCATCAATTCTCTTAGCCACGTCATGTAGATCAGCGGCTCGGCGCGCTCGGCGGCCATGACATGATCCCACGCTGCCAGCCGGATCACCGCGTCTTGTGCCGCTTCGCCACCGGGCGGCACCAACGCAAGGAGCCGCGGCAACAATGATTTTGCCGCGAGGGAGACCGTATCCGCCTGGATCGCGGCGAAGCTCTTGCTATCGTGCGCATCCGTTTCGCCGAGCAGCGAGTCTATTCGCAGCGCGCGATGCGGCGGCGACCAGTCGCGCGTGATGTAATAAGGATAGTGCGGCCCGACAACTTTGTTGTTGGCCGTGACGATTTTTCCGGAGCGCGGGTTAAACAGGCGCGGTAAACCGGCATAGGGGATGAACCCCACCCAGTCTTGCTCGCCGGTCCAGCCTTTTGCTGGCATCCAGCCGTTGCCGGAGCGTCGAATCGGCACCCGGCCGGGCGCTATATAACCGATATTGCCGTGAATATCGGCAAACACGATATTTTGCTGCGGCGCGTGGAAGTCACGCAGGATGGCGGTGAAGCTGCCCCAATCCTCGGCCATTCCGATGCGTGCTGCCGCTTGCGCGCTGAGGTCATCGTCACGGAGCGCCGTCCAGGCGAACGCGATGGCATGTCCGGCGGGGAGAAAGTCGCTGCTGCCGCCGATGATATCGGAAACGATCGGGCCATGGCGCGTCTCGCGCACGTTAAGCTCCACATTATCGCCGTCTTTGACGCGGATGGTTTCCTGGCGCATCTCAAACGGCGCGCTGCCGCCCGGAATAAGATATCTTTTAGAGTCGTCCGGATGCAGGCGCTCGATAAAAAGGTCCTGCACGTCGGGATTGGTATTGGTGAAACCCCAGGCGAAATTAGGCGTGCGCCCAAGCACCGGCATTGGCAAGCCCGGCAACGTGGCGCCGGCAACATCCAAGCCCGGCGCACTTAGATGGGCAAGATACCAAAGGCTTGGGATTTGCAGGCCTAAATGCGGATCGTTGGCGAGGAGCGTGCTGCCGCTCTTGGTATGCTCGCCAGAGAGCACCCAGTTGTTGGAGCCCAGGCCGTCAGGCGGGCGCGGCGGCAGGAGGGCGGCAAGCGCTTCCCATGGCAGGTCGGGCAACGCCTGGCTTTCTAACACCGCCGGGCCGTCCTCCGGATAACCCGGCCAGAGCTCAGCGATTTGGCCCGCGTCGAGCAATTTCGCCATGCGCGCGCGCAGTGCCTCATCCAGGGCATTTCCGGCCAAGTCCCACGCCATCATCTTCATCCAGACAATGCTGTCGGCCGGCCGCCATGGCTCAGGCTCGTGCGAAATCAGCGAAAATTCAAGCGGCAGCGGCCCTTCGCGGGTGGCCAGAAAACTGTTCACGCCGGCCGAATATGCCTTAAAAATATCCTGCGTGGTGGTATCGAGATTTTCGAATGTCCGCTCCGCTGCGCGGTAGACGCCAAGGGTGCGAAAGAAGCGATCGTAACCAAGCGATTCTTCGCCGAACATTTCGGATAGCCGCCCGGCGCCGATGCGGCGTTGAAACTCCATCTGCCACAGCCGGTCTTGGGCATGGACGAAGCCCATCGCGAACGCCGCATCTTCGACGGATTCGGCATAGATATGCGGGATTGCATGGGCGTCGCGGATCACCTCCACCGGGCCCTTTAGGCCGGCGAGTTGCACCTCGCCCTCAATCTCGGGGAGGGAACCGCGCAACCAAATATATCCCCCCGCGAGAACAATGATAACGAGCACAATAAGGGCGCCCAATCCGCCGAACGGCCACCACCAGCGAAATTCTCTGCGCCGGCTTCGCAAGCCGAATTGGCCCTTGCGTTTACGCTTTCTGGCCATGGCGTGGTGTCACTCCTTGAGGTCGCTCAAGATATTGGCCTTTAGGCCGCCCAAGATGCTGGCGCGGTGTTGGTCAAGGTCGGGCGCGGGCTCGCGGCTGGTCGGATCATCGAAGGCCGACAGCTTGATTGGGTTGCCCGCCATGTTCAGAGTACCGACGTGCGGGTCGTTGGTTTTGATCACCATATTGCGGGCGGCGATTTGCGGATCATTCAATACTTGTTCGACATTGTTAATTGGCGCCGCCGGTACGCCGGCTTTGGTGAGTATGTCCAGCCAATGCTCTGTCGGCTGCTGTTTCAACACGGCCTCCAACGCCACACGCAGTTCCTCCACATGCTCGCCGCGCGCCGCATTGTCCTGAAAACGCATTTCACTGGCGAGCTCGGGGCGGGCCAGGGCTTGGCATAATGTGGCGAACAACGCGTCATTGCCCGCGGCGATGATGACATGGCCGTCCGCCGTCTCATAGCTTTGGAAGGGGACGATTGTAGGATGGCGCGCTCCGAGCGGGCCCGGCACCTCCCCGGTGGCGAAATAGCGCGCCAGGGCGTTTTCCAAGATGGCCAGTTGGCAATCGAGCATGGCGACATCGATTTTCATGCCTTCTCCGCTGGTCGTGCGGTGATGCAGGGCGCTCGAAATGCCGATTGCAGTGAACAGCCCTGCAGTGATATCGCCGATCGAGGTGCCGACCCGCGTTGGCGGCCCGCCGGGGTGGCCGGTCAGGCTCATCAC
>Ga0209403_10007074_pt1 | contig 11169 bp, 11 predicted proteins | sample ArcticOcean_MG_C_8_FD_187440 | JGI IMG/M metagenome (GOLD analysis project Ga0209403, IMG submission 187440) | Marine microbial communities from western Arctic Ocean - ArcticOcean_MG_CB11_86 (SPAdes) (version 2) | ecosystem: Environmental > Aquatic > Marine > Oceanic | place: Arctic Ocean...
GTGCCGGGGCATCACCAAACACGCTTTGGGCGCTGGGTGCCTCGTTGTTGCTAGGCGCTGATCCTGATTCCGGGCGCATATCTGTTTTCACCAACGTCGGTCCCGAGACAAGGGCGGACTCTGGGGTTTCCGGCGCGGCTTCCGGCGCCGGTTCCTCTTGAGCCGCCACGTCAGCGACTGCCACTGCGCTTTTTTTCCGGGCCTTTCGCGCCGCATCCCGGCGCTCCCGATCCAGGCGGCGTTGTTCTTTGTCCCGGACTTTTTGCAAGGCTTGGTCCAGGTCCTGTTGGGTGCACATGCCAAGGCTGACTGGGTCGTTCAGCTTTAGCTGCTGTATGTTCCAATGGGTGCGATCACGCACCGAATTGATAGTGGGTTTGGTGGTGCCCACAAGCTTTGACACCTGGGTGTCGGTCAATTCCGGGTGGTACCGCAACAGCCAAAGAATCGCGGCGGGCCGATCATGACGTTTGGAAACGGAGGTATAGCGCTGGCCCTTTGTGCGTACACGGGGCCTGGGCACATCGGAATCGGCGATGGTCAGACGGGCTGACGGATCGTCTTCACATCGTTTGATTTCTTCCAAGGTCAGCTGGGCGGCGGTCACCGGGTCCGCACCTTGCAGCCCCGTGGCAATCTCACCATCGGCAACGCCCTGCACTTCCAACGGGTGCAAGCCGGTGAAATCGGCGATCTGAACGAACGTCAGCGCGGTGTTGTCCACCAGCCAAACCGCAGTCGCCTTGGGCATCAGTGGCAGTATCATATACGTCCCTCCTTGGGCCCGGGCACCGCAGGGACCTTTTGGTTCAATCCCTTGTCGGCGCTCCGCCAACCGGCGGGCCGAATGTGCGAAAAATTCAAGCCACCGTCAACACGATCTTGCCAAAATGGTTCCCCGATTCCATGTGCGCGTGGGCCTGGGCCGCCTGGGCCAGGGGAAATTCGCTGTCGATGACTGGGGAAAACGTGCCCGCCACCACAAGCGGCCACACGCTTTGTTCCACAGACGCTGCGATCGCACCCTTTTCCGCCACAGGCCGGGCCCGCAGTGTGGAGCCAAAGATACTCAGCCGGTTGCGCAGTACAGGCGTTAGATCAAGGTCGGCCTTGCTGCCCAACAGAAATGAAATCAGCACCAGCCGCCCACCTGGCCGCAAAATATCGATGCCGCGCTGAACATACGCGCCGCCCACCATGTCCAAGATGACATCCACTCCTTGGCCATCGGTGGCGTCCCGAATGACTGCACCAAAATCCTGGGTTTTGTGATTGATCGCCAGGTCTGCACCCAGACTTCGGCAGGCTTCACATTTTTTGTTGGACCCAACGGTCGTGTACACCGTGGCACCGAACGCATGCGCCAACTGGATCGCCGTAGTGCCGATGCCCCCGGACCCGCCGTGAATCAGCACCCGTTCGCCGGTGGCCAAGCCGGCCTTTTCAAACAGATTGGTCCACACCGTGAAGGTGGCTTCCGGCATGGCGGCGGCTTGGACGAAGGTCAGGCCCATTGGTACCGGCAAGACTTGGCTGGCGGGAGCTATGCAATATTCCCCATAGCCGCCGCCGGCCACCAAGGCGCAGACCCGGTCGCCCAATTTCCAGCGCTTGACTCCCTGGCCGACTGCCGCCACCTCACCGACAATTTCCAGGCCCGGAACGTCCGTGACACCCAGGGGCGGGGGATACCGTCCTTGGCGCTGCATGACATCCGGGCGGTTGATCCCGGCAGCGGCCACCTTCACCAAAACATCGTTGGATCCGGGGCTAGGCAGCGGTCGGCTGGCAGGGACCAAGACCTCTGGCCCGCCTTTTCCGACGATTTCGATCACCGTCATTTTTGTAGGAAGGTCGGCTGACAAATCACTGAATCCTATGAGAAAAAATCAATCGCGGCATTAAGGTCTCGTTAAGGTGCTTCGGGTATATTACAGCCAGTTGCATCAGATTTTCGCGATATAGCGATTGTCATCTGATTGCGCCTCCCTATTGAAGAACAAACTTGGGCCGCCAAATTGGCAGCCCATCTTTTTGCTCAGAGAGAGGGGGAGAAGAAGGTTAAGCCGCTTTGCGTTTGCGTTTCAAAGGCGCAGAAATAGCGATTGCTCGGGGCTTTTGATCTTCCGGAACCTCGCGCAACAAGTCGATGCGCAGGACACCGTTTTCGAGGTTTGCCCCCGTGGCCCGTAGGCCATCCGCGAGGATGAATCGGCGCTTGAACGGGCGGCCACCAATTCCCCTGTAAAGGTAAGATACGTTCGTTTCGTCATTGTCGGCGGCGGGAACAGTGCCGGTCACCAAAATTTCATCTTCGCGCTGGGTTACGTCCAGATCGGCTTCGGCAAATCCAGGGACAGCGACAGTGATGCGGAAATGATCGTCATCAAGCTGTTCGACGTTATAGCGCGGGCCGGGCTCACCGGCTGCAAATCCTGAAAAAAGATCGCCAAACGGGTCGTAGGGGGCGCGTGGGCGGCGGGTGGGGGTGTAGTAACGCATGCCTCAAATCCTCCTAAGGAAGCAATTTGCAAGGCCCAGCAACAGGTTGGACGAATTCTAACGGTCCCGCCAAATGGCCGGGCCTGGATTCCAATGCCAGTATGGCCATCGGATTACTTGCAAATGGGAAGACTTAGGCTGGGGTCAATACCCCGGCGAAAATGGAATTATTTAATTCCGAAATCCTTGAAGCGTCGGTTGAATTTGGCCACTTGCCCGGCGGTATCCACCAGTCGCCCGCCGCCGCCCGTCCATGCCGGATGGGATGTGGGGTCGATATCAAGGGTCATGGTGTCGCCTTCGGCCCCCCAGGTTGATCGGGTTTCAAATTCTGTGCCGTCGGTCATCACCACCTTGATGGTGTGGTAGTCCGGGTGAATATCGCTCTTCATTGTCTTGGCTTCGCTGGGATTAATATTGAAATTGTCTGGCGACTGTATATCTGTGACGGCAGGCTCACGCAAGGGTGCGTGCGGCTGCCATTGCCCAAGGAGGGATCGGTGGAGTAGCGTCCCGCCGAATGAACATGGACGAAAACCTTTTCGAAACCGTTGCCCAGCGGGCCCTGGAATTTCTGGCCACCACCTTGGAGGACGCCGGGGATTTCGAGGTCGACCTGGAAAATGGCGTCCTCACCGTCGAAGTGGACGATGTGGGGACCTTTTTGGTCAACAAACACGCGCCGTTGCGCCAAATTTGGTATTCGTCGCCCATCAGCGGTGCGACCCATTACGATTTTGACGCTGACGCCGGTGCCTGGGTATCGACCCGGGGCGGAGAAGACCTAGCCAAGGTGCTGACCACTGATTTTGCCGCTGGGCCGAAGGTGACACTGCCCGCCTTGAATTTTTCTTGAAGACTTAAGGGACGACTTTGACTGACACCGTCGACCAAGACCGCAAGCATTCCCAATCCGTGGCCGGCGGTCGTCGCGGCGGGCGCGGCTGGGATTCCAACACCATGCCGGAACGGCCAAAGACCCGGGACATCCGCCACTTGAAGCGGATTTGGTCGTTCGTGCGCCCCTATGGCTGGCTGATGATCGGCGCAGGCTTGGCCCTTGTCGCCGCCGCCGCCGCCACATTGGGCATCGGCCAAGCCCTGCGCTTGGTGGTGGACCATGGGTTTGACCCCAGCAACGCCGGGCAACTAAATTTTTATTTTCTGGCGGTTTTCGGTGTGATTTTGGTGTTGGCCCAGGCCACATTTGTGCGGCACTATTTTGTTTCGTGGCTGGGTGAGCGGGTGGTGGCCGACGTGCGATCCGCGGTCTATGCCCGGGTGATCAGCATGTCGCCGGAATTCTTCGAGGTCACCCGCACCGGCGAAGTCATGTCGCGCCTGACCACCGACACCACGCTTATCCAGACCGTGATTGGCTCAAGCGCCTCCATCGCATTGCGCAATCTTTTGATCTTTCTGGGCGGTACCGGAGCGCTGGCGTTCACCAGCCCTAAGCTGGCCGGGCTGGTGTTCTTGTTCTTGCCGTTTGTCCTTGTCCCCGTGCTGATCTTTGGCCGGGTGGTGCGGAAAATGTCGCGAGCCACCCAAGACCGCATCGCCGATGTGGGAGCCCACGCTGGGGAAAGCCTGAACGCGATCCAGACGGTCCAGGCCTTCAATCACGAAGAGATCGACCGCACGAGTTTCTCCAAAGCGGTGGAAGGCGCGTTTCACACCGCCATGCGCCAGGTGTTGGCCCGCAGCTGGCTGACCGTCACGGTCATCTTGGTGATGTTCGGTGCCGTCGATTTGGTCCTGTGGATCGGCGCCCAGGACGTGATGGCCGGGGATATGACCGGCGGCGAGCTCGCGGCGTTCGTGTTTTACGCGGTGATGGTGGCCGGCGCGGTTGGCGCGTTGTCCGAGGTCGTGGGTGATTTGCAGCGGGCTGCCGGTGCCACCGAGCGCCTGATGGAATTGCTGGACGCAGAACCGGACATCGCAGCCCCGGAAAATCCCAAAGGATTGCCGGAGCCGCCGTTGGGGGCGATCACCTTTGACGATGTGACCTTTGCCTATCCAACCCGGCCGGAAATCTCGGCCCTGAAGAATTTTTCCATCGACGTGAAGCCCGGCGAGACCGTGGCGCTGGTGGGACCATCGGGAGCCGGTAAGACTACCGTATTCCAAATGTTGATGCGGTTTTATGACCCCCAACATGGCTCGGTGCGCGTCGACGGAATGCCGTTGGCCGAGGTCAACCCAGAAGACGTCCGGCGACGTCTGGGGATTGTTCCCCAAGACGCGGTGGTGTTCGGCGAGACGGCGGAAGAAAACATTCGTTATGGTCGCCCGGAAGCTACCGACGAAGAAGTCCGCGCCGCTGCCATCGCGGCCCAGGCGGCCCAATTCCTGGATGAACTGCCCGAAGGGTTCAAGACCAATTTGGGTGAACGGGGGACACGGTTGTCGGGCGGTCAGCGCCAGCGCATTGCCATCGCCCGGGCGATCTTGCGCAACCCGCCCATTTTGCTTTTGGACGAAGCCACGTCCGCCCTGGATGCTGAATCCGAAAAATTAGTGCAGACGGCGTTGGAGCCGTTGATGGAGGGGCGCACCACCTTGGTGATTGCCCACCGCTTGGCGACTGTTTTGCAAGCCGACCGCATTGTCGTCATGGACAAGGGTGAAGTGGTGGCGGTGGGTACCCACGCCGAATTGTCCGCCCAGGGCGGCCTGTATGCCCGCCTTGCCAAGCTGCAATTCGATGCCGCCTTGTTACCAGAAGAAAGCGCCGCGGCGGAATAGTGCAGATCGTGGGCGCCTCTTGCCGACCGCGTGAATCTGAACGGAAAAAGTGGCCGGCGCAAGAATCCGACTAGCTAACAATGCCGACGGCGAATTTTTCGTCGATGCGAATTGCATCAATTGCGGCGTCAGCCGCCATTACGCGCCGAACACCTTTGGCGACGATGGCATTCATGCCTTTGTCAAAAAGCAGCCGTCCGTACAGGCCGAGACCCTGGCAGCACAGCGCGCGCAATTGGTTTTCACCCCCGGCCACACCAGGGACCACATGGTGCTGTTGGGGCAGGGCACGTTCTTGTTTGTAGGGGATCATTTCTCCCCGCGATCCGTGTGCTGGTTTCCTGGGACGCACAAATTAAACCCACTGAAAAACTTAGCAATCTGAGGAATGTAACATGGATTTTCTCTGGTCACGGGAAGTGGTTCCCCGTGGAGCCCGGTGCGTTCCCCGAGTTCATCAAAACCCGGGTGCGTGAAACGTAAGAAAGCTAGAAGGCTGCCGTGCCCGTCCCCCTAAAACCACCCCCATTTTCGTCAAACACATCCCCCATTTCCTCGACTCCCCCACGCACTTTCCCATTCCACCCTCACCCGCAAGCGAGGGAGGGAACATGGCTTGCAATTTTTTGCCGTTCAGATTCACGCGGTCGGCAAGTGCCGCCCACGATCTACACTCAACGTTCCGTCAATTTCATTTCGATGCGGCGGTTGCGGCGATACCCCACTTCGTCGGGGGTCGCGTCTATGGGTTGGAATTCACCAAAGCCGGTGGCCGCCAAGCGGTCTTCCGGCACCCCCTGTTCAATTAAAAATTTCACCACCGAAATGGCCCGGGCCGTGGACAATTCCCAATTCGATGGGAACAGCGGCGTGTTGATGGGCTGGGTATCCGTGTGGCCATCCACCCGCAACACCCAATTGATTTCTTCGGGTATATTGGCGGAAATCTCCAGCAATGCATCCGCCAGGGTGGTCAGTTCGATCTTTCCGTCCTCCCCCAATTCCACTTGGCCAACCGTGAACAGCACCTCGGATTGGAACACGAACCGGTCACCGACCACGCGGATATCGCTGCGATTGCCAAGCAATTCCACCAAGCGCCCGAAAAATTCTGACCGGTAGGTGGACAGCTCTTCGACTCGCTGGGCCAAGGCCACGTTCAGGCGCGCACCCAAGTTTTCGATCACCACCTGCTGTTCCACATCCCGTTCATCCGCTGCGTTCAACGCCGCCTGAATTTGCGCCAACTGTTGGCGCATGGCCAAAATTTGCTGGTTCAGAATAGCCACCTGTGAGCGAGCCTGTTCCGACAAATTGCGCTCCAGTGCAAAGTCTTCTTCGGCAAGCGCCAAGCCTTGGGTGGCAAAATCCAAATTGTCCGTGGTCAAATTGTACAGGTCCTGGAGCTCCGAAAGGCGCACCTCGCGATCTGCCAATTCAGTTTGGGCCAGTAACGTCCGTTCCTCCTCGTCGGCCAACTGGGCTTCTAATTCCGCACTGCGGTCGCGCACCGATGTCAGATCCAACAATGCCAAGCGCAAGGCTTCTTCTCGGGCGTAGCGTTCCGCTTCGGCATCTATCAAATCAGCGTTCAGGCGATCCACTTCTTCATCGGCAGTCTCGATCAGAAGCGCCAGGCCCCCAACTTCTATTTCCAAATCGTCGCGCACGGCTTGCAGGGCATCCACATCCCGGCGCAGGCGTTCGATTTCGGCAAGCCGTGCGGTGATGGTTTCGCGGTCGGCCTCGACCACCTGGTTGGCGGCCTGCAATGCTGCTTCTGCGTCTTCCGCCCGTGCGGTCACATCGTGCAGCCGCACCGCCAACTGATCGCGCTCAAAATTAGACGTTTGCAGCGACGCGGAAAGTTGAGTTACCGAGATCCGCATTTCTTCGGTTTCCCGGCGCTCCATGGCCAGCAATTGGGACAGCTCGTTCACCTGATTGTTCAGGCGTAGCAGCGCTTCGTCGCGGCCAGATATGGCCTGGGTCAAAAAGAAATGCGCCAGCATGAACACAACAAGCAAGAACATGATGACCAGCAACAGGGTTGCCAGAGCATCAACAAAGCCGGGCCAGGTGTTATCGCTACGAGAGGCGCGAGCGCGAGCCACTGATTATTCTCTGCCGCTTTGCCGTCCGTCGATATTGAGGGCGGCCAGTGTCCGGGCTAGCAACTTAAACTCGCGGCGCAGCTCGTCCATCAATTGGTCACGGCCAGAGGAAGCGTCTTCCGACAACCGAGTTACGTAAACATCCAGATTGCGTAAATGGCTGCGGCTGGCATCGTCCAACGTGATAGTTTGATCCTGGCTCAGGCTTTCCCCCAGTTGCTTTAACACTGGTTTTATCTCCATCTGAGATTCCACAAGCTTGATCATCAAATCTTGTTCCGCGCGCATCTGGTCGGTCAAAGTGGCCAGACGGTCCGCCAAAGCCCGCAGCGCCGAATTGGCTGATGTGCGGCCTTCTTCGCCACGTGAAATAGTGCGTTGTAATGAATCCAGACTTTCCGCCGTTTGTTCCAACAGGGCTTCCACGTACGCGGGGACCGATTGGTCACCGCCGACGGCGCCCAGACCCGAAGACAACCGGGTAATGCTGGAAAGCCATTCCTCCAGGTCATTGTAAAAACGGTTCTGAGCCTGGCCGGTTTGCAGATCTAAAAACCCAAGAACAAGGGCCCCAGCAAGCCCGAACAGAGACGACGAAAAAGCCGTGCCCATGCCCGCCATGGGGGCCTGAAGGCCGTCGATCAGGTCCCCGAACAAGGCTGCGGTGTCCGACGTTGCCGATAACCCCTCGATCACCCGGGACACAGACCCGATGGTTTCCAACAAGCCCCAAAAGGTCCCCAACAGCCCCAAGAAAATAAGCAGGCCGGTCAGGTACCGGGAGGTTTCACGGGATTCATCCAGACGCGACGAGATGCTGTCCAAAATGGATGTCATGGACATGGTGGAAAGGGACGCGCGTCCCCCCGACCGTTCCCCCAGCATCGTCGCCATGGGTGCCAGTAACACCGGTGGGCGGCGCACCGACATGCCGGTTTCGGACCGCCGATAGGATTCGATCCATTCGACCTCTGGCCCTAGCCGCTGGACTTGGCGGATTGTGAAAAATATCCCCACCACCAGAAGCCCCAGGATCAACCCGTTCAGGCTGCGGTTGGCATCAAAGGCTTCGGTAAGCACTGGGGTCGCCGTGAACAGGGCGCCGACCAGAATGATAACCACCAACGTAAAAGCCACCATGCGAGTCAAATACCGTCGCGGGCTGGTCATAGTGGCGATCACCCCGGTTTGGGGGCCGGTGGCGGCGGTGCGGTCTGCGGGTGCCGTTGTCACAAGCCCAGCAACAGAATGTCCACGCGCTCTGGCGGGCCATCGTCATCGGCAAGGCCCAGAGCACGCACATCGATACGGGTGCTGCGGACCCCCGCTTCGATCAAAAAGGAGCGCACTGCCAACGCCCGGCTAAGCGACAATCGACGGGCGGCGCTAACGGTCTCAGGCGTGCCCCCGGCATACGCATTCAGTTGGAGGCGCCGATCCGTGTTGGCCACCAAGGCCGCGATTTCGGTCAAGACCGCCTCGGCCTCGGTCGGCACAACGGTGTTCGCCCCTAAAAATTCGATGCGGCTCAACGGCCCGCCCCCAGGCGCAAGGCCGTCAGCAGCAAGCACGTCGGCGGCGGGGGTGGGGGCGACGATAGCAACTTCCGCTCCCCGTGGCTGGGGGGCCTGGGGCACTTGGGGTACCGGTGCGGCGGCAACGCCCTGAGGCGCGGGCGCCGGTGCGGGGGCGGGTGCTGGACCAGGCGCTGCAGCAACTGGGGCCGCGGGCGCGGCCGGGATTGGAACCTCGGCAGGCGCCGGGGCCGGAGGCGGCCCAACGATGGCCGGTGCCGGGGCCGGTGTTGGCCCGGCAGCTGGCGCAGGCGTCGGCGCGGGTTGTGGCGTTGGTAAAGGGTCTGGTGCTGGCGGTGCTGGTGGTGCTGACAATTGTGGCGCAGGCTGTGGCGCCCCCGGTGGGGGCGGCGCAGGTTGTGGCGCGGGTGTCAGCGGTGGTGCAGGCTGCGGTGGCGGCGTGAACGCCGGAGCGGGTTGCGATGCCGGTGCAGGTGTTGGTGCTGCGGGCGCTCCTGGAGCCCGCAATTGGAATGGTCCCGGTGCAAGGGCCTCGGGCAATTGCAACTGCTGTTGGAGAGCACGGTTCGGCAAGGCATCCAAAACATCCAGGTTTACTTCGACGCCTGGCAGGCCCTCGCCGCCTATAACCACTTGGGCCAGCGCCGTCCCGGACACCATCGCCGAAGCCAATCCCACCACAATAACGCCGCAAATCGCCAAATCAGGGCGGCGAAAACCGATGACCTGACTTAGAGGCAAAGTGTGGTGGTGTCTGGGTATTGCGCCGGCCTTCATGGGATGAAAACGTCCCGCAAACGTTCGTCGGGGACATAGAAGCCCCCCAGAAGTTGGAACCGGCACGATAAACCAGGGCAAAAGCCTTAACAACCGGCCCATTCATTTTACCGCCTTTGCCCTCCGCAGGGTTTCGCCTATGGACTCCTGCATGTCTGGGTTTGCAGCCAAAATGCTGCCGCTTTCCAGCATTTTGGTGCCCCCTGAAACCTCGGTCACGATGCCACCTGCTTCTCGGACAATGATGATGCCCGCCGCCATGTCCCACGGTTGCAAGCCGCCTTCCCAATAGCCGTCAAATCGCCCGGCCGCCACCCAGGCAAGATCCAAGGCCGCAGACCCGAACCGGCGAATACCAGAGGTAATGTCCATCATCGCTGCCAATTGTTCCAAATAGCCGGGCTTTCCGGCGCGGCCCCGGTGGGGAATGCCGGTCACCACCACTGCCTCCTCCAATTTGCGCCGGGCACCGACGCGAATGCGCCGCCCGTTCAAAAATGCCCCGCCGCCGTTTTCGCCCCAGAACATTTCGTCGGCGATGGGGTCATAAATCACCCCGGCGAACGATTTGGAATCGCGCATCAAGGCTATGGAGATACTGAACTGCGGGATGCCGTGCAGGAAATTTGTGGTGCCGTCCAGTGGGTCCACCACCCAGGTGTTGCTGGTGTCTTCCCCCTCAATGCCCCCCGCCTCTTCCAGTAAAAATCCATATTTTGGTCGGGCGGCGGCGAGCTCTTCGCGGATGATTTCCTCGGCTTTGCGATCGGCGGCGCTGACAAAATCGGCGGGGCCTTTGACGGACACTTGCAAGGCTTCGACTTCGCCGAAATCCCGCACCAATCCGCGCGCCGCCTTGCGGGCAGCACCGATCATCACATTTATCAGAGGCGATCGTAGAGCCACGCGGCGCTAGTCTTCCGCCCGGCGCACATAGGTTCCATCCGTCGTGTTGACCACAATCTTTTCTCCTGTGCCAACAAACGGTGGCACCATGACCCGAATGCCATTTTCCAAGATGGCCGGTTTGAACGACGACGCTGCCGTTTGGCCTTTTACGGTGGGTTCGGTTTCGGAAATTTCCAAGATCACAGTTTCGGGCAGCTCCACCCGCAAATACCGGCCTTCATAGCTTTCCACTTCCACCGTCATGCCGTCGGCCAAGAATTGTGCGGCGTCCCCGGCCAAATCCGTGGGCAAGGGGATTTGTTCGAAACTTTCGTTGTCCATCAAATTGATGGTATCGCCGTCGATAAACAAAACCTGATAGGCGTTCATTTCGAGACGCACCTTTTCCACGGTCTCCGACGACCGGAAGCGCTCGTTAAGCTTGGAATGGGTGGTCAGGCCTTTCAACTCCACCTGCAGGTAGGCGCCGCCCTTGCCCGGCTGGGTGTGCTGGATTTTCACGGCCTGCCACAACTCGCCTTTGTGCTCGACCACATTTCCAGGCCGAATGTCGTTCCCTGAGATTTTCATTGCTCTTCGCT
>Ga0209403_10007075_pt1 | contig 11169 bp, 12 predicted proteins | sample ArcticOcean_MG_C_8_FD_187440 | JGI IMG/M metagenome (GOLD analysis project Ga0209403, IMG submission 187440) | Marine microbial communities from western Arctic Ocean - ArcticOcean_MG_CB11_86 (SPAdes) (version 2) | ecosystem: Environmental > Aquatic > Marine > Oceanic | place: Arctic Ocean...
TTTTTTCGCGGTGATTTCATCTGTAGTCATACCAGTTGGGTTGTTACCAAAGGCTGGGCCTTTGGGGATATCTGGGATTTTTCCGCCATTATTATGAACATATAATTCATCATCATTTACGATTAAGTGTGCGCGAATTGGTGTTTTATTGCGAACGACGTCGGATGCATAACAGCCATTTTCGGCATGTTTCAACAGTTCAATGAGCTTCGCTTTAGGCTCATCTGATTTCATATGTATATCAAAAATCATACCTAATGATGCCTGTGCCAGATCTGCAATGTTAAATTTTCTTCTGTTATCCCAGAGTACGGTAGCCTCAACTTCAAGGGCTGTGTAGTGGATGTCAAGATAACCCGCGCTTTGCGTGAGATGACTTGTCAAACATGCGGCAGCGCCGGCGGTAAAATATGCCATTGGTGAAGGTGCGCAACCATCCCCGCCACGTTCAATCGGTTCATCAATTTGGAATGTATGACCTTCTGCCGTTGCCTCAAACAACCTCTCTTTGATGACCCGTATTTTTGCTTTGGGAGCCCCGACAGCTGGAAGGTCTGGATTTTTGTTCATCCGTTCAGTGGCGCCTTCGTACATGCCTTTAACTTTTCCCCAGTTGATCTGAACTTCTTCGGTCATACTCCTTGTCCTTTAAATAGTTATTCATGCACTACGTTTTTGAAACCGCTGATTAAAGGCGGCAATGAAATCGGTAATACTGTCAGCCCGAAGGGCTGTGTGGTCTTTAAATATTTGTGCTGCCTGTTCTTCGTTGCGGTTCCTTACGGCAGCAACAACACGCCGGTGTTCCTCATAAGGAACCTTGAGATTATGTGGCTCATTATGGAAAATACGGCGATATGGTGCCAGTCTCTTATTAAGCCCATCAATTTCTGCTTCAAGGATTTCATTGTGGGCGCCGCGGTGAATCATGTCGTGAAATTCCTTATTGAGTGCCGGGAAAGCATCACGATTATTATCGTTTATTTTATTACCTATTTTTGTATGGAGTTTTTCAAATTCAGAGCGTTCTTCTTTGGTCATACGTCGGGTGGCTAATTTTGCGCTTAATCCTTCGAGTTCAGCCAAAACTTCGTAGAGTTGGATAACCTGATGAACGCTAATTTCCGCAACGATGGCGCTTCGATGCGGTTGCATTTCTATCAGTCCCGCCGTTGCGAGTTCAACCAATGCTTCTCGTACCGGTGTTCTGGAGGCATTGAACTGTCTGGTTAGTTGTGGTTCGTCTAAACGTTCACCCGGAAGCCGTTCGCCAGAGATAATCTCATGTTCTAATATTTCGCGGATATAATTTGCTCTTGTAACCATAGATTTTTGCCTGAATTTATATTTCAGTAGACATTATTATATAAATCGTCATACAATTCAATAAATACATTCGATATAAAAAGATCACGATACACAAACGGGATGGAAAAATGCAGCGTATTTCCAAAATGATTGTTATTTTTCTCTTGGCCTTGGCCATTTTTTCAGGGGATTCATTTGCTCAGAAGCGGGGTGGTACGCTTCGGGTTGCAATGAATAGGACCTTCAATGGTTTTGATACAGCGACTAGCCCTACCGTGTTTCCAACAAAACTAAACGTGCAACGCGCAATGTATGAAGATTTATTCAGCCTCGATGAAAACGGGAAGCTTGTTCCTATCTTAGGCACCGCACTTAAAATTTCACCCGATCAAAAGCTATTCACCGTAACTTTGCGAAAAGGTGTTAAATTCTCTAATGGAGAGCCATTTACGGCTCGCGCCTTCGTCGATCATTTCAAGCGGGCGATGAAGGCGACAATGGTTAATTTTATCAAAGGTCAGATAGGTCCCGTTAAGGATGTGATCGCAGTTGATGATCATACCGTCGAGTTTCATATGTCACGGCCTCACGAGGGTTTCAAAGCAGCTCTTACGGGACCATTCCAGTTTTTCTGGGTAAATGCCCCGGAGCATGCTAAGAATATGGGGCCGTTTGTGACCAAGCTTCCGGTCGGTACTGGTCCTTATATGCTTGATGATTGGGAACAAGGTATAAAATTAACCCTAATCCGAAACCCCAATTATCGTCACCCTGAAAAACAATATCTCGATAAGATTATCATGCCTCTCGTATCAAGAGAGGAGGCGCGACTTAACGCACTTAAGGCTGGTAATCTTGATCTTTATATTACCAACTCGGGCAAAATAGCCAAGCTGGCGGAAAAAGATCCAAGTATTGAGGTTTTTGGTCAGGTGGACCAAGGTTCAGGGATCGTTGCTCTTGATACATCCAAGCCACCTTTAGATGATCTACGCGTACGAAAAGCCCTGGCTTATGCTGTTGATCGCAAAGTCGAGGTGCAGGCGGCGTTGGGCGGCGTTGGTGGTATTTTGGCGACTGATTGGTTTGGTCCAAAGTCAAAATGGTACTGTGGCGGCAAAACGAACTATCCAAAGTATAATCCGGAAAAGGCGAGAGAGCTGCTCAAATCCTACGGCAAACCGGTAAAGTTTAAACTGGCAGTTTTAACGTTTCCAGTTTTTCTCACAGGCGCCCAAGTGTACCAGTCTTTTTGGAAACGCGCGGGTATTGAGGTTGAGCTCGATCCCCGCCCACCCGGAGCCTCTTGGGTTTTGCCGCTACTGCGGGGAGGTTTCCAGTCATTTTTCCTAGGTATTGGCGGCGCACTTGACCCTGGTTTTCAAGCGCAAAACCTGCATTCCAAGAGCGGGGGTAATTTTTTTAAATTCAAACACCCTGAAGTTGATAAGGCTCTTGAAGCAACCTACCCCCCTTTTGATGATCAAAATAAGCGTAAGGAGGCGTTCTGTAATTATGTGACAACAGTTATCAAGCATCAACCCTTCTTATTACGCTTTCACAACACGTTTTATTCAGTTTCAAAAAAATATGTGAAAGGCCCAAAAATGCCTGTTTACAAGATGAGTCATTTGCATGAAATGTGGCTCGATAAATGATTGATATTTTTTCTAAAGGAATAATAAATTGAAACCCTTATTAGAACTTCCTTTCCTGTCTCATGGTCATGCAACTTTAAAAGACGTCGAAGAAACTGTTCGGTTTTACCGTGAGTTTCTGGGACTGGATGTCCTCAAAACAAGCCCTCGTACCCTGGTGGCAAGACTTGGCAGTAATACCGCTATTGTTGGTGTAACACTCGGTGAGAAAGGGCTGGCAAAGGCAGATCGCCCCTGGCTTGGAAACGCACATTTCGGTTTCGATTTTTCAACAGGCGATGAGGTCAGAGAAGCCCACGAACTGTCCTTGTCACACCAGGATAACTTTAATATTCAAAATGTTGGTGATCTGGTGGAAGGCGATGAAGGGCTGTCATTTATGTTGCTTGATCAGGATGGCAACTATTGGCAAATTTTGGAAAATCCTATTGGCGGTTATAGCCATTTCTTTGAAGGTGAATGCGATACCAAACATGCTCTTGTTTCGTTTCCCGATGGAAAAATACAAAGTCAGACGTCAGTCCTTAAGCCGCGGCTTATGTCCCACATGACCTGTGAGGTTATAGATATCGATAAATCGCAAGCGCTTTACGAAAATATGTTTGGGATCGAATGTGTTCGACTGGGCCCAAAACGTATGCTTGGACGCCTTAATAGTGTTGCCGTTATTGACTTTATCGAGACGGATACTGAAATACGAGAGCATAAGATGCATAATCATATTGGTTTTGATGTGGCGGGACCAGAAATTGTCGATGCCGCAAGGGAAGTCATCACTGAGAATCGGGATCGATATGGATTTGAAGTCATCCACAAGACAAGTGGCAGTCACGGTAGTTATGGATTTACCTTTTCCGATCTTGATAATAACGCGTGGCAAATTGAGGATTATCCTCGGGGTGGCTATTATTGGATGTTCGAACAAGGCGGTGATTTGCAAAATAAATTCCAACCAAATATCGGAGGGGTGGATGATTGGCACAAATTGGTTGACCCGGTCACTTACGAATATGTTGGTGTAGCAAATAGATAATGGTTAAAAATAGACTGATATGGGATGTGATTGTTGTTATGGTGGTTTTTCTTGCTGCCCGCGGAGTTTGCGCAGAGAAGTTAACGCCGTATCAAATTATGACTCATATGCAAATAAAGCTAGAAAAGGGGTTTACCCAGAAAGATCTGGCTGGTTTTCATAAAATCGTTCAAAGATTGGATTTAAATGGAAATGGCCGGTTAAGCATTGATGAATATGCAAAAAATTCTCATTTCCAAGGTAACCCGCGTGGCATTCAAGGTTTTTTTCGTGCTGCTGATATGAGTCAGGATGGTCAAATGTCCGTAAATGAATATGCCTGGCAGCGTATTATTACCGATGAAGCGCGTAAAATATTTTTCGCGATGGATAGCAGTCAAGATCGTCGAGTATCAAAATCAGAATTTCTAAATAATAAGATTTTGCGCTCCAGAGACATTGCAGAAAATATATTCAAAGCTTTCGATACTGATGGAAATGGAGAGCTTATTTTACCGGAATATCTTCGAAAATGGAGTCGTTGGGCAAGGAGTGGCCGGCAACTCGGGTTGTTGTATTAATAAGAATTGTAAAACAGGGAGATGATTAATGAAGAGAATGATTAAATTAATTACGCTGGGATTGGTTGGTGCTTTGATTATAACCACTACAGCATTTGCCCAAACCAAAGGGGGCACGCTGACCGTAGGCATGGATCGCCCCATGACCGGGTTTGATTCTTCGATGAATCCGCGGCCGGAATACAATCGGCGTAATGCCATGTTTCCAGTCTATGAAGACTTATTTAGCCAAGGCGCCGACGGCAAGTTGGTCCCAGTACTGGGATCTTCCGTAAAAAGCTCGCCAGACAAAAAAAATTGGACGGTAAAACTAAAAAAGGGGATCAGATTCTCTAACGGTGAGGCTTTTGACGCATCGGCCTATGTTGTTCATTTCAAGCGCTATCAAAAGAGTAAGGCGTGGGGGTTCTTGCGTGGTATGGTCGGACCGATCAAAGAAGTGGTCGCTAAAGATAGTCACACGGTTGAGTTTCGTATGCTACGGCCTTTTCCAGCGTTTGCAGCGATACTCTCAAATCCGGTGTATCCAATGTGGGCTAACGCGCCTAAGCATTCGGCAAAAGTTGGAAAAGAGCTTAATCGTCAGCCGGTAGGCACAGGTCCCTATCTGTTGTCTAATTGGACGCCTGGTGTTTCAATTACATATGTGAAAAATCCAAATTATCGAGATCCGAAGAGTCAGCATCTGGATAAGATAGTATTTAAGGTAATTAAAGGTGAATTGCCGCGTTTGAATTCAGTGAAAAGTGGTGCCATTGATGTGATGCTTACGCGCGACGGTAAGACGGCAAGTCAGGCAAAAAAAGACCCAAATCTGCAGGTTCTAACGGAATTAGTTGGGGGTACGACAACCATAGAATTTAATACAAGTCGGCCACCGCTCAATGATGTCAGAGTTCGAAAAGCATTGGCCCATGCCGTCAATCGCCGAGCAGATCTCAAGGCGTCAAACGATGGGTTTGGTATTCCATCGACAGATTGGTTTGGCCCAGGTTCAAAGTGGTATTGTGGCGGTAAAACGGGATATCCGGAATTTAACCCGGGTAAAGCTAAAGGGCTGCTTCGTGCATATGGCAAACCCGTTAAATTCAAGATGGTCACGATGCCCATTAAAAATTTCATTGTGGGTGCTAAGCTTCACCAAACCTTTTGGAAACGTATGGGTATTGAGGTTGAATTAAAGGTTGTTCCTCCAGGTCCAGCTTACTTCAGGGCTGTCCGTTCTGGTCGATTTGATGCGTGGTTGGTTGGAATTTCTGAGGCTGTTGACCCGGGCCTTCAAGGCCAAGCCTTTTTTTCAAAAAATCGCGGTAACAGCACCAAGTCAAATTTTCCAGATGTTGATGCTGCATTAAAAAAAGCCTGGCGAAGTTTTAAGGACGATGGAACCAGAAAGGCGGCGTACTGCGATTATGTTAGAGCTGTCGTTAAACAACAGCCTATCCTTTTTCGCGCACACAATAATTTTGCAGTTATAGCTGGAAAAAAAGTAAAGGGGCTCAAAAAGTCAAGTCTTACACTTACTCGCCTCCATAAGGCTTGGTTGGCACGGTAGATTTAACAGCTTTTTAGGATGTTATATTACATACGTCGCAAACTGCTTCATTTGATACCTATAACGTTTGCGGTGACGGCCTTGAGTTTCTTCTTCATTGATCTTTTGCCAGGCGACGTAGCGGATGCAATCGCTGGCGTTGGAACTGATAACGCAGTTGTTGATGAGGCGGTGGTACAAGCAATCCGTGAAGACCTTGGTTTAGATCGTCCGATCCTTAATCGATATTTTTCCTGGCTCGGGGGTGCTTTTACCGGAGAACTTGGAAAATCGTATCAGACGGGTCAATCAGTATCCGACGCCATTGGTCTTAGACTGCCAGTGACTTTACAGTTGCTGGTCATGGCCCAATGCATGGCTGTATTATTTGCTGTACCGGCAGGCATCCTTGCCGCTTATCGTGCTGGTAAGGCTACCGATAAGTTTGTCACTACCCTGGCCTTTGCTTTTCTGGCTGCCCCTAGCTTTATCATTGCAATAATTTTGGCATTTTTATTTGCGGTAATTCTTAATTGGTTTCCGGCAACGGGATATGTTCCATTCTCAGAAGATTTAATCGGCAATCTCCGATCCTTTTTTCTTCCAGCCTTGGCGTTAGCACTGATAGAGTGGCCAATCCTTAGTCGGGTTTTACGCAACGATCTTATCGAAACATTACAAGAAGATTTTATTTTACTAGCGAAAGCTAAAGGTCTTAGCTATGGCTATATCCTTTTACGCCATGCCTTAAGGCCTTCCTCCTTCACGTTAATTACGATCGTTGGTATTCAGCTTGGCAATTTAATCAGTGGTGCCGTAATTGTAGAAAGTATTTTTGCACTCCCTGGAATTGGGACCCTATTGGTCGCCTCTATCCATGCCCGTGAAATTCTCATGGTACAGGGTATAATTGTTATAATGGCCGTTGCCTATGTTGTAATCAACTTGGTCGTTGATATCCTATATGGTGCACTTGACCCTAGGATACGACAATGATTTCGATATCCAAACAAATAATGCGGGGGCAGTCTAATTCCATTTGGGGCAATTTAAATCTAGCATTTTGGCTACCAGTTGTTTGGATGTGCGTTTTGCTATTTTCTGTGGTGTTCGCCGATGCTCTGCCATTTCGGGATCCAACTGAAAGTGATTTTACCGCTCTTAAAGCGCGACCGGGCCAAGAGTTTTGGCTAGGCACCGACGTGTTAGGAAGGGATATATTTTCGCGGATTATTCACGGAGCTCAAATATCTCTGGCTGTTGGATTTTGTGCGCCAGTGTTCGGTATGATTATTGGTCTGACGTTAGGCATGTTAGCCGGTTATTATCGCAGAAGATTTGAATCTTTTGTTGTTGGATTAATGGATATTATTCTTGCATTCCCTAATATTGTTTTGGCTATGTGTATTCTTTTTTTTGCTGGGGCTAACATGTTTAACTTGATCATAGTGCTTTCTATCACTTCAATACCGGCCAATACCCGGATTGCTCGAGCTTCAACATTGGTTTTTGCTGGACGTGAGTTTGTTTTGGCGGCACGTTCTCAAGGAGCTTCAGACCTCCGTATTATGCGGCAGGAAATTCTGCCTAATATTATCCTTCCGCAATTGGCTTATATTTTATCCTTTATGTCGATTGTCATTATGATAGAAGGATCACTTGCGTTTTTAGGGGTTGGCATCCCTCCACCTACTCCAACCTTAGGCAGTATGATTGCGCAAGGTTTTTCAGATATTAATACTGATCCACATATTACATTCTTGCCGGCATTGTTTTTATTTTTGACGGTATTATCGCTAAACTTAATTGGGGATCACTTGCGTAAAAAATTTATCGTTCGTCAAAGCGCACTCTAAATCGAGAAGGAAAAATCATGGATCCACTAGAAGAATTAGTTATTAAAGATAAATGTCGGGCGTTATCGCTTCGCTACGGAAGATTACAAGACCAACGCCGTTATGAGGATTTACCAGAATTGATGACCGAAGATGGGACTTATACCCGTCTTGCAGAGGAATTGACGATTTCCGATTTTATTGAGTGGGTTGGAACGATGCCACCTAACAAAACTCGACATTTCGTGACCGATATCGATTTTAGTGAGATCAGTGAAGTCTCTGCAGAAGGTATTTCATATTACACACTCTATTTACATGGCGGAGATGAAAAGACGCCTTATCCATTAGATGGCCCATTTGTCATAGGTGAGTATCATGAAAAGTTTATAAAAACTGATGATGGATGGAGAATTAAAAATAGGGAAGCTCGGATTATTTTCCGTAAATCCAAATAGGAGAAGATAATGAGTATTACCGGAATAGATGCGGTCACATTTGGTGTTACCAGTAAAGTCAAGGCAGCTAGGTTTTTAAAACATTGGGGATTAAAGAAAACAAAATCTGGAACTTACGGAGCAAACTATATTAGTGCTGATGGCACGGAAGTTAATTTCCGTGATCACAAGACCAGGAGCCTGCCTAAAGCCATACATGCCGGTTCTACTATTCGTGAAGTTATTTGGGGTGTTGAGAGGCAAAGCGATTTGAAGGCGATAGCAAAAGAACTTTCTAAAGACCGACTGGTTAAAGTTTTAAAGGATAGATCTTTGAGAACGGTCGATGATATGGGCCTCGGGGTTGGTTTTCGCGTTTCTCAGCGCAAGAAATTAAAGCCCAAACCACTATCGTTTAACTTGCCCGGCAGTAGTGTACGTGTTGATAAACCGGCGACGTTTTATAATCGGGCAGAACCACAAACTATTAGCCATATTGTTTTTGGTGTACCTGATTTTAAAGTAGTTGAAGATTTTTACGGGCGTATAGGCTTTGTTGCAACAGATCGTTATCCGGGCCGCGGTGTCTTTCTACGCGCGTCTGAGCGAGGCAATCACCATAATTTGTTTGTTATGAATATTGCAGGCCGGAAGCCCAAATTTAACCATCTAGCATTTAAAGTTCGTGATATACACGAAGTCATAGGTGGCGGTCAGTTCTTGAATAAGCAGGGCTGGAAAACAGCCGTTGGTCCCGGTCGTCATTATATTTCATCGGCTTGTTTCTGGTATTTTAAAAGCCCTTTGGGAGGAGCCCTGGAATATTGCGCCGACGAAGATATTGTGACAGAAAAATGGAAAACCCGTGAGTTTGAGGTAGGCCCTGACATATTTTCAGAATGGACTTTCAATGCTGATGAAGAGTTTAAAGCGCCAACGGCGTCAAGTCGTGATAAATAAAGAGCTAATTTTTAATTCTGGCAATAGTATTTAATAAGTCTTTGAAGTAATTTTGATTTGACTTGGCAAGATTAAATATAAACGTATATTCCAATTGTTATTTCTTAAATAAGAATGGAAAATAAAAATGACTATTTCAATGTACCAGGCAAGCGTTCCGCGCTTGGTTAATATATTACATAATCTCGATAAAATCCTAGATAAGACGCAAGAACATATAGATGAAAAAAAGGTCGATATTGCGACTATTATTGATTTTCACCTTTTCCCCGATATGTTTAGTATGGTTCGGCAAGTTCAGATCGCATGCGATACAGCGCAAGGGGTCGTGGCTCGCTTGGCCGGTGTTGAAATTCCGTCTGACGACGATAGTGAGCGAAGTATAAAAGAGTTAAAGAAACGGATTGCCAAAACGATAGCTTTTATTGAGGGGTTCTCGCCAGAACAAATAGATGGTACCGAGGACAAACCAATCGTTACTAAACGACATGATAAAGAGACACATTATAAAGGCATGCAATTTTTATTGGGCCATGCGATACCAAACGTTTATTTTCATGTAACGACGACCTATAATATTTTACGACACAATGGGATCGAGATAGGAAAAAGGGATTATTTAGGAACACCTTGATTTCTGGACCGATATATTTGTAAGTGGATACAAAGAAGCAGTAGGATATGGAATAATCAGGCGCGAAGGTGAGCGTCCTTATCCAGGAATAAGCTTTAGGTTAATTGAACATTGTGATAATGTACTACGCTACGGATAGTTTTAAATAAGGAGTTAAGGCCTTTTGGATATAGTCAGCGCACCGCTCAATGATCTGCCGTGGTTTTTGGCATATATGGGAACGGCAGTAGTTTTGACCCTTTTTTATGTAGTTGTTTATATTTGGGTAACGCCGCACCCGGAAATTAAATTAATTCGCGAAAATAATATGGCCGCGTCGTTAGCTTTTGCAGGCAGTTTAATTGGATTCTGCTTGCCGTTGAGTAGCGCAATCGCCAATTCGGTCTCGTTAATTGAGTGTGCTATTTGGGGTGTAATTGCTCTGGTTGTTCAGATCATAGTTTTCTATCTTGTTTGTCTCCCCATACCTAAAATTTCTGAGAGAATAGAAAAGGGTGAAATGGCGAGTGGTTTATGGCTTGGTGTTGCTTCGTTAGCGGGCGGCATATTAAACGCTGCATCTATGACAAATTGAGCAAAAGTCGTGTACCTTTTATTTAACAAAGTCACGCTTAAAATATTTCACTTCGATGGGAGAGGTTATGATTAAGTCTCGAAGTTCTATTACGATTTCTTTGATGGTCAGTGTAAGTCTGATCGCTCTGACAGCATGTGATGAACCGAAAGTAGATGCATCTGTATTTAAAAATTTAGACCAGTGCAAAAACGATCCTATGATGCGTTCCGAACAGTGTGAGGCAAGTTTTAAGGAGGCACGTGGTCAACATGCCTCCGTAGCCCCAAAATATGCTTCTAAGGCAGATTGTCAGGCAGATTTTGGTGAAGAAAAATGTGAGGCAGCTCCTTATAAAACGTCGAGTGGTGGTTCCGTATTTATGCCGATGATGATGGGTTATATGATGGGATCGATGCTTGGCGGGCGTAGCTCCATGATGTCGCAACCACTTTATAGATCGTCCAAAAATCCCGGTGCCTTTCGAACTGCTGATAATAGGAACGTGGGCTCTAAAACTGGGCGTACGAGTGTTGCTAAATCCGCTACTAGTCGTCCGTCATTTAAAAATAGCACTATGTCACGTGGTGGTTTTGGCTCCTCGGGGCGTAGATTTGGATCTGCCGCTACTTAGTTAGACGTATTTTGCCCCTCGCT
>Ga0209403_10007078_pt1 | contig 11165 bp, 8 predicted proteins | sample ArcticOcean_MG_C_8_FD_187440 | JGI IMG/M metagenome (GOLD analysis project Ga0209403, IMG submission 187440) | Marine microbial communities from western Arctic Ocean - ArcticOcean_MG_CB11_86 (SPAdes) (version 2) | ecosystem: Environmental > Aquatic > Marine > Oceanic | place: Arctic Ocean...
CCATGGATATACGAACGCTTGCTACCAAGACGGTTTCTATAGCTTTAATAATGAGCGGAATAGCTCTTTTGTCGTTCGGATAATCAAAAAATCCATATCCTCGGGACAAAGCAATCGCCACCAGCAGTCCTTGAACACCCTCTCGATCAAAGGGGCCAACCTTGACTATGTTAACGGTGCTGACTTCACTGGTGCTTTGAACCTTACAGCTAAATACCTAAAAGATTAGCCAATAGAAAGGGCCACCGCACTATGCAGACGGTGACCCTTCCAATGATGACACCTATCTTGTCTGCCGGTTGATCACCGCATACGGCCGCTACATTTTTCTAACCGTTCTAAAACCGGAGGTTGGTACACCGAATCTGGAACGCAGGTATAATCGGGGGCACCAAAAGGACTTGGTTTTGCGCGGGTCTGCCTTCCCGATAGCACCTCAATCCTGTCCAACTGATGGGGCCACCTCAGGTGTTCCCGGGACACGAGCTCGGCAGTTTCGCATTGAACCAGGATGACGATAAGACGTATTTCACTGCGTGTCCATAGCAGAGACCTTGTCCCACTCCGGAGCAGGAGAACGTTGCCGAGACCCAAAGATCGATGGTAAACTGCAGTTCAATTCGTCCGGGTCTCGCTGAAGGCATAAGGTCAGCCGAAATGGAGAATCTCGGATAATATGTTAATCCCGACTATAGTGGCAGTCCGCTTCCAGTAACCCGATCGGGCTTAAACTTGGGGCCGTTAGAAGATTCACTTTCAAAGGAGTAAAAGTAATGGGTGATAAGGGTGGTAAAAAAGATAAAGCCAAAAAGGAAAAACAGACAACTGCACAACATACTCTAAAGGAAAAGCGTAAATTGAAAAAAGAGAAGTAGATTTATGGCGCTTTCACTACGCGGACGAGGGAACGAGTCTGTTCGCGCTGCTCCTCATCGGCCCTGGCCTTGTAGACACCTAACTGAGATGCATCGCCTCCTTTCCGTGAGTATCTATTACCTTCACTTCAGGAGATTACACCACTTCCCTTCTCTCGTGTTTATTCACCCCTAATCGTGCCCCCCTTTATCGCTGACAGTCTACAATGGCTCTCAATTGAGCCGTGGGCGGGCTCTCATCTGCTCCTCTCTCGCTCCCCGTTCTCGAGTTTTCATCCCTCAATGTGTCTCATTATCGCTGAACGCCTACACGACTCGTATGGTGTGCCCTTCAGATGTCTCGCAATAAGGCTTGAAATTTCCGGTCATGTTTTAAAGCAGCGATTTACATTCTTAGAGTTGAAAACCAAGTTTTGTTGAGAGAGGGCAGTATGTCGGACAATAACTCCACCCTAGATGAAACCCTTCACCAGGTGCTTCGATCTTTTCGCACAGGAACCATGAGCAGCCCATTTCTGAATCATGAGTTAACTGAGGCAGATGCATATGCAGTCCAATATAGACTCGTCGAACATCTCAAGAACTCAGGTGAGGTTATCCGGGGACACAAGGTAGCATTAACCACCAAGGCCGCAAGAGCTCATCTAGGAGTGGATGAACCTTGCTTTGGCCACATTTTGGATACAGGGGTATACGCTAACGGATCACAGGTTCCATTATCGGAACTGGCTGATCCTCATTGTGAGGCAGAAGTAGCCTTCATACTCAAGGATGATCTTAGAGGGCCTGGCACGACACCTGTACAGGTCATGGCCGCGACGCAGGCCATATTGCCAGCCATAGAGCTAGTCGATATTAAGGTCCAAGGTGAAGGAATTCGTTCAACCGACGTTATTGCCCACCAAGCTTTGCATGGGGGAGTAATCATTGGGTCGAGGATGATTGATTTAGCGGCCATTGACCTTCAATATGAAGGGGCTACAGTCGAACATAATGGCCTACTCGTCGGATCAGGTACCGGATTCGAGGTAATGGGCAACCCTATTAATCCGATTGCCTGGCTGGCAAATAAAATGGCCGAATTCGATGATTACTTAAGAGCCGGGGAAATAATTATTTCTGGATCAGTGGTTACCCCGATTCGAGTATCACCTGGCGACCATATCAATATCACATTCACTCGATTGGGCAGCGTGAACGCATCTTTTGTCTAGCCACGAATACTACCAACGGAGAGCCAGTTGCCTAATCGTCGAACTCTGATACGCCAGCAATCACAGCCCAAAGTTCCATGCTTAGTCCGGTGTGCCAAAGAAGAACCCGACGGGTCACTCCAACGGTCTGTCGTGCCGATGGCGTTGGCTTGTACTGATAATCCTGCATGGTACTTTTGACGACCATCGACGGGATTTTGGGGTTTGACGATTAGGTAACTCCTTCACTCGTGACTAATATATGCTCCGGCCAATTCTGATTTCAGGCTTAGAGGTAACGGTGATGGACGATCGAGACGTCAACGATTTTTTAGCAGGTATAAAAATGGCCGTGATGGCGACAATTAACAGTGATGGGTCGCCACATCTATCTCCAAACTGGTACTACTATGACGGCGAACAGTTATTTTTTGTAACTACGAAAGAACGAAAAAAATTTTACAATCTGAAGCGTGACCAGAGAATATCGGTGTGCGTGTATGAACCACCATTGGCGTCGGATTATGTGGTAGTTCAAGGTGCCGCTATCATTGATGATTTGGTTCCGACGTCAGAATTATGGGGAACAGCCCGGCTAGTCGTAGAGAGATATGTTAACGCTGACGATGTTGATGCATATATAGAGCGTTGGAAGACAGAACCACGAATCCTTGTGACGATAACTGCGGACAAAACTTATACTCGACCTGGATATTAATTTGCTCCGTTTAGTAGGAATATCGGGATTCGACGATTGAGGCCGACCCTGATGACGCTCGTGATCTAGCGCTGGGTATGAGTATCCCGGCCAACAGAGACCCCCAGCCGGCCATGTAACAACAATGGGACAATCGCGCCAGCCTTCAGGAGACTCGAGTAACATACTACTCGTTAAGCTGCCCTGGAATTGACCCGGACTCGATGGGTAGCGTTATCGCATCAATTTGGAGCAAGTTAACTAGACCGCATGACTGGTCCTGCCCTAGCCGAGTCGCCTAGGTGAATGTTCAGTCGACGCTTAGCGCATTGGAGGGAATGCCGCGGGAACCTAGTAGTTTGTTCTCTTGTTTGATTAGGAATTCCTTTGTTGATGGAGTTGGCGGCAAGTTGGGATCATTGGCGGCCTCGGCCCGGATGCTGCTCCGGCCATTCAGGTCTTTGTTTGCGCCTTCTCTCACCTCCAACCGTTGGTTCAAGTCGCGGTAGATTCAGACGTGTATGACCTGATTTAAAGGGTCGAACTTTTTGAGACTTGATGGTATTAGAAGGGACAAAATGAGGGATTTAGCCGCGATTCAAAATCAGAAAGCGATTAAACACAACAGGATGAGACAAGAACAGACGGGCGTGTTCCAACTTTAAATTTGTTATGCCTCGTGACGAACGGGGTAAGTGAGTTAGACTCCTTGGTACTCCCGCCAGACATATTTAGACATGGAATCGCCTGATTTTAACCCATAGAAAACCTTCGACCATTACAGTCGGCGGCTCTGTTTTGGATCAAATGGTCACGAATTGGTCGCGAATTTTTTCGGACCCATCTTCATCCACTTCACCAAGGGGATATGCTTTGAGGTATCGTTGCTCTTGGTTTACAAGACTTTTAATCTCACGACACTGGGTAGGTTGATAATAGGACCATAGGATCTAACGTCAGTAAGATGGTCGGCATTTTCCGTAAGGAGTTTGATCTTGGGAAGTTCATTGGAGAATCAAGTCGCGCTGGTCACCGGCGCTGGTCGGGGAATCGGCAAGGCTATCGCGATCTCCATGGCGGAGGAAGGCGCAACGGTAGCGGTCACCGGCAGGAACGTCCCCCGTCTAGAGAACGTTGTTGGTAAGATTGAAGCTGCGGGTGGTCGAGCAGCGGCGTGGCAGATGGACGTATCTAATGAGACCAGCGTCGCTGGTTCTGTAGCCAAGATAATCAACCAATGGGGCAAGATAGACATACTGGTCAACAACGCGGCAATCATCCACAGTGAGACCCCAGTATGGCAAACGCCCATCGCAGAATGGGATGAGGAAATGTCAATCAACCTACGGGGGACGTTTATGTGCTGCCACTACGTATTGCCTCAGATGGTCGAGAGGCACCAAGGCATTGTGATCAACATCGGCTCGTCTTCCGGCACTATCCCAGAAGACATGTCTGGGGCCTACGGCGCAACAAAATGGGGCGTCATAGGATACACAACGGCACTTGCGAAGTCGGTCCGTCACCACGGTGTTAGTGTCAACGGACTTAACCCCGGCTGGGTCGATACTGATATGACCGCAGGGTCGCTACCGGCCGACGCCGGACCCGAGTGGACCAATCCTGAAGACATTGCCAGAGCGGCTTTGTTCTTGGCGGCCCATGCCCCCGCCGACATGACTGGGCAATTCATCAACCTATTTGCGGCCAATGATCATTCGGGCCACGCGCCAAGTCCGCTGTAGTTTTTTTGCCTTCGGAACAAGTATTGGAGCCAACCGGAGATTTTATCAGAATCCCTTTCGTCTAGCTATTGGAAAGTTAATCAACGTAGATTGGTTTGAAGAATTTGCCACTAACGCACGACCTTCCCAATGTTCGTTCAGTGGTGATCAACATATATCGAGTCTTAATACCACAACCAAAGGTAACTAACTGAACGTACCTATGGAGCGTACTAAATCAAGCCATTATTTGGAGGTTCACGAAGCACTTTCAGAGTTAATCCGTTCACTGCGTCGATTCCGCATAGCAGTCGGAACTATAGATTGCATAGAACTTCCAATAAGATTTTCTTAAAAATTAGAGGAACTGCTTCACCTTGTTAACTTCGTAAACCCACGGCCTGATACCGTTCGGATCATTCAGTTCCTCCAGAACCTTCAGTGAAAGGCAGAAAGGGGCTCAGTTTATAACTGGGAGTCCCATGCTTAATCTGCACAACAGGGGGGTGTTTCTTCATCCTTTCCTTGTGGTGCTCCTGCAATTCATCATAGACAGACTTATTAACCCTCCTGCAACTACGGGTCGTACAGTTAGATGCTTCGCGACGTTCAACTGAACGTGTGGCCGTTCATTTAGCCGCCAATAAGCAACTCCAGGTGGTTATTGCCGCTCCGATGCGGTGCCAACTGCTCCTAAAGCAGCGAGAGCGTCGCAATCCCGCCCACGATCATGGTCAGAGCTATTACCTTTAGCACCAGGGTGTCCCGCTCCAACGGCTCATTCAGAAGTTTTATCTTTTCGATACTGAACAAACTGCTTATCAAGAACACGAAGAATGGTCGAGTGGCAGCGAAAGCTGCCACTAAAGATATCGCTCCCAGTCCTGTCGCCCTTGTTAGCGAGATTGATGCCACCGGCGCCATTAAGAAATCTGCCGATAGCATTAAGGTCAAAGTGCGCCAATTACGCAGCACAACGAGCATCTCAAGAAACCCCTTTGGTTTGGCCAGAACACCAAAGGCTACGGCCATGGCTGTCGCCCGTATGGCGTAGGTCATCCAAACGGTCAGCCCGTCGTCCAGAGCTGCCTTGGCGAAGATGTGGGACAACGCCGTAAGCAAGCTGGCGATAATCAAGATGGGGAAAGCGCGGGAGAAACTCAAGACGCCTGGCCCGCCCGACCGCCTGATAGAGATCACAAAAGCCCCGGCCACTATGACTATGATGGCCGCCCACTGACCGGGAATCAGGCTTTCGTCCAGCGTAAACGCTGCCAATATTGCCACGAACACGGGGAAAGTGTGTACGATTGCCGACGCCCGCGATGCCTCCTCCAGTTTGTAGCCCCAGAAAACCATCGCCAGCCCGACACCCCAAGTTCCGCCTGAAAGCGCTGCCCATCCCATGTTGAGGTTCGTCGCCTCGTCTGGAACGCCGCCGGTGGCAAAGAAGACGATCGCCGCCGGTATCAGGAGAGAGTAGGCGATGGACGCGTAATACACGCCCAGGTTTGGCAGGTGGTGATCGATGAGCCGTTTTTCCAGCGTGGTGATGACGCCAAACAGTGCGGCGCTGAAAAGGGCTAGTGAGATCCATTCCAAAGGTAGGTCTCCTTTGCCTTTTGAACTGTTCCCGGCCGATGCGGCGGGCCAGGTTGGCGTTCTTTGCCCTTTTGTCTCGGTCACCGTGGAAGGCCTGTGATGGTCTTGAACCTGAGTCAAAAGGAAGTCCTTTTGGTGGCCTCAATTATACTTTTATTACAGATGCAGAATACCGACCCTCAGTTTTGGAGCGGTTAGAAAAAAGCATTGGCCGATGTTAGCTAGTAGTGTCCGTTGTAAGAGTTAGGGAATTTTCTTTCCTCCATGGACGTACTGTCACCGGAGGCTTCGGACAAACTCAAAATTTAGTTAGGTGCAGGTAAGCCGTTAGTCTCAGGTCCGGTATAATTCTCCGTGCATTCAAGGGGCAACGATCCTATTATCCTGGCCTCCACGCTAACTTTGTGTGTATATATTTTTGCCTAAATCACTCTAATGAGGTGTGGGAATATGGTGACGGCAATTGAATGGGATATCAGTGGTACCTATCTCGAGTCTTGTAACTGCGATACCGTATGCCCGTGTGTATTCTTGAGCGCTCGGCTACACTCTTATTGGTGCCTTGATAGCTTTGGCAATTACCGGTCGGACATTCGGACTCCCCGCAGCAATGGGCTTCCTCCTTTTGACAGGCATAGTGGTGACCAACGCGAATGTACATATTTCCTTCGTAGAACAACTCCGAGAGCGCGGGTTGAGTATCTTTGATGCTTTGATCCAAGGCGGGCTTGTTCGGCTACGACCTATTCTGATGACAGCTTTCACTACTAGTTTCGCGCTGATACCGCGGGCAGTTTTCGCCTCTGATGAAGGCGAGATTATTGGAGCTGAATTAGCTACTGTGGTAATCGGAGGTCTAGCAAGTTCAACCTTCTTGACTTTAATTATCGTGCCGGTCGTTTATACATTGGTCCATTCGAGCTTGCCACGGCTTTTCCGAGTGGTGGGGTCTAATTTAAGTATGAATTTTTTTCGAGTGACGATTTTCGATCGGTATAAACACAGACATAACGGTCAGGACTCAGAGCAGATTGAGTACGGAAAAGTTCGTGACCATTTACTCCAAAACAAAGCCCCCGATCCGTATGGATCGGGGGCTTTGACATTGGCTGCAATACGGTGATTTCGTGCCTAAATATGTCTGCCAAGAGTGGCAGGTAGGTTATTCCACTACATCTGGCGCAGGCGCGGATCCAGCTTGTCTCGGAGCCAATCGCCGAAGAGGTTTAGCGACATTACCGTGAGCATTATCGCCAAACCAGGGAAGGTAGCCATCCACCAGTACCCGGCCAGCTGGTCGCGCCCGTCGGCCACCATGGAACCCCAGGCGGCGGTAGGCGGAGGGACACCGGCTCCGAGAAAGCTCAACACCGACTCCAGAAGAATCACTATTCCCACCTGCAGAGTCGCCACTACTATCAGGGTGTTGATCGTTCCTGGGAAGATGTGAATAAGGAGGATGCGTGGCGTTGAGGCCCCTGATACCTTTGCCAGCGCCACATAGTCCATTGTTTTTAGCTGCAACACCTCGCCCCGCACCTGGCGAGCGAATCGCGGCCAGATGAAAAGGCAGAGTACCGTAACAATTATCGTGAAAGACTGCCCCATAGTCACCACCAATACCAATGCGACTAATATGAGAGGGAGGGAGAGCATCACATCGACGATCCGCATTAATATCTCGTCCACCCATCGGCCGTACCAGCCGGCGACCAGTCCCAGAGTTACCCCAATGGTGCCGCCAACCCCGAGGGTCACCACGGCCACGATGAGGGAGATTCGGGAGCCGTAGATCACCCGGGAGAGCAGGTCTCGGCCCAGCTGGTCCGTACCAAGCAGGTATTTGGAGGTACCCCCCGGCGCAATCTCAACCTCCATCGAATCACCCACCGCAGCTTGTGGATCGAGCGCCTGGGCTTTTCTCAGAGATATAAGCCTGCCCTGGTCTTCCAAGGCGACGCTTTCAGACACGGTCTTGAATGCGCTGGCTGCGCCGGTCCAGTAGGGCGGCAGGTTCCGTTCTCTCAGGTTGCCCCGGTCTGGATCATGGGGAGCTATCCAGGGCGCAGTTACACCTGATATGACCACAAGGGAAAGTAGGAATACCGGCACAACGGGCCAAGACCGGAAGGCGCGCCAGATACTGATCAATCCGGCGAGGCGAGGCTTTCGGGCTACGAAGATATCCGTAATTTCTTTAGATGCCATCTAACCTTTTTCTCCTGTACCTTACGTATACCGGATGCGAGGGTCTATCACAGCGTAAAGCACATCCACCAGGAAGGAGGCGGTCACGTACAGGAGAGTGAATACGATTACCACCGCCTGGAGGAGAGCATAGTCGAGGCCGAATAGAGCGTCTACGGCGAGTTTTCCCAACCCGGGCCAGGCGAACACCGTCTCCACCACCAGCGAGCCAGTTACCAGAGCGCCCAGCGTTACTCCCGCGAAGGTCAACGCCGGTATGATGGCGTTACGCAGTGCATGTTTAAGAATCACGGTTCGGCTGGACACGCCTTTGGCCCGCGCCAATTTGATGTACTCGGAGTCCAGCACGTCCAACATGGCCGATCGAATCAGGCGTAAGTTGGCGGCCGCATAGAACCAACCCAGCGTGATTGCTGGAAGAATGACGCCTCTCGGATCGTCGCGGCCGAAGGGGGGCAGCCAACCCAGATTCACGGAGAAGAAAAACATGAGCATGATGCCCAGCCAGAACGGAGGGGCCGATTGGCCGACGAGGGCCACAGCCCTGGCGAACTGGTCGATGATGCTGCCCCGTTTAACTGCGGACATTATGCCTAGAGGAACACCGATGAACAGGGACAGAAGGAATGAGGCCGACGCTAGTTGCAAGGTGGCTGGAAGGTGTTCCAACACAATGTGCATCGCCGGACGCCCCTGTTGGATGGATTCACCGAATTCCCCCCTCAAGGCGTCCTTGATGAACATGCCGTATTGCTGATAGTACGGCTTGTCTAGGCCCAGCGCCTCTCCCATGCGATCCCAGTCATCCATGGTGGAGTAGTCGTCAAGTAAAAGGGCCCGTGGGTCGCCGGCGGCCCTGCTCATTACAAATATGATTAGGGATACAGCCATGACGGTGACAATGGCTATAACGATGCGTCGCAACAAAAACTGTTGCATGCTTGGACACCTCCAGTCAATGTCTCCTAGGCACGCTCGTGGAAGACGCTCCCCGCCTCCTCAATACCAGGTCAACGTCCTCAGCACAGCCAGGGCGCTAATTTTGAAGACCTTACCGGGTTTAAAAGGGCTACCGGCGGGCTAATTTGGAGCACCGCCGGTAGGACTTCGATTCAGTCTTGGCAACCCGTCATCAAAGTTTGGAATCCGTTACTACCTGGGTTTGATGTACTCGTAGCCGTTGATATTCCTGAGGTCGGTGAATTTCACGTGGGCTTTCCACTCCTCAATCCGCGGGCCAACCGGCCACACAGCACCGACGCTATAGAGCCCGATGTACGTGAGGGCATTGTCGAAGATCCAGTTGCCCATCTCCGATTCCAACGCTGTCAATTCCACCGGGTCGACTGCGCTAAGTACACGGGGCATGATCTCTTCCAACCATGGGTGGCTCGAGCCCGCGTTCCAGCCAGCATTCTCAGTGACTAGTAATTGGGCACCCACCGTGAGTATCCTTGCGCCGGCAGCATGGCAAGTAGCCCCCTGGTAGGTACGGCCAACATGGGTGGGCCTTAGCGTGGAGTATGGAAGACTCTGCAACTTGACGTCAATGCCAATGTCGGACCACATCTGGGCTATCGCGCTACAGGCTTCCACTTCGGCTGGGGCTCCCCGAAGGGACGGCGTGAGAGTGATGCTGAAGCCGTCAGGGTAGCCAGCCTCCTCGATAAGCTGTTTGGCACGCTCTGGGTTGTATTCCCAGTCCTTGTCGCCCAATTGCGACCCGTGGTTGCCCCAGAACCATAGTTTGATGGGGTCAGCAAATCCATGGAGAAGGGTGTCTATGATGATTTGCCGATCGATGGCTATTCCCAGCGCTTCCCGAACCTTACGGGCGTTCTCCCACTCGGGGGAGTCTGTATGCCAATCACTTGAGATCCACGCCATTTCGGGGTCGTAGGAAGGCCGGTTTTCGGTATCGGGTTTCGACGCTTCGGCGTAATAACCGCCGTACAAGTTGATAGCGTAGTCGACGGCGTTGGATACCGTCAGCAACTTGGCCCCTTCTACCTTCTCCACCTCGGGGATGGAGTCGAAGGCCATGAGGAAGGTATCTAACTGGCCCGTTTGGAACCCGGCGATACGTGCCGACTCCTCGGGAATCTCCCGGAAGATCAGCTCTGCAAAGCTTGGGGTTTGGCGCCAGTGGTCCTCCACCGCAGTCATCCGCCAGAATGAATTATCATGGTGCTCCACCATTTCCCAAGGCCCCGTACCGGAGATATCCCGGTTGGCTGCTTCCATACCAATCTCTTCAGACTGGTCCTTGCTCACCACCCAGTTGGAGGATCCGGAGGGCGCCTTGGCCATCCAGTTTTCCAGCACCACCAACTCCGAGAGCGGACTGCCGGTGTCGACAGCGACGGTGTAGCGGTCGACCTCGGTCACCGAGCCTTCCTCCGGCGTCCAGAATGCTATGAAATCTGGCGTCCTGGCGTGCACCGGGTTCACGCCCCATCCATCTCGGTAGGAATATATAACATCTGCAGCGGTCATCTCGCCGTAACCCTTGTGAAGTTGGACTCCCTGTTGGAGCTCGAAGGTCCAGGTTCGGAAATCTTCGGAGATAGACCAAGACTTAGCCAGCGAGCCTTCAACCTTTTTGTTGATGTCGATGGTCACCAGGCCTTCGCTAACAGGGGCCGTTTGTTGCACGAAAAGGGCTGGGTTGCGTGCCAATGCTGGGTGACCTTGGAAAGTCCCCAACTCCTTCTGGCCAACTTGGATGGTGCCAGCCGGCTTGACTTTCGCGGCAGGCGCAGCTGTCGCCGCCGGCTTAGCTGCGGGCACTTCAGTAGGGGCCTTGGCTCCGGTACCCGTCGTTGCCTGTGCCGGCGTAGTGGCCGCCGATTGGGGTGCTGTCGTT
>Ga0209403_10007079_pt1 | contig 11164 bp, 8 predicted proteins | sample ArcticOcean_MG_C_8_FD_187440 | JGI IMG/M metagenome (GOLD analysis project Ga0209403, IMG submission 187440) | Marine microbial communities from western Arctic Ocean - ArcticOcean_MG_CB11_86 (SPAdes) (version 2) | ecosystem: Environmental > Aquatic > Marine > Oceanic | place: Arctic Ocean...
TATCAACAAATGGCATCCATTTGGACATAATAGTACCCAGAAAAAATCTTAAAAAAGGATTGCAACAAGAGTTAGAAATATCCGAATCGGTTGAATACATATCATTTGGTTGGGGAGATAGAGAATTTTATTTAGAGACCCCAACATGGAATGATTTGAAATTAAGCACGGCGGTTAAAGCAATTTTTTTAAATAGTGGAGCAGCAATGCACTTAACAGTCTACCATAAAAAATATGATCGCTGGATTAAGATTAGAATATGTAAAATGCAATTAGAATTGTTAGTCAATTATTTAGACAAATCATTTAAAAGAGATGAGGATAATAGGTTGATTGAAATTAAATATTCAGGATATACCAAATATGATAAATTTTATGAAGCAACCGGAAATTTTAGTTGTGTGCAAACTTGTAATAATTGGGTAAATGAAGGATTAAAAGAAGCAAAGATTAAGACATCAATTTGGTCTCCATTTGATTATGGAGTATTGTATCAGATTAAGAAGAAATGATGGAATATTAATAAGAAAGAACGGCAGCTAACAAATGGCTATTCGTCCAGGCCAGGTCACAGCAAAAGCATATTTGTTGCAAACCAATGCATTGGCGAATGTGCTGGCACATAGCAAGGCCTTTCGTTATCAGTCATTTAAGAAAAAAATTTAATGCGGAAAAATCTATACTTGCTGCCCTTAGTTCCTCTTTTTATTTCATGTGCTGAAAAAAAACAAAACTTTGTATTCATTTTGGTGGATGATTTAGGATGGACAGATTTGGGGTATTCAGGAAGCACTTTTTACGAAACTCCAAATATTGATGCACTAAGTCAAGAAAGCATTCAATTTAGTCATGCATATGCTTCTGGCTCCGTTTGCTCTCCTTCCAGGGCAGCAATTATGACCGGAAAGCATCCCGCTAGAGTAAATATTACAGATTGGATTCCAGGCAATGCTCCTAAAGATGAAAAATTATTGGGTCCAGAGAATTTGGATGAGCTCCCTCTTGAGGAGACTACTCTTGCTGAATCTTTAAAAGCCAATGGATATAAAACATTTTTTGCTGGAAAATGGCATTTGGGCAGTGAAGACAAATATTATCCGAACGTGCGAGGGTTTGATGAATTCTGGGGATTGCGCGAAGGTTCGCGCACTTATTGGTATGATGAAGAGAAAACCGATAACCAAGGTAGCGACAAAGCCATCGAACATAATGGGAACCAGGTAAAGTTTGGAGGCCATTTAACCGACCGCCTGGGTGACCAGACCGTTAATTTTATCGAAGAGAACAAAGACCGCCCCTTCTTTGCTTACCTCTCCTTCACCGCCCCGCACGGGCCACTACAGTCCAAACCTGAAGATATGGAGGCTCTTGGCACCGATGATAACTATCTTGGACTAGTCTACGGCATGGACCGCAATATTGGAAAAGTGATGGAAGCACTCGAGAAGCAAGATCAGATGGACAACACACTCATTTGGTTTCTCAGCGACAACGGCGGTATCGGCCCCACCTACTCCAATCATCCTTTGGGCGGAGAGAAGGGCTCCAAGTTTGAGGGAGGTCATCGAGTGCCATTCGTGCTCTATTGGAAAAACCATGTTCCAGCTGGGAAGGAGTACCATCACATGGTTTCCTCACTTGATATTTACCCCACGAGCATCGCCGTAGCCGGTGGGTCATTGGAACAGCCACGTCCACTCGATGGTGTTGATTTAATGCGTTATCTAACCGGCAATAATACAACCATTCCTCATGACCACCTCTATTGGCGGAAACTCGAATGCGCAGCTCTACGTGAAGATGAGTGGAAATTGATACGGATCGAGGATTACGGTTTCGCACTCTACAATCTGGAAAATGATATCGGTGAAACCAATGACCTCGCAGCCGCCATGCCCGAAAAAGTCAAACAACTCCAGATGCTCCTCGAATCATGGGAAAAAGACAAAATCAAGCCGCTTTGGCATGAAGCTCCACAGCATACCTTCTACCGTCACAAGTACCACACCGAACGCTTCAAATCGGGAACCGATCCCACATTCGATTCAGGAGCCTATTTTAGAGAATTAAGAAAACAGGGCCTCATAAAATAGCTTGGAATAGCAGCCCAGCTCTCCACTTTGGAATCTCGAAATGGTTGCTAACAATACCGATAACAAACTGATGATTCCTTCCTCATATTCTATATTTCAAATTCTAAATCTGCTCGGAGGACTGTTGATGCTGCTTTCTTCCGTGCCTGCAGTAGCGAACCTGGAGGACAAGCAAATCACCCAAGGTCCCTCGAATCACTTCTTTGGATATATCGGACATGTTCAGAATATACCCTGGAACGAATCTGAGCGCTACCTACTAAGCCTGAGAACCAATTTCCAGGATCACCTGCCCGAGGGACATGAACCTGCGGATATTGTGCTCATCGATTCGAAGAATGACTACAAGGTCACCAAGATCGAGGAATCACGCGGATGGAATCCACAACAAGGAACCATGTTTTACTGGAATCCGTTGAAGCCGGATACTCAGTTCTTTTTTAACGACCGTGATCCGAAGACCGAGAAAATCTTCACCGTGCTTTATGATATAGAGAAGAAAAAACGAGTGCGAGAGTATCGCTACGAAGATCAACCGATCGGCAACGGCGGAGTCATGCAGGCCGGTGGTTGGTTTGCAGGCATTAACTATGCGCGTATGGCAAGGTTGAGGGCAGTCACTGGTTACAAAGGCGCCTGGGATTGGACAGAAGGGGTTCTACACCCCAAAGACGATGGTATCTTTAAAGTGAATACTGAAACGGGAAAAGGCGACTTGCTGGTCAGTTTTAAAGATATGACCAACATCATTCGAGAGAAGGAACCTCACATCGACGAGCTAGCCTTATTCATCAATCATACGCTTTGGAATCGTGAAGGCGACCGTCTGTTCTTTTTTGCCCGAGCGGGTTGGAGCGGAAACAAGAAATATCCCAGAATCAATGTGCCCTTCATCATCAATGCGGACGGCACCGGACTCAAACGATTGAAAACCTTTTTTGGTGGCCACCCGGAATGGGACTACGGCCATCGCATGATCGGAAATGTGAAAAAAAGACAGATCCTCTACGATGTAGATCGCGATCTGATTGTCGGACATCTGGGAAACAAAGAGATCTTCCCGGATCCGGAAGGTGATGTAGCCCTCTCACCCCAAGGAGACTGGTTCGTCAATGGCCACAAAGACAAAAAACAGGCCTTGAATTTCTACACCTTCTACCAACGCTCGACCAACCTATGGTTTAGATCCCAAGGCTTTAATATCGGTCAATGGCTATCCGGTGATCTTCGACAAGACCCCTCCCCCACCTGGAACCGTAGCGGAACGAAAATACTTGTTCCTGGATTGGTGGGTGAAACGAAACCTTCAAGACAGCTGTTTATTATTTCTCTTTCTGGGAACGCCAAGCCCTAGCTTGGCACTCTCATCACTTTTGCCGAGCTGGGGCTCGGCGTTCCCAGAAAGACGTCACACTCAATCAAAACTGTAGGAGCGGCTTTACGCCGCGATCTCATTAAAAGCCTCAAAGCAATCGGGGGATAAACCCCCTCCTACAGTTCACAAGCTATCAATATATTAAAGTATCGAACTTATCAGTCACCTCGTCATTATGAACTCAAACATTAAATAGATTCGATGCCGAAGTATAATTCCAATATTCTAAAGCACTTACTGTTCCTAGGTTTTATTTTCTCTCAAGTAATGAACGCACAACCTAAAAGACCGCTCGACGCCGTAGCCGACAAACTGGAACCCACTCAAAAGATAGTTTATAAAACCGTAGGAGACCGCTCATTAAACCTTCACGTATTCAACCCGAAAGATCACCATTCTTCGGATACGAGAGCCGCTTACATCACCTTTCATGGTGGTGGATGGGTCAATCGAGATGCCCGATACTTTTACCCGTTCGCAGATCATTTCACCAAAAAAGGATTCGTAGGGATCTGTGTTGAATACCGGCTACACAACAAAGACACAGGCGTCTCTGTTTTTGATTGTGTGAAAGATGCGCGAACCGCCGTGCGCTATGTTCGGTCACATGCAGCTGAGCTCGGGATTGATCCGAATAAAATCATTGTCAGTGGCGGATCGGCAGGGGCACACCTCGCAGCAGGCACTGCCCTGTTCAATGACGTAAATGAAACAAATGACGATTTGTCCATTTCTCCTTCTCCCAATGTCTTAGTGCTTTATTACCCAGTCATTGACACGTCAGTTGACGGCTATGGAAATGAGAAAATCGGTAACCAATGGAAAGCACTCTCACCCGTCGATAATGTTCGTGAGCACCTCCCTCCCACTCTCGTTCTCCACGGCACTACCGACACCGTAACTCCCTATGCCGGAGCAAAGCGCTTTGAACAAGAGATGCTGAAGACAGGCAATCAATGCCAGCTCATCTCACACGACGGAGGCGTGCATGGTTACTTCATTTTCGACTTGGAGTTGTTCCAACAAGCGATGAAACAAACAGAAGTGTTTTTGGAAGAATTGAGATTTCTTGATTGAAACATCCTCGGAACGCTGAGCCCCAGCTCAGCGCTCCCGGAGAAAGACAAGCTCCGCATTTTCACACATGCCTACCTGGCGACTATCTCATTTATGGATGCCCAAGTAGGCAGATTGCTCGATGCACTCGATAGACTGAATCTCACCGATAATACCATTGTTGTTTTCCTATCCGATCATGGATGGCTTTTAGGTGAGCATGGGGGCCAATGGCAAAAGCGTAGCCTCTTCGAAGAGTACGCCAATACTCTCCCTCCCGTGAGCCTGTATAAGGTCGAGCGGCAAGTGGAAAGCCCGTAGGATGATTCCAGGCATAGTTTGTGGCAATCTTGCTCTGGTGCGGATAAAACCCAGTGAGCAGTGTCCCCAGGCTGGGCCGACACAGACTCGCCGTAACGTATCCGCGGGTGAATACAAGGCTCTCTGAGGCCAGACGATCCAGGTTCGGAGTTTGGATCACTGGATGGCCCATGAATCCGAAGTCACCCCAACTCTGATCGTCGGCGATGATCATGACGACGTTGAGCGGTGGGGCGCCCAGTACCATGCCAAGACCCAGAATGAATACTCCCCAAAAGACCGACAGATTTGCCTTCATCACATCAAAAGTTTGAATGAAGAACTTCCAAAGCGATGAGATAATTTGGAGAAGTGAGTTCAAATACAAAGAGTGGGACATTCAATGCTCCAGTCCGCGGTTGGCACGATTGTTGTCCTCGCCTTTGGCTTTGGCGATCGCCGCGCGTTGTTGATCGTTGTAGAAATCGGTGGTGAGAGGTTTTCGTTTCTGGTCCGAGAGTTCTTCTAGTAATCCGAGCAGCGTGTCGACGATCACCGGTTCGGCACCGGGTTCCAATCCGGCGGTGCGGGCGGGCCAGGTGGTGTAGCCACCCAGGTAGTGTTGTTCCGGAGGTGGAATGTATCCGGCTGCGCCGTTGGCGAGCTCCATGTTGAAAGTCGCTTTAAACGGGCTCTGTGCTTTGAGTTTCAGGCCGGTGATCCCATAAACTTCATTCGGCATGGCAGTGATAGCCAGGTCGCCAATGCGGACGGCTTGCAGTACAAGATCTTCTTTGGGATTTTTAAGAAACCAAATCACCTGCTCGCCGTAGACTTCGGGTCGATTCTCGGGGCGACGATCGCCGCGTTGGGCGTTTAACTCTTTTGACCAGGCAATACGCTCCTCGCCAGCCAGCCGACGGTTGAGCGTGATAGTGGTTTCAGCCATGGCCAAATCAGGTTTCCCCGTATTGTAGTCAATTTCCTGGTACGCGTTGAGCGCTATGTCGGCCAATTCGCTGGTGTACTGATCGATTCCGTAATCCTCTTTCTTAAGTTCGGAATAATCCATCCAATGAAGATCTCCGGATGTGCCCTGGGACATTGCAGTAACAAAGGGCGCCTTTCCGGAATCAGAAGTTGCGATTTGTTTTTCCATAAGCTCACAAAACCGACCATAGTAGTCGGCGGAAAATCCGCCAGGGGCTCCGAAGTAGTGCATAGAATAATTGGCCAAAAGGCCAATGGGACGACTACCGTCCAAAGATTGGATGCTGAGCAAGCTTAGACCAGAATCAACGGGCCCCGCTTCACCGATGTAGTCAGGATTCTGATACCCGGGATGCATCATGGCACGAACCGTCTCTTCACCAAATGGATCGGTGTCATAATGGTCCGGGTGTTTCAGCCAACGCCGGCAATGGGTGTGCTCCGGTGCATCCACGACCGTCCAACCGATGCGGGCTGGCTCCAAATTTGCGTGGGCTTTGGAAATACCTTCTGCAATTTTAGGAGGAAGAAATGTTTCGTAATTCGGGTCGCTGTTCGTGCCCAAGCACATATCCATCACACTCGGTGCACTGTGAGTATGCGTGGAAGCAATGAGGATACGATTAACCGGGATGCCGGTTTGCTGATGGGCAAGTTTTTTGGCTTCGTTACATACGTCTCTGGGGATCATGCATGAATCGACTACCGCGATAGCAATAGTTTCGTTTCCGGATTTGAAGACGAAACTGCGAGCGTGTAAGGGGTCCAGAACCTTGTCATGGGTCTGCTGGATAAATCCGCCGTTTCGAATGGCGGGTAGTTTCTCGGGAGTGATGTCGATGGAGTGAACGCCGGCCTGGAGTGATGGCGGGCCCACTGAACAGCCTGTAAACAGAGCAACCGTCCAAAGCGCTACTGCGAATCCGATTACAATCCAATTGGGGCTAGCTTTAAAAATTAGTTGCTCTGTCTTTTCCATTCGTTCCAGTGCTGTGTATTATGAGTCGTTTAAAATTTAGTTTAACAACGTTCCTTTCAGTCACCTGATCCGCCTGCAGCGGAACAGAATCGCTACGCGAACAAGATTTAAAAGTGGTTTTCCTGTTTTGGTAAATCAAAATCCTGTTGCCGAAGGCATCAAGCGAAGCGTTGTTAAATTCATACTTCTATTTTGCCTCCGCCACATAGGCAATCAGATCGGCTACATTTTGTTGAGTGAGACTCGTTTCAAAACCATCAGGCATAAGCGACTTACCTGTATTGGTCAACGATTCCAGTTTGGATCGCAGAATCACATGCTCCTGGTTTGCCAAATCTTTCATCACAATGTTGGCGCTCGTTTCCGAAATAATTATTCCGAGGATGGCACGACCATCTTCCATGGTGACCAAAAAGGAACGGTATTTGCCTTCCACAACCGCATTCGGATCCAGAATGCCTGAGAGCAACGATGAAGGATTCCGATCAGTAACGGAAGCAAGGTTGGGGCCGATTTCAATGCCGACTCCATCCAACCGGTGACAGCCAATACAGACCTGTTGAAATACTTGCTTACCACGCTCTTTGTCTGGTTTTAGTTCCAGTGCAGCCTGGTACTGTCGCACAACCCTGAGACGATCCACATTGGCAGTTGGCATTAGTTCTTTCGCCCGTGCCCGAATCTGTATGTCCTGATGCGTGATGAGTAACTGCCGAATTCCCGCATTGAGATCAGTCACAGCCACGCTTCCACTTTCGATCTCTTCCAACAATCTCCCCAACCAATCCGATCGTGTTGTCATCACGTTTAATACTTCCGAACGAATGGATGGAGCATATCGACTCCATGCGGACATCAAAACTTCTGGGACTTCCGGTCCAGTTAATGTCCCCAGATGTGAAATAGCTGCTGCTTGAATTTCAGTCGTGGCTTTTGATCCCAACAATGATCCCAGAGCTTGAATATCCGAAGCACGTTTTTCTTCTTCCCTGGCCATCAAGTGTATAGCTGCTTTTCGCTGCGCAGTGGGGGCATCATTGTCCAGGGATGATCGTCGAGAAGATGATAGTAACGCCTGGATATCGGACATTACACCTTCCTTCCATTTACCGACTGTTGTTCGACGCTCCAAGGCATCTAACAAACTTGCAACAGAAGCATATTGCCATGCGGGGTCCTGACTATCTTCCAAAACTGCATCCAGAGCCTTCTGAGTTGCTTCGCGGTTATCAAAGGCAACAGAGAGGGCCAACAAAGGATCGAGAAGTTCACCTCCGGCATTTGCTTTGGCACGTGCAGCCAATAATGACTCCAATATGCCCTTCAAATTATCATCTGTTACGGAACTGGTAATAGCCGCTGCCATGAACGGATCGTTTCCATCGGCGAAGGCCAGCCGACCCAATGCAGCGGCCGCTGCTCCCCCACTCCATTCGCCTAAACTGCAGGCCAGTTGCATGCGGACCTTGGCATCCTTGTCATAGACCAATTTTAACAAAGCATCCTGCAAATCGGAATGATTATTGGCTAAGGATTCCGACAATATTACAGCGTGCCTACGTACTCCGGGCGATGGATCAGTTGCCGCGCTTTTCAGAATGTCTGTATTCAAGGCATCCATACCGTGCAGGGTATATAAAGCATGTAATCGTCCTAGTGGCTGCTCGCTGGCTGTTGCCATTTTGATTAACTCGGGAACGACCGCGCTGTCCTTGCGTTCTACCAGCAATGCCTGGGCGGTGTCTCTTTGCCAGCCGTTTCTGTTCTCCAGAACTGAGACCAGTTCACTGCTGTTCATTGTTTCGAGCTTTGGGATCGGGCGCAGTTGCTGCCCCTTGCGATAGACACGGTAAATGCGTCCACGGTCATCGCCCAAGCGATAGAATGACTTCAGTTCATCCTGCGCTGCTTTGGGAAGGAACTGTGGATGCTCAATCATGTAACGGTACATGTCTGCTATCCAAAGAGCTCCATCAGGTCCCGTCCTGGCCATGACCGGACGACTCCAGCGGTCTTTAGATGCGAAAAAATCGACACCGTCTTCCAATTCAACCGGACCGTCGAGCGACACGGTAAAACTTACACCGTCCGACTCAGACCGGTTGTGTTGAACCAGATTGCCAAAGGGTTCACAGGTAAAAAAATCGATTGTGTCCAAATCCGATTCTGGAAACAGAAGACCATCCCGATAAACCATGCTGCCACAGGCCGATGTAAAACGCCCTGTTTCCTGGTAATTGTGAAATCGTTTTTGTAGCTCTTTGTAGGGATAAACCTTTGGGTTTCTCGGTAACACGAGCTGCTTACGTGGATCCGGAGAAGAGGCATAGGGATTCCGACGGATGTATCGATCCTGCAATACATAGTGCCACATGGGGTAGCTATTCATCTCACCAAACCAGTTTCCCCAATCGTCCCGATTGCGACCAAACTGACTAGGACCAGAAAGCGGATCCAACTCACCGGTCTCCGGATTGAAACGGAAATCACGACTTCCCAGCAGGATCTCCTCACCGGTTTTCTTTGAAATCACCCGACTGTCTCCAACATACCCGGTACGATGCGCGCCGCTGGCGCAGTAAATCCAGTTGTCCAGTCCCCGGATCAGCCCATTCACGCGCAATTGCTGATTTCCTTCGTGAAAGCCTTCGAACAATACATGCTGTATATCGGATACTCCATCGCCATTACTATCCTCCAGGTAGAGGATCATGGGTGCCGCCGTAACCAGGACGCCTTTCTTCCAAGGTAATATCCCATTTGGAAAAGACAATCCTTCGCCAAATACAACCGACTGATCATAGCGGCCATCACCATTGGTGTCTTTTAGCCAGCGAACTCGACCGCCCGGTTTCCCTTCACCGTCCATACCCATTGGATAATCCGCCATCTCCGCCACCCACAGTCGGCCATCGGCTCCCCAGGTGAAGGCAACCGGGTCCAAAACATCTGGCTCAGCAACGACTAGTTCAACCTCGAAGCCTTCAGGTACGTGTATCAGTTCCAGACTATCCTCAGGCGATACTGGTTGAGACTCCGGCTCGGGACTAGCTGCTGAGATTATTAAAACTGAACCAAGAAGCCAAAAACTAACAGTTTTAGATAAATCTGTATTTAACATATTAGGTTTCTTCAGGTGAACCGTGCGTCTCTGGCTGAAATTTCACTTCCTGACGCCTGGGAAATGCCACCATACAATTCTGGTCGGCGCCCACGCATCCATCGGCGCCCAGAGCTTTTATCAAGAAGATCAGTATCCAGTCCAGCAAGCACCATTGCATCCTCTGCTTTCCAGGTCTCAGCAAGGATTCGCCCATAGGGGTCAATGATCATCGAGTTGCCTGTTCGAACTTCGTTGTCGTCGATACCGACCCCGTTGCTGAAAATAATAAATAGCCCATTGTCGTGTGCTCTCGATGGCAGCCAACGCATGAGCCACTCTCTTCCATTCGGACCCTTTAATGCTTCTTCAATCGCGCCAGGATCCTCTTTTCGGTTTTGCCAGAGTTTGGTATCGATACGTTCCATACCGTGCGGGCTCCCTGAATTACAGCCACCAGTTTGGTGTGGAGCCAAAAGAATATCCGCACCTTTCAGAGCTGTCACTCGGACGTTCTCAATCAGATTATTATCATAACAAATGAGTACTCCCACTTTGTATCCCAAGTGGGTATCAAAGACGGTGTAGGAGTCACCGCTATCCATATGTTGACTAATAAATGTATGGAGTTTTCTATGACAATGAACCTCTCCATTCGGTAGAGCTACCACATAGGAATTATAATGCTTCCCGTCTTCGGACATTTCAATGAGTCCTGCACCTATGATCATATTATAGTTAGAGGATAGCTCTTTTATGACCTGAGTCGAAGGTCCAGTCGGAACAGGCTCAGAAAGTAATTCGATCTCCCCCTTTTCCAGATTGCGCACATGCCAGTACCCGGTAATGCACATTTCAGGAAATACCAGAATTTCTACTCCCTGCTCCGCAGCCTCCGAACTAAACTGTCGAATGATTTTCAGGTTCTCTTCCTTGTTCCCAGGAGAGTGATTAAATTGAACAGAAGCTGCTTTGATCATTTGCAAAAAATATCAGGGATAGAATTCTCACACTAATCCTTGTTACCGATATTTAAAGCTCTAAGGTTAATATATCTAACAAATCATTACCCTAGGCTATTACCATGAGATCCTCTTCCCTGTTTACCTTCTTGAGTCTCGTGCTCACACCTCTTCTATACCAAAATATCTACGGACAGGAGAATAAACGCCCTAACATCCTTTTCATCATTGCGGATGACCAAACTCCGTTTGATCTGAAGATATACGATTCAGAATCGACTTTAGACACTCCCCATATTGATCGCCTTG
>Ga0209403_10007080_pt1 | contig 11163 bp, 8 predicted proteins | sample ArcticOcean_MG_C_8_FD_187440 | JGI IMG/M metagenome (GOLD analysis project Ga0209403, IMG submission 187440) | Marine microbial communities from western Arctic Ocean - ArcticOcean_MG_CB11_86 (SPAdes) (version 2) | ecosystem: Environmental > Aquatic > Marine > Oceanic | place: Arctic Ocean...
GAAGACGCTATAATAGAGGGCATTAAAGGTGTTTGTCAGAAGTCTGGTGTGCTTCCTAGCGAGATAGAACAAATAATTCATGGCACTACGTTGGCTACAAACTCTTTGATTGAAAGGCGTGGAGCCAAAATAGCTTTGATTACCACTCAGGGATTTCGAGATGTTATCGAAATGCGTACAGAAAGTCGTTTCGAACAATATGATTTAAACTTAGTTTTACCGATACCATTAGTGCCCAGAAACTGTCGATATACATTAAACGAGAGAGTTGATGCACAAGGAAGTATTCTGAAGGAATTAAGGCAAGAAGACGTTGATAAATTAATTGACGTAATTGAAGTGGCAAATTTTGAAAGTGTAGCAGTTGGATTTATCCACTCTTACTTAAACCCAAGCCACGAGCGTATGTTGGAGAAATCTTTAAGGGAGAGACTTCCGCATGTAAGCGTATCGTTATCATCGGCGGTGTCACCACAGATGCGAGAATATGAACGTTTCAACACTGTTTGTGCAAATGCTTTCGTAAAGCCTATGATGAAGAGCTATTTAGATCGTTTGACAAACCGTTTATCAGAACAGGAAGTTAATTGCCCAGTCTTTTTGATGCATTCTGGAGGAGGAATTATTTCCCTTGATAGTGCTACCGAATTTCCAGTACGCCTAATTGAAAGTGGGCCAGCTGGCGGAGCGATTTTTGCAGCAAAAATTGCTGAAAGACATGACCTCGATAAGGTTCTTTCTTTTGATATGGGAGGAACCACGGCAAAAATTTGTTTGATAAAGGATAAATCCCCAAAGACTGCTAGGGTATTTGAAGTAGCCAGGACGTATCGGTTTAAAAAAGGATCAGGAATGCCAATTTCGATACCTGTCATTGACATGGTTGAGATTGGGGCAGGTGGTGGGTCGTTAGCTAATATTGACTCGATGAATCAAATTCGAGTCGGACCAGAAAGTGCGGGCTCGAAACCAGGTCCTGCTTGTTATGACCTTGGTGGAAATAGACCGGCTGTTACGGATGCGGATTTATTACTAGGTCGTTTGGATGGAGATAATTTTGCTGGCGGGTCCATAAACCTTAGCGTTGAAAAATCTAAAGTAGCACTGGGAAAGGAAATTGGTGAAGCACTTTCTATGGAGCCCATTGAAAGTGCGTTCGGTGTTTCCGAGGTTGTAGACGAAAACATGGCAAACGCTGCTAGAATGCATGCTGTAGAAAATGGCGAGGATTTGGCAGAATTCACAATGATTGCTTTTGGTGGTGCTGCTCCCTTACATGCCGCTAGATTATGTCAAAAGTTAGGCATTAAAAAATTTATTGTTCCTTCGGGCGCAGGTGTGGGTTCAGCAATCGGTTTCTTACGTGCTCCATTTAGCTTTGAAGCAACCAAAAGTGTTTTTATGCCACTAGGGAAGTTTAATCAGGAAGTTGTCTTAAAGATTTTAAAAGAGTTAACTACTGAATCAACAAGCTTCGTAAAAAACTGTGGCACTGAAGAACAAATAGTTATCGAGGCAAAAGCTTATATGCGATATTCTGGGCAGGGTTGGGAGATACCTGTGATTATAGATAGCATTCAAATGGTGGACCCTACCAAAAACAAGTTTCAAGAAGCATTCGAACTACAATATAAATCTTTGTTTGGTCGCCTTGTTCAAGGGTTAGATGTTGAGATTACTGTTTGGTCAGTAAATGCTGTTGCGGATACAGTTTCCGAATATTCTGAGTCTATGGTTGTTTCCAATAAAACAAAAACTGAATTGGAAAGTACCAAAGTACGTGATTTATTTGACCCTGCCTTAGGAAAATTTACTGAGGCAAAAATAGCTGACCGAAAAGCACTGAGTAGCTCTAGTTATTTTACTGGTCCAGCTGTCTTGGTTGAGGATGAAACAACGATTATAATCCCAACAAATTTTATATCAGAAGGAAGAGAAGATGGCAGCATAGTTGTTAAGAGGGTAGATCAATGACCTCAAAAGTTTCTTTTCAAGTAATGTGGAATCGTTTGATTTCTATAGTTGAAGAGCAAGCTCAGGCTTTAGTTAGAACTGCTTTTTCTACGTCTGTTAGGGAAGCAGGAGACCTGTCTGCAGGCGTCTATAACCGTCATGGAGAAATGATAGCTCAGGCTGTTACGGGAACCCCTGGTCATGTAAATGCTATGGCGGACTCCGTCGCACATTTTATACGCCGCATTCAAGTAGTTAATATGTTTGAGGGAGATATATATATAACTAATGATCCTTGGGAGGGAACAGGGCACTTACACGATATTACAGTTGTAACACCGTCTTTTTTTGCGGGACATTTAGTTGGTTTTTTCGCATGTACCGCTCATATTGTAGATATTGGCGGTCGAGGATTTGGGGCAGATGCAAACTCAGTTTATGAGGAAGGTCTATATATCCCTATTATGAAATTCGTGGATAAGGGGGAGGTCAACCAAACTTTAATAGCAATTGTTCGAGGTAATGTAAGGGAACCTGATCAGGTAGTGGGAGATATTTTTGCTTTAGGAACCTGTAATGAAATTGGACACCGTCGTTTGGTTGAAATGATGAACGAGTTTGAGCTTTCTAAGTTAGAGGAAGTTAGTGAGTTCATTTTTGAAAATTCAAAATCTGCAACTTTAGATAAGATAAATGCTTTACCGCGAAAGACAGAAAATGGATTTATGCAGATTGATGGTTATCAAAGCTACATTGACTTAAAGGTTAAGCTTTCTGTGGTACAGGATGAGATATTATGTGACTTTTATGGAACTTCTGGAGTAGATAAGAAGGGGATTAATGTTCCATTAGTCTATACAAAAGCTTATGCATGTTACGCGTTAAAATGTGCTATTGCACCAGAAATCCCTAATAATGCTGCATCACTGGCACCGTTTAAAATTACTGCACCTGAGGGATGTATACTAAACGCCAAACACCCAGCTCCAGTAGCTCTACGTCATGTCATAGGGCATTTAATTCCAGATACTGTTTACGCTGCGCTTGATAAAATATTACCTGATACTGTTCCTTCTGAAGGAGCAGGCTCGCTCTGTAACTTTCAGGTTTCATTGCGCCCAAGTCAAAATGACACTACGTCAATTGTTAGAAAACGAGCAGAAGTGCTTATGTTTAATTCAGGTGGCTCTGGTGCAAGACCCCAACTAGACGGCATGAACGCAACTGCTTTCCCTTCCGGGGTTATGACAATGCCAATAGAAGCAACAGAACATACTGGACCAGTAATAATATGGAGAAAAGAACTTAGACCTGACAGTGGGGGTGCTGGAAAATTTAGGGGTGGCCTAGGGCAGTTCATAGAAATTGGCTCGTACGATGGTTATGAGTTTGATGTATCCCTTATGTTTGATCGTGTTTTTCATCCTGCTCAAGGTCGAAAAGGTGGGATGCCTGGTGGAGCCACCGTTGTTTGCAAGGACGATGGAGTTAAAATGCGTGGGAAGGGTGTTCAATTAGTTGAAGAGGGCCGAAGGGTGCAAATGTCTCTTCCAGGCGGTGCTGGTTACGGGAGCCCATTAGATAGAGATCGACAGGAGATTATAAGAGATGTTATTTTAGGTTACGTAAGTGTTGAGAGCTCAAAAAAATATTATGATTTAAGCTCGGAAGAGGTTACTTTGATTGAGGATGCCATACGCTCTGGGTTAACAATGTAATGGCTCCCGACAATAAGAAATATGATGTTGTAATAATCGGTGGTGCTATGATTGGTTCTGCAATTGCTTGGTTTTTAATATCAAATGAGGATTTTAATGGAACGATTTGTGTAATAGAGAAAGACCTAACATTTGAATTTGCATCAACTTCAAGAAGTAATAGTTGTATAAGGCAGCAATACTCAAATGAACTAAATGTACAAATTTCTCAGTACGGCGCCGAATTCATAAGAAACTTTAAAAAACTTATTCAAGATGACTCTGCTCCAAATATTATACTACAGAATTTTGGTTATTTATACCTTTCCAGTTCAAAAGATTCTGAAAAAGTTTTTATGGAAGATCAAGCTATGCAAGCTGGCTTAGGGGCTGGAACAAGGATAATGTCTCCAGCTGAAATAAAGTCTGACTATCCATTTTATAATGTTAGCGATGTCGTTTGTGGAAGTCATAATACACTTAATGAAGGTTACTTTGATGGTGCAACAGTATTTAATTGGTGGCAAAAAAAGAACAAACAATTAGGTGTCACAGTAATTAATGACGAAGTCATAGGTATAGATACCAATGAACAGAGAAGTTTAGCAAAGAGAGTTCATTTATCGTCGGGAAAAACGATTGAATGTGGAGTTTTGGTGAATGCTGGTGGAACTAGAGCCGCTAACATTTCCCGAATGATAGGAGTTGTTTTGCCGGTAGAGCCGCGAAGACGTTATAGCTTTGTTTTTGATGCTGCAAATCCACTTGATCAACCCTTACCTTTAACTATTGACCCATCTGGGGTTCATGTCCGAAGTGATGGGAAATATTATGTTGCGGGCTGTCCACCGGATGACGATTTACGAGTAGATTACGATGATTTTGAATTAGACTACGACATTTGGGAAAATAAAATATGGCCTGCTTTGTTTCACAGAATACCACAGTTTGATTCCTTGAAGGTTGTAAATTCTTGGGTAGGCCATTATTCGTATAATTTATTCGATCAAAATGCGATCTTAGGACCCCACCCTAAGATCGCCAACTTTATATTTGCTAATGGATTTTCTGGACATGGTCTTCAGCAAAGTCCGGCAGTTGGTAGAGGTATCTCAGAGTTAATTATTTATGGAGAATATAGGGGCTTGGACCTGTCTCCACTTCACTTTAACAGAGTTATTGAAAATAAACCATTTATTGAAAGGGCAATAATATGAAAAAGATTGTTTTAACGGGTGCTTCTGGTCGACTAGGGTCATATTTAAGAGAGCCGTTATCGAAGATGGCGGATACTCTTTTGAGTACAGATATCTCAGAGGATATAGGGTCACTGTATGGGAATGAAAGTTTTGTGAAAGCAGATCTTGCACAGATTTCAGAAATAGGACCGTTAATAGAAGGTGCAGATATGGTGATACATTTTGGTGCTATTGTTGATGAGGGACCATTTGAAGAACTTTGGGGACCTAACTTTGTTGGATCATACAATGTGTGGGAATCAGCAAGAAAGTTTGGTGTAAAAAGAGTAGTATATGCCTCATCGATTCACGCAGTTGGAATGTATCCAAAGAATCAATTTATTGGAGTTGATGTACCTCACAGACCAGATGGATTTTACGGTCTTGCAAAATGTTTTACAGAAGACTTAGGAAGAATGTACTGGGAAAAATCAGGTGTCGAATCTGTGTGTTTACGCATTTATTCAGCCGCAGCAGTTGTTAGCCCTCGCTCTCTTAGTACTTGGCTATCATACGATGATTTGATTCAATTAGTAACTCGAGCAATAGATACTCCGACAGTAGGTTTTACGATATCTTATGGTATATCTAATAATGACCGAGCGGTTGTAGATAATTCAGCAGCAACTTATTTGGGCTATCGACCTAAAGATAATGCTGAAGTTTTCGCTGATGAAGTTCTTGCAAACGCACCGCTTGCTGACCCTCAGGATTTAGCTCAAATGTGTCATGGGGGGCCCTTTGCAAGTACACCGATGGGAGAAAGTGGTATGGCTCATTTAAAAATTATAGATGATAAAAAGAAGATTTAATTTTAACTGAAATTTATTAAAGAAGAGACTAACATGACATGTGATCTGATTACGCATAAATATTTAACTGTTAATGGACAGAGTTGGCATTGGGTTGAGGCGGGTAGTGGGGACCCAGTTGTTTTATTACATGGGATACCTGAAAGCTGGAAGTGTTGGGAACATCAGATACCAAAATTAGCAACACAGTTTCGAGTAATTGCAATCGACTTAAAAGGGTATGGACAGTCTGGAAAAGAAGAGGGCGACTACTCTATGAGTAAAGTTGCAGAGCAGGTTGTAGAGTTACTGGATGCTTTAGATATTACCACTTTCCGAATGGCAGGACATGATTGGGGGGTAGCGATAGGTGATAATATTGTAAGTCAATACTCTGAAAAGGTTGAGAGCTATGTTAGGTGTTGCTTATCATTACATAAATATGATTCACGAAATTCTCTCCATCATCAATGGAACGCTTTAAATCCAACAGCAGCAAGCCGGCTTATGATAAAAGCTTCTGCATATGTTAATGTTTGGTTTGAAAGCTCTTGTAAACCTGAACTCCTTCCATCTGAAGATGAAATTAATGATATTGTAGATGAATTCTCTTATCCAGGAATCTCTGATGCAGTGCCTCGTTATTTCAGGGATATAACTAAAAGTAAGCCTGTGGATTTAAAAAAGTTTACTATGCCTATTTTGTACATTCATGGTGAATTTGATCCGCGACAACCCATTGAATATTGCGTGGGTATGGAAGATCATTTACCTGGGTTACAGGCCATATTAGTTTTAGACTCTGGCCACTTCATTACACGTGAAAGGCCTGTTGAAACCTCCAATGCACTAATGTGGTTCTTTAATTCCATGCTTGGCGCTAACCTGCCAATATTTCATAGATCCAAAGCTTATGGGTTGCCAACAAAACCCGTTATGGAGGCGAAACAAAACTTTGGGGTTAATGCCGTATCTGTTTAATTAGCGAGTAAATTTTTTATATTTTATTCTTTTTGGTTCTATCGAATCTGGTCCTAATCGTCGTATTTTATCCTCTTCGTATGATTCAAAATTGCCCTCAAACCACTCAACATGTGCATCACCTTCAAAGGCTAAAATGTGAGTACATAACCTGTCTAAGAAAAACCTGTCATGGCTGATTATTACGGCGCAACCTGCAAAATTTTCAAGTGCATCCTCTAAGGCACGTAGGGTCTCAACATCTAAGTCATTCGTCGGTTCGTCGAGAAGTAGTACATTGCCGCCAGTTCTCAGTAGTTTGGCCATATGAACTCGATTTCTCTCTCCACCTGAGAGAAGCCCCACTTTCTTTTGTTGATCACCACCCTTAAAGTTAAAAGATGAACAATATCCTCGGGAATTCATCTGCGCATCGCCAAGTTCGATAATTTCTGATCCCCCAGAGATCTCTTCCCAGACTGTTTTCTCAGCTTTTAATGAGTCTCTAGACTGATCTACGTAAGATAAATCAACTGTATCACCGTAACTTAAGTCTCCGGAGTCAGGCTTCTCTTCAGAGGTTAACATTCTAAATAAAGTGGACTTACCTGCACCGTTGGGACCTATGACACCGACAATTCCTCCAGGAGGTAATGAAAAGCTTAAGTTTTCAATTAACAACTTTTCTCCATATGCCTTCGATAGGTTTTCTACCTCGATTACTTTTGAACCTAGACGAGCCCCATTAGGAATAACTATTTGCGCGCGCCCTAATTTTTCTCTTTCAGATTGGTTTGCCATCTCCTCATAAGCGTTGATTCGTGCTTTTTGTTTTGCTTGACGAGCTTTTGCGCCCGCTCTGATCCACTCCAGTTCGCGTTCTAGTGTTTTTTGTTTTGTTTTGTCGCCTTTAGCTTCGTGCTCAAGTCGCTTTGCTTTTTGCTCAAGCCAGGCTGAATAGTTTCCTTCACAAGGTATTCCACGGCCTCGATCAAGTTCAAGTATCCAACTTGTAATGTCATCTAAAAAATAACGATCGTGAGTAACTATTAAACAGGTACCTTTGTAATCGATAAGATGTTTTTGTAACCAAGAAATAGTTTCAGCATCTAAGTGATTGGTTGGCTCATCTAGCAATAACATTTCTGGCTCTTCAAGTAATAGTTTACACAAAGCTACTCGCCTTTTTTCACCTCCAGACAAGGTTTCTACCTTGGCGTCATCAGCTGGACACCTTAGTGCCTCCAAGGCAATATCTATTTGCGAATCTAAATCCCACAGGTTTTGAGTATCGATTTCGTCTTGTAACCTCGCCATTTCGTCTGCCGTTTCTTCAGAGTAATTCATAGCTAGCTCGTTATATTTATCTAAAATCTCTTTTTTTTCTTTTACGCCTAGCATCACATTTCCACGAACATCTAGGCTCTCATCTAGGGACGGTTCTTGGGGTAAATACCCCACACGAGCACCTTTTGCTGCCCAAGCTTCACCTGTGAAATCTTTGTCTAAGCCTGCCATAATCTTCATTAGCGTTGACTTTCCAGATCCATTTACACCAACAACTCCAATCTTTACTCCTGGTAAAAAAGACAGATGTATATTTTCAAAACATTTTTTCCCCCCAGGGTAAGTCTTAGATACTCCGTCCATGTGGTAAACGTATTGGTAAGCTGACATAGTTTTCTCCTATATTTTTAATATACGATGTAACGAAGGCTTTGATTGGTGGCAATGCTTAGAAAGCTGAGTTAAAAGAGTTTGTGAGATATAATTTTCCATATGCAACTCGAGGGCAGAGAATTGGTTTACTAGGCGGATCTTTTGATCCAGCTCATGAAGGCCACGTGCACATAACAAAAGAAGCCCTTAAACGTTTTAAATTAGATCAAGTCTGGTGGTTAATTTCACCAAAAAATCCACTTAAGGCAAAAAATCCAAACACTGTTAGTCAACGTATCAAAGAGGCAAAACTTCTATTTAGTCATCCAAGGGTTGTAATAACAGATTTGGAGATACAACTTACGACCCAGTATACCTCAGATACTATTTTAAAACTCAAGAAATTATACCCTGGAGTTTCCTTTGTTTGGTTGATGGGGGCTGATAATATCCCGTCATTTAATTTGTGGAAAAATTGGAAAAAGATTATGAGAGAGGTGCCTATAGGAGTAGTGGATCGACCTGGAAGTAATTATGCTACACGCAAAAATAAAATGACAGAGAGTTTTAAGGGCGAAAAGATACCTGGGACACATAGTAAACTCTTGGCTCTTACTGAACCACCAGCCTGGTGCTATATTAGTACGTCTTTAAATCATACGTCTTCATCCCAAATAAGGTTAGTTAAGCACACACCAATTGATAGCAATTAAAGTAATATTATTATGAGTAAAGTTTCCAGACGACATACCTTATCTTTTTTACTAGCGAGTGTGGTAAGTATTGGACTTCCTAGCGCGGTACTTGGCACTTCCAAACCTATTCTCAGACCAAACTTTGTTGTTAACCGGTCTGGTAGAGAGATAAGAGAGCTATTAAAGTTTGCGCCTGTAGGAAGTGATATTACGTTTGTTGTATGTGATACAGAAACAGGGGAAGAGCTGGAGAGTTTTAATCCCTTAAGATCGCTTCCTCCAGCTAGCGTAATGAAAGCTATAACTGGGTTTTATGCACTTGAAACACTTGGACCAGAGTTTAGTTTTCAAACTCGTTTAATGACTAATGGCTCTATTAACAATGGGGTTTTAGAGGGTGATCTTATTCTAGTTGGAGGAGGAGATCCAACGCTAGACACTGATGCTCTGTATGATCTTTCTAAACTATTAAGTGAATTCAACTTAAAAACTCTTACGGGCGACTTTAAGGTTTATAGCAGTGACTGGCCTTCAATTAATAGTATTGACCCTGATCAGCCAAGCCATCTTAGTTATAATCCATCTATCTCTGGATTAAACCTAAATTTTAATAGGATATTTTTAGAATGGAAGCGAAAAGAAGAAGGGTACTCTCTTTCTTTAGAGGCTAGGGGGTTAAAGGCAAGGCCAAGTATAGAAGGTATCAAGGTTAAACTTTCTGACCAAACGTCACCAGTTTTTGAATATAAAAAACTACAAAATAATGAAACTTGGACGGTTGCAAGATCCTCGTTAGGGCAAAAGGGTGGGCGGTGGCTACCGGTAAGAAACCCGGAGCTATATGCGGGGAAGGTGTTTCAGAGGTTGGCTATGGATGCAGGTATTGATTTGCCGGCCCCGACAGTCATTTACTCAATGCCTAAAGGACAAATTTTGATTTCCCACGAAAGTGAAACTCTTAAAGCTATGACAAAAAGTATGCTTAAGCACTCAACCAATTTAACTGCTGAGATGCTTGGTGTCACTGCATCTTCTAATTTTAGCCCAGTCAGCAGCCTAGGTGCATCATCACATAAAATGGTAAGATGGTTAGAAGAAAGGTGCAATTTGAATGGTGTGAGTTTGGTTGATCATTCTGGGTTAAATGATCAATCTACAATCAGTGCTAAATCAATGGTGAACATTTTACGAGATAGTAGGATGCAAATACAAATTAAACCGTTACTGAAAAAAATACCATACAGGAAAAAGAAAGGTCAAAAAATATTTGGTGATGATATTAAGATTGTTGGTAAAACAGGAACACTACATTATGTTAGCGCCTTAGCTGGATATATTGACAATTCAAAAGGAAGAAATTTAGCATTTTCTATATTTGTCTCAGATATGAGAAAGAGACGTAATCTAGAAAACCACCAAAAAGAAAACCCACTGGGCTCTACTTCGTGGATGAATAGTGCGCGATACTTCCAGAGGCTATTAATTAACCGTTGGTGTAGGCTTTAAATAAAAAACTGTTTAGAGAGTAGTGTGACGCGCTCTGGCTCCCACTTCAATAGCTACAGCATTTAATCTATCAATATTTAATTCGTACCTAATTTCTTCAAGTAACCGGAGCTCGGGTTGCTCTAATTTCCCGTCTGCTGCCGCGACGTCGCATGCGAGTGCATACGCAGTTTCGTATAATTTATAAGGTAGGTATAGTTTCACAAGTTTAAATAAAGAGTCTAGACCGTCTTCTTCCTCAAATAATCCAAATGTTATTTCTGCGACGTGTCTAATTCTCTGAGAGTTATATTCAGAAAAAATAGGTAAATGATTAACAACCTGTTGAATTGTAATCAGTTCAGAAGTTCTAATGTTTTCATCTGACATTGATATTGCAATCATGATTGCCACCAGTGAGTCCTGTGGAGAAAGTATAGTTATTTGGTCGTCCATTAAAATCCAATCTAAAATGTCGCAATACGAAACATTGACCCGGTTGACATAGCGCAATACTTAACTAGCTTTGAAGAATATATCAATATTTTAACAAATTTGGAAATATAATGTTTGATCTGAGGGAAGAAGGAGTTAATTCTAAGGCTTGGCCATTTGAAGAGGCTCGCAGAGTTTTAAAACGATATGAAAACTCATACCCTGATAAAGGTTATGTATTATTTCAGAC
>Ga0209403_10007083_pt1 | contig 11160 bp, 12 predicted proteins | sample ArcticOcean_MG_C_8_FD_187440 | JGI IMG/M metagenome (GOLD analysis project Ga0209403, IMG submission 187440) | Marine microbial communities from western Arctic Ocean - ArcticOcean_MG_CB11_86 (SPAdes) (version 2) | ecosystem: Environmental > Aquatic > Marine > Oceanic | place: Arctic Ocean...
TTTATAAAGAAATTGCTTTAAAAGTTAAATCATCTAATAAAGAGCGTGAAAAATATATAAAGGCTATAACAAAAATTTTATGTGAAGAATTAAAAGATTATAAAATTAATCCTACAATTGATGGTCGGCCAAAATCTTATTCCTCTATTTATGGGAAAATGGTAAAAAGAGGTAAAGCATTTGAAGAGATATATGATATTTTAGCTTTACGTCTAGTTGTAGACAAAATTGAAGATTGCTATTTAGCCTTAGGGGTTATTCATCAAAAATTCAAACCTCTCCAGGAACGATTTAAAGATTTTATTGCAACTCCCAAAAGTAATGGTTACCAATCTATTCATACTACGGTAGTAGGACCAGGTGGCAAGTTAGTAGAAATTCAAATTCGAACTGAAGAAATGGAACAAACTGCTGAAATAGGTGTTGCTGCTCACTGGCGATATAAAGAAAGCTCTCAAGGTTTAAAAAATGTAGATAGCCATGTGAAATGGTTAAGAGAGTTATTAGAGATACTTCAGAGTGAAGAGAACGACCCCAAAGAATTCATGCATTTATTAAAAATTGATTTATTTAGCGATGAGATTTTTGTTTTTACGCCAAAAGGAGATCTTGTTCAATTACCAGTTAAATCAACTCCATTAGATTTTGCATTTGAAGTTCACTCGGAAGTAGGCAAAACATGTTTAGGAGCTAAAGTAAATCATAAAACAGTTCCTCTTAATACAGAGCTTCAAAATGGTGATACTATTGAAGTAATTACTAGTATTTCACAGCAACCAAATTATGGGTGGTTGAAATATGTTATTACATCAAAAGCCAGAAATCAAATAAAGCGCTATCTAAAAAAGCAAGAGAAAGAAGAGAGTGTAAAAATTGGTGAAGAGATACTGACAAAAAGTCTAAGGCGATTAAAGATGTTAAAACAGCTTGATGTAGTAAAAAACGCATATTCAAAATTTGGTTTTGGTGGTGATACTGATTTAATTGAAGCACTAGGTAAAGGAGAAATATCTGTCAGAAATATTCTTGACAAACTTTCACCAGAAAAAGAATCTTTAGATGAAGATGATTCTTCTCGTTTCTTTAAATTTCATCGAAATGAAAGTCGAAATATAAAAATAGAAGGCATATCAAATATAATGGCAAATTTTGGTAAGTGTTGTAACCCAATTCCAGGTGATGATATGGTTGGATTTATTACTAGAGGACGAGGGGTTACAGTTCATCGTTCTGAATGTTCAAGTTTACCATTATTAAGAGAAGAATCCGATAGATTATTGCCTGTTGATTGGGAAGTCGAAAGAAAAGATTTATTTAATGTTAGAATGAAAGTTATTGGACAGGATCGTAAAGGTCTTGTAAAAGATATGACTGAAACTATTTCTAAGTTAAGTATCAATATGACCTCGGTTGATATTAAAGTTAAAGATACAGTAGCTACAGCAATTTTTATTATTCAAGTCAATAATGTAAAACAGTTAGATCGCGTTGTTAGACAAATGTCTAAAGTGAAGAACATTGACTTAGTTGAACGTACGCATCAATAACACATTGGAATAAAATATGGGTAGATATTTAGCCATTGATCATGGGTCCAAAAGAATTGGTTTGGCTTTATCAGATCCTATGAAAATCATTGCTAAACCTTTTAGAACGATCACCTACGATAATTTAGATGATTTCTTTAGCATCTTATTTAAGATAATAAAAGAAGAAGAAGTAGAGTGTATTATATTGGGTTTTCCTATTGGAATGAATGGGCAGGAGACAATTCAAACAAAACATGTTTTAGAATTTCAAAAAAAAATAAAATTAAAAATTAATATTCCAATATTATTACAAGATGAACGCTTGAGCTCACTGAGTGCAGAAAAATCTTTAATTGAACAAAAAATAAAAACTGGCTATAATAAAAGTGAAATTGATAAAACCGCTGCCGCTATTTTTTTGCAGCAGTTTTTAGATACTAATCGTTTATGAGCTTATTTTTTAATCGCTCATCTTTTCAACTATCAATTATATGCGGAATATTAATTGGTATATCTTATCCACCAATTCCTGGCATTACTGCATGGTTTGGTTTTGTACCATTAATTCATATTTGGCTAAATGAATCTCCAAAAGAATCAGCCAGATGGAGTTTTTTTTCCGCTATTATTGCAAATTCTATATCTTTTTATTGGATAGGTTTAAACTCTGGTGCATCTCTGTTTCCTGTACTTTTATCCTTAATTAGTTGCATTATCTATTTATCTTCGATGTGGGCCTTAATAGGATGGTTCATATCACTTATAGAAAAGCGTTTTCAGAATGCATTATCAATGATTCCATTTATATGGGTCACTTTTGAGTGGTTAAGAAGTTTTGGCCCTTTAGGTTTTCCATGGGCAAACCTAGCAATAACGCAAACAAAATTTCTTCCACTAATCCAAATGATAGATACAACAGGTTCAGAAGGAGTAGGCTTTTGGATTTTATTATTGAATTCACTGATATATCTTTTACTTAGAGATCTTACCTTCAATAAAAAATTAGTAACATCATTAATATTAGTATTTTTAATTCCTTGGACCTTTGGAACTATGAGATTGCAGTCTTTTGATAAAATAGAAAATAGCGATAGCCGAACTGTATCTGGAATTCAACCAAATATTAATCCTAATCAAAAATGGGATGTATTATACAGAGATAGATTATATACCATTATGGATTCACTTAATGCAGAAGCATATTCTTTTGAACCTGATTTAGTTCTTTGGCCTGAAGCAGCATTGCCAGCGTATATGCGAGTTTCTTCATTGCGAAATAAATACGAATCTTTAGTGAAAAAAACAAAGATTCCATTACTGATGGGGACTGTAGATTATAAATATAAATTAAATGAACGTTTGAGTTATAATGGTGCAATTTATTTTGGTAAAAATGAAAATAAAATATATCATAAGAATTTTTTAGTTCCTTTTGCTGAATACATTCCACTTTCAAATAATTTTAAGATTCTTAAAAAATTAAATTTTGGCCAAGCAAATTTTTCACATGGAAATAAATTTACCACTTTTCCACTAGACTCAGTTTATTTTGGGAATCTTATATGCTACGAATCTAGTCATCCATTTGTTGCCAAAAAATTTATTCAAAATGGAGCTAGATTTCTTACTATTGAAGCAAATGATGCTTGGCTTCGTAACTCCTCTGGAGTAAGGCAACACTTTGAACTAGCGAGACTTCGAGCAATAGAACAAAGAGTAGGTATAGTTAGAAGTGCTAATACGGGTATCTCTGGAATAATTAAACCTTCAGGAAGAGTCGATCACAAAGTAGACTTTGGAGAGCAAGAAGTGTTTAATGGAAAAGTAATTCTTAATGATAAAATTACATTCTATGGTACCTACGGAAGTGTTTTTTCTCAAATATGCTTTATTTTAACTTTCATGCAGTTTATATGGTTAATAAAACGACAAAAATAACTCTTATTGTATTTATTATGTTCAATGCGATGCTTTTTGGTCAAGTGAAAACTAATCAAAAATTAGATCCAGTAATAAAATCTTTAATAGTTCCAGGATGGGGACAAAAAACTCTAGGAAAACCTAAGAGAGCTCGATTTTTTAATTATTTAGAATCAGGTATTTTATTAACAATAATTGGTTCATCTACTTTTGCAAACATTAAAAGAAAAAATTATATAGCTTTTGCTTCAAAACATGCTGCAATCTCTTCTTCTGGTAAAAATCATAAATACTGGGTAGATATTGGTAATTATAATTCAATTGAAAATTATAATAATGAACATTTACGTAACCGTGAAATGGATGATTTATATCCTGATGATAAAAAATGGAGTTGGGATTGGGATTTAGAATTAAATCGTAAAAAATTTGAAGATAAACGTATTCGTTCTGATCAATTAGAGTTATTTGCAACTTTTGGTGTAGGTGCTCTAATAGTAAATCATCTTGTGTCTTCAATAGATGCTTTATATTTGAAAAGAGTTTCTTCTAAAAAAACACTATCTATACAACCTCATAATAATTTATTATTAGGAAGCGTTGGGTATTCTTTAACACTTTCATTTTAATTTATATTATGCATCCATTAGTTAACTTATGGTTTTTTCTTGGTTTCTCAACTTCATTGTTATTTACTACAACTTATTTTGGTTGGCTAATACATTTTATGATTTTTCTCACTTTAGTATTTTATAATTATAAAATTAGTCCAATCATAATATCTAAAATAAAACCATATATATTCTATTTTCCAATCATGCTTTGTCTTTACGTATTTTTTTCATTAGTCCTTACAAATAATAGTCTTCAAATAATAATTTTTGAAGCTATATATGGTTTTCTTCGATTACTACTCATGGTAGCTACTATGATGTATTTTTTTGAAATAACACCCAATCAAGATATAGTAGTTTTACTAAGAAGTATTTGGGTAAAGTTTAACCTTCCATGGAAATGGGTAGAAAACTTCTTTTTATTTTTAAGTATAACCTTAAGGTTTTATCCTACATTTCAATCCAATTGGAATTCAGTAAGGAATAGTCACAATGCACTTGGTCTTGAATCAAATATTTCTCGTTTTAGAAAAATAACAATGGCAGCAAATGAAATGCCTGGTCTTTTAATACATGAGCTAAAGCGAGCAAACGATATTAGCATAGCGATGAAACTTCGTGGTTATGGCAATCAATTTCCTCGAGGTGTAACTTATCCAATTCCATTTAATTGGAATCATGGAATTATGATATTAGTAATTACTTTTACATATTTTATTTTACATAAATATGTCACGATTTAGAATAGTTGTTCAATACGATGGTACTGGCTTTCGCGGATGGCAATTACAAAAAAATGATAGAACTATTCAAGGAGAATTAGAAAAGTCTTTAATGAATATTAATGATAATATTATGATTCGTGTACACGGCGCTGGTAGAACCGACACTGGAGTTCACGCTACAGGACAAGTAGGACATTTTGATTTAAAGACAGATTTAGATCCTGGCAAATTAAAAAATGCTTTAAATGGACATTTACCAAAAGATATTAAAGTAATGCATTGCGATCAAGTTTCAGAGGAATTCCATGCTAGATTTTCAGCTAAAAGAAGACACTATTTATATCGGACTCGCAATGATATATTTTTATTGGATAGAAACTATACTTGGTCAACACAGAAATTAGATATAGAAAAATTAAATGATGCGGCTAAAATTATTAATGGAGATCATGATTTTACATCTTTCAGTCGTAATAATAAAAATCTAGAGCATCGACGTTGCATTATTCATGAATCTTTATGGAAAGAAGATAACGAAATTGTAAATTACCATATCGCAGGTAATAGATTCCTTCACCATATGGTAAGGTATCTAGTTGGTACTATGGTGGAAGTAGCTCGTAATAAATTTAAATTAGAGTATTTTAAAGAACTTATAGGTAAACCTTCAGAAAATGTTAACATATTTAAAGCACCACCTCAAGGTCTAGTTTTAACTAGAGTAGATTATGCTAAAAATTAATATAAAAATCATTTTCTTTCTTTTTACTACGATACTTCTTTCTCAACCTGAGATAACTAATTCTCGAATAACTGCATTTACAAAAGCAATTAAAATTGCTAGCCCAGCAGTTGTTAGTATTACTGTAACACAATTCCAACAATTTTCGTTAAATCCATTTCAACGAAACCCTTGGGGCTATCCTCTACCTTCTCTAGGAGAAGTTGAATCATCTGGCTCAGGCGTAATAATTAGCCCAGATGGCTATCTTTTAACTAATGACCATGTTGTAGAAAATGCTGAGAAAATTATAGTAACATTACCTGGTGGCAAAGAATATAATGCGGATATAGTAGGTTTAGATCCTCTTACAGATTTAGCATTACTTAAACTTGATGGAAATAATTTTCCTTTTGTTAATATGGCTGATTCTGATGAATTAATTATTGGAGAATGGGTAATTGCATTAGGTAATCCTTTAGGTCTATTTGACGTTAATCAACAACCAACGGCAACTATTGGAATAGTTAGTGGTAAAAACCTTGATTTTGGTTTGCAAGATGGTAAAGTATTCCAAGATATGATACAAACTGATGCTGCCATCAACCCTGGAAATAGTGGCGGCGCCTTAGTTAATTCAAATGGGAAATTAATTGGTATAAATACATTTATTTTAACTGGTAGTAATTCAAGACAAGGTTCAATTGGAATAGGGTTTGCAGTCCCAATTAATAGAGCAAAATCAATTGCTGAAGAATTAAAAAGATATGGAAAAATTAATAGAGAAACTTATTTTGGATTTAAAGGTGAATCATTATATCCTAAATTTTCCAGATATTATAATATTCCATTAAATGAAGGTTTTATTATCCTACAGGTTTTTAATAACAGTCCAGCTTATGATGCAAAACTTGTTGGTGGAGATATTATTGTGGCTATAGAAAACCGGAAAGTTTCAAAAGGACAAGATATAAATGAGATTATTAAGGTTAATGATTTTCGTCCAGGCGATAAAATAACAATTAAAATTTGGCGTAATGGTAAATATATAAATAGAAAATTGAAATTAGGAAATTTATAGAAATGATTGCAAAAGAAGGTAGAATAATACTTATCCCTTTATTAATAATTACTTTTCCTATAGGCATATATGCTCATGTAGTTGACAATAGCCTTTTCTCATCAATTTATTTCTTTCTAGGTATTTTATTTTTGTTTTGTATTAATTTTTTTAGAGATCCAAAAAGAAACACCCCAATGGGTGATAATCTAATTATTTCTCCAGCGGATGGTAAAATAGTTAAAATTATTGAAATCAATGATCCAGATGTTGGAGCTGCAAAATTAGTTTCTATATTTTTAAATGTATTTAATGTGCATGTTAATCGTGTTCCTATTGATGGTAAAGTTATTTCTACAGAACATAAATTAGGCAAATTCTTAGCTGCATTCGATCATAAAGCATCAGATGAGAATGAACAAATGATTACTATAATTTCTCATAAAAGTGGAAATTATAAAGTAAAGCAAATTGCTGGCTTGATTGCTAGAAGAATATTATGTTATGCTAAAGAAGGTTTAATCTTACATAAAGGTGGAAGGCTTGGATTTATTCGTTTTGGGAGTAGAACAGATTTAATTATGCCTTCAAGCGTTAAAATAAACGTAAGCTTAGGTCAAAAAGTTAAGGGTGGGGAAACAGTTATTGGAGAATTATGACAAATATTAGTAAAAATCAACCCAAACGATTAAAACGTTCTTTTATTCCAAATATTGCTACTATTTTTAATATGTTTCTTGGATTCTTAGCTATAACACTTATTTTAAATGGTGAACCTATAAAAGCTGGTTGGGTAATGATGGTTGGTGTTTTTTTTGATGTACTAGATGGTAAACTAGCTCGCCTAATGGGATTAACTTCTAGGTTTGGAACAGAATTTGACTCATTAGCTGATACTGTTTCTTTTTGTGCAGTACCTTCAGTACTTGTTTATAGTATTTATGTTGATGGACTGCCAATTATTCTTGGAGCTGCTATTAGCTTTATGCCTCTTTTATTTGGCACTATCCGCTTGGCTAAATTCAATATTGATACAACTGATAAACCAAAGCCATATTTTATTGGATTAACTACACCATTAGCTGCAATAACCATTATTGCATTTATGCTCTTTAATTATCAGCTTTATGGAGATATGGGTGATCCAAGATTAGCTTTGGTTATTGTAGCTATTATGAGTTTTTTAGAAATTAGCCCTGTCCGTTTCTCAAAGTTCCCTATTCTTAGTCTAAAAAATGGACGAAATAATAATTTACGTTTAGTTGGATTAGCTATTACTTTGGTTGGTCTTCTCTTCTTTAGAGGTCTTATTCTTTTTCCATTAATGTCAATTTATATTATATGGTCTATTTTTAAATGGATGTTAGATAAAGATCGTTTAAGTATAGAACCAAAACTTCAATCAGATTCGGAGGAATAATGTTAAATAAACGTTCTCTTTCAATTATTGTACTTATCCTTTTTTTTGGGACACTCTTTGGTACATTACTAGGTGAATTACTTGGTTGGATATTACCGGAGAGTGTTGTCAGAGAATTCTTTTTAAAAAGTATTAATTTCAACCTAGGTAGTTTAGTAGGAAATGAATCAGGTGTAGTTTCACTAGACTTAGTGATGTTGAATGTAAAGTTTGGTTTAACACTTATATTTAATTTTACAAGTATTATTGGTTTTGCTACTGCTTATTATTTTCTAAGGTATTTCAGATAAGCTTTATAAATTATAGTTATTAAATTTGTTTTATTAGTGGAGGTAGACAATGATAGATCAAGAACTTTTCTTAGCAGCTATGCCTGGTGGATGGGAAATGGTAGTAATAGCTTTAGTAATACTTTTAATGTTTGGTGCAAAAAAACTTCCAGAACTTGCTCGTGGATTAGGTCAGGGAATTAGAGAGTTTAAAGGAGCAGTTAATGGTGTAAAAGATGAGCTGAAGGAGGCTGAAGAATCAATTGAAAAAAACGAAGAGTCAGATCAAAGTTCAAAGAATTAATTAGATATTTTTAATTTTTATTAAAAAAGGGATCTTTTTGATCCTTTTTTTGTTTTAATGTAAATTTTTAGATAAAAGAAAATCCGAATAAAATAATGATTATATTTGCGAATCCATTATATCTAATTGCTCTAATAATGATTTTAGCTCATTTTTTTTATCAACGTTTATTTGGAAGGAATCTTGAAGGAACACTCAGCATATCTTCAGAATCTATTATTTCAAATAAAATGAAAAAAAGAGGTAGAGGACGTTATCAGTGGCTACAAATTTTAAATTATTTTTCATTGTTTTTAGTTGTAATTGGTTTATCAAGACCACAATTAATTGATTCAATAAAAGAGATCAATGTAGATGTTGTAGACATTGTTTTAGTTATGGATATAAGCTCATCAATGCTGGCAACTGATTTTCCTCCTAATCGTCTTGAAGCTGTTAAAAAAACCGCTAAAGATTTTATAAAAGCAAGAAGTGGAGACAGACTCGGAGTTTTAGTTTTTGCTGGGGAATCATTTATACAATGCCCACTCACAATTGATCAAGATGTATTGGTCTCTTTAATGGATGAGATAAAAGTTGCCGAACAATCTTATGATGGTACAGCTATTGGTATGGCAATAGCAAATGCAACAAATCGCCTTAGACATAGTGACTCAAAAAGTAAAGTTATGATATTACTTTCTGATGGAAGTAATAATGCTGGAGAATTAGACCCATTAACTGCTGCTGATCTTGCTGCTAAATTTGATATTAAAATCTACACGATTGGCGCAGGCACAAATCAAGATGTTTCATTTATTCCTGGAAGAGGTTACATAAGGAATGAAATTGATGAGGAGACATTAAAATCTATTTCTAAGCGAACTAATGGTCAATATTTTAGAGCAACAAATTTATCGGGCCTTGAGCAAATATACGATACGATAGATATGTTGGAAAGAACAGAGATTGAAATAAAAGAATTCACTCAATATAAAGAACTATTTGGCTGGTTTTTAATACCAGCATTAATACTTAGTTTAGGTGGTCAAACATTAGATAGAAATATTTTTAGAAAACGGTTATGATTGAATTCAGATTTCCATTTATTCTTTATATTTATTTTCCACTATTTATAGTTTTTATTTTTTGGATAGTTAATAATCGTAAGAAAACTGCATTAACAGAAATTTCAACAGAACTTCGTTCCCGATTATTAATGAATACAGATGTAAAAAAAATCAAAATAAAAGACCGCTTTCTATTTCTATCTTTAATCTTTTTAATTTTTGCAGCATCAGGACCGCAAATTGGTATTCGTTTAGCGCCTCTTGATCGTAAAGGTATTGATCTAGTATTTGCTATAGATGTGTCAACAAGTATGAACTCTGAAGATGTTAAGCCTAGTAGGCTCGAAAAAGCAAAATTTGAAATATCTCAGATGATTCAACAATTAAAGGGAGATAGGGTTGCCATAATTGTTTTTGCAGGCTCTAGCCATATGTATTTACCCTTAACTATTGATTATGAAGCTGCACGTCTATTTTTAGACCAGATTGATACAAAAATGATTCCAACACAGGGTACAGCATTAAGTATGGCCTTAGAGACTGGTCTTTCTGCTTTTAGTGAAGATGATTCAAAGTATAAAGTTTTGGTTTTAGTCACTGATGGTGAAGATCATGAAGGCAAAGCTATAGATCTAGCGGATCAAGCGGCTAAAAGAGGAATGGTCATTCATACTGTTGGAGTTGGGACATTAAATGGTTCATTAATCCCTATAATTGATAAACAAGGAATTAGAGATTACAAAAGAGATAATACTGGGAAATTAATAACTTCTATTCTAAATGAAACAATTCTTTATGAAATTGCTGAAGCTGGGAATGGAACTTATGTTCGATTTGATAACAAACCAGCAAACTTTAAGAATATCACAAAGGCAATAGATAGTATGGAAAAAAGAATACTAAAATCTCAGGTTTTTAGTGAATACGAAGATCGATATCAGTCTTTTGCCGTTATTTCTTTTAGTTTAATGTTTATTGGAATGATAATTCCAACAAAAGCAAAAAACATTAAGAGATGGAAAAATAGATTTGAAGATTAATCAAATAGCTATTTTATTTTATTTTATTTCATATTGTTTTTCTCAAGACAATGGGCTGGAATATTATCAAAATCAAGAATATGAAGAGGCAAAAGATTATTATGAAACTATAATACTTGAAAGAGGTGATAATGCACAGGCTCACTTTGGTCACGGAGCTTCATCTTTTCAACAAGGGGATATGGAAGTTGCAAAGCAAGGTTTTCAAGAATCATTGAAATCTTCTGACTCGGATTTACGTTCCAAAGCTTATTATAACTTAGGAAATACTTTTTATAAAAATAATAAAACTGAAGAGGCTTTATCTTTTTACAGAAAAGCACTCGAATTAAATCCAAATGATAAAGAAGCAATATTTAATTATGAATACTTAAAATACCAAAAAAAACCACCAGAAGAGGATAATAAACAACAAGAGAAGAAGGAAGAAGAACAAGAGAAGAAGGAAGAAGAACAAGAGAAGAAGGAAGAAGAGCAAGAGAAGAAGGAAGAAGAACAAGAGAAGAAGG
>Ga0209403_10007085_pt1 | contig 11157 bp, 10 predicted proteins | sample ArcticOcean_MG_C_8_FD_187440 | JGI IMG/M metagenome (GOLD analysis project Ga0209403, IMG submission 187440) | Marine microbial communities from western Arctic Ocean - ArcticOcean_MG_CB11_86 (SPAdes) (version 2) | ecosystem: Environmental > Aquatic > Marine > Oceanic | place: Arctic Ocean...
TGGCATAAGCTCCGCCTTCGGAATTGAAAGGCGCGTCAATGGCCCGAACCTCGGCCCCCAGCCCGGTGAGCATAGCGGCGATCACATGGTCGGCGCGCAATCGCAAACAGTTCTCAAGAATTTGTACCGGCAAATGGCGGTTGCCCAGGTGCCATGCCAATCGGGCAAGGCCCTCGGCGCTTGAACTTTTCACCTCCAGCAGCGATTCACTGGCTGCTCGGACCACCACGACGCCGCCACCTTCCAGCGCCAGGCCATCGCCATCGGCCATTGGCGTGGCCTCCGCCAGATCAATGAGCAGGTCGGTACCATTGTTGCCGACAACCCGGATGCGGCGGCGGTGGCGGGTGTCGAAATCCAAGGTCACTTCATCGACAACAGAGTCCGGCGGCCAGCTGTTTCTGGGGCAAAGGCTGAGAGCGTTTCGCATATCAGAACAAGAAGTACCGTTGGGCCATGGGCAGAACGGTCGCTGGCTCGCAGGTTAGCAATTCGCCGTCCGCCCGGACCTCGTATGTTTCCGGGTCGACTTCGATTTGCGGTGTGGTAGCGTTGTGAATCATCGAAGTTTTGCCAATGCCAGACCGGGTATTGCGCACTGCCAACAGGGGCTTTGCCAACCCCAATGTGCCGCCTAAATCTGCCTCCAATGCCGCGGCGCTGACGAATAGCGCAGCACTTTCCCGGCGGGCTTGGCCAAAGTGCCCGAACATGGGCCGGGTGTGTACCGGTTGGGGCGTGGGGATCGAGGCGTTGGGATCACCCATGGGGGCGGCGACGATCGACCCCGCCTTGATGATCAATTCGGGGCGGACACCAAAGAATGCCGGGGGCCACAGACACAAATCGGCGAGCTTGCCGGGCTCAATTGAACCCACATGATCATCGATGCCCTGGGCAATGGCAGGGTTGATGGTGTACTTGGCTAGATAACGTTGGATGCGAAAGTTGTCGTTGCCTGAGTTGTCCTCAGGTAACGCGCCGCGCTGGCGTTTCATTTTGTCTGCGGTTTGCCAGGTGCGCAGGATGACTTCCCCCACCCGGCCCATGGCCTGACTGTCCGATGAAATGATCGAGAACGCGCCGAGATCATGAAGAATGTCTTCGGCTGCGATGGTTTCCTTGCGGATGCGGCACTCGGCAAACGCAATGTCTTCGGCGATGGACGGATCCAGGTGATGACACACCATCAACATGTCCAGGTGTTCTTCGATGGTGTTCACGGTGTAGGGCATGGTTGGATTGGTCGACGACGGAATGACATTGGGCTCGCCACACAGGCGAATGATGTCCGGGGAATGACCACCACCTGCGCCCTCGGTATGAAAAGCGTGGATGGTGCGGCCGCGGAACGCGGCGATTGTGTTTTCCACAAACCCGGACTCGTTCAGCGTATCGGTATGGATCAGAACCTGAACGTCCAGTTCGTCGGCGACGGACAAGCAACAGTCGATCGCCGCCGGGGTGGTTCCCCAATCTTCGTGCAGTTTTAAACCGCAAGCCCCGGCCAGGACTTGTTCGCGCAACGCCTCGGGCTGGCTGGCATTGCCCTTGCCGTAAAATCCCAGGTTCACCGGGAAGTCCTCGGCTGCTTGCAGCATGCGACCGATGTGCCAGGCGCCCGGGGTACAGGTCGTGGCATTGGTGCCTGTTGCCGGGCCGGTGCCGCCGCCCAACATGGTGGTGATGCCGCTCATCAGGGCTTCTTCGATTTGTTGGGGGCAAATGAAATGAATGTGGGCGTCGATGCCGCCAGCGGTGAGGATTTTGCCCTCGCCAGCGATGGCCTCGGTGCCGGGGCCAATGATGATATCGACGCCGGGCTGGACGTCGGGGTTGCCCGCCTTGCCGATGGCTGCGATGCGGCCATCTTTCAGCCCGACATCGGCTTTGACCACCCCCCAATGATCGACGATTAGGGCATTTGTAATGACCGTGTCTACAGCGCCGTCGGCGCGTGGGATCTGGGACTGACCCATGCCATCACGGATGACTTTGCCGCCACCGAACTTCACTTCTTCGCCATAGGTGGTGAAGTCTTTTTCCACCTCCAGGAACAATTCGGTATCGGCCAAGCGCACTTTATCGCCGGTGGTCGGGCCATACATGGCGGCATAAGCGTCGCGGCGGATCTGTGCGGGCATACTCTTAAGTCTCCTGATCCAGGGCGCCCATGACCCCGGCGTTGAAGCCAAAAACACGACGCAATCCGGCGTATGGGATTAGAGTGACCTCGCGCGCTTGGCCGGGCTCAAACCGCACGGCAGTCCCGGCGGCGATATCCAGGCGCATGCCCCGGGCCAAATCCCTGTCAAACATCAGCCCGCTGTTGACCTCGAAAAAATGAAAATGGCTGCCAACTTGGACGGGGCGGTCGCCAGCGTTGGCGACTTTCAGGGTGATTGATTTGCGCCCCTCATTCAGAGTGAGCATACCCTTGGCGGTAATGATTTCGCCGGGGATCATCTAACGAATCGGCTCATGGACGGTGACCAATTTGGTGCCGTCGGGGAATGTGGCTTCAACTTGTACATCTGGCAGCATTTCGGGAACGCCTTCCATGACTTGATCGCGGGTGAGCACAGAGGCCCCGGCGGCCATTAGATCAGCAACCGTGCGTCCATCCCGGGCGCCCTCCATGATGAAATCGCAAATGATCGCCACGGCTTCGGGATAGTTGAGCTTGACGCCGCGGTCGAGCCGCCGTTGGGCCACCATGGCCGCCATGGACAGCATCAGTTTGTCTTTGTCTCGGGGGCCAAGAAGCATGTTTTAGAGGCTCCACACGCGGGGTAACTCGACGGGCAGGTTTGCCAGTCCGAAAAGCCCGCTGATCAGGGGGATCAAATTTTGACGCCCGGAAAATGAATCCTTAGCGGCTAGGCGAACCAAAAGGATGCCATCAAAAGCGGTCGCGGAAGCAACGACGGTTGATTTTTCCAACAAGATACGGATGGGCCTCAGCAGATCGGGCGCATCGCTGGCCACCCACAACAGGGTGATGAGTGTTGTGGCGCCATCGGCCGTTGTGGGCCGGGACAGGATTTCGTGGATATTGCCGTCCAGGGCGAACACATCGGCCCACGCTAAATGGTCGCCTCGGCGAATTTCCCAGGACTCGTGAATGGCGCCGGAGCGTACAGCCTCCCCCCGGAATTGGCGCCCAAACACCAATGTTTCTGCGGCTAACAGCCGGGCTCCGTCTGCGACGTCAAGAACAAGTTTTCGCCGCAGTTTCGCGCTGTCAAAAACAATTGTTTCCTGGGGCACCCACACCAACCAGCCTTCTGTGCCAACATGGAGTCTGTTGTCCACGGTGGCCTCGCCCCCGGCGGATCGATAAATTTTTTCCGCTGCCTGGGTGGTCACAACAGCGCCCGCCTGGGCCCGAACCTTGACGGTGCACTGAAAATGATCGTCGCCGGTGAGCCCGCCTGCGGTATTGATCAAGACCGCCTCCGGTGGCCTGTCGGCAACCCGGGGAAATTTTACCCGCAACGACCCGGACTGAGATAAGTGCTTCAGTCGCGTCGACCCATTGCGTCGGGCGAATTCTATTACGGCCGCGCCATAGGCAGCATTCCCAACCTCGGCGTGGGCGGTTCCACCAAATTTTTGGCGGCGGTCAGATGGTAAGGTGGCTACGGACATCGGCCTCCACCATATCATCGGCTTCGCCGGACAACACGACGCGCCCGCGGTCCAACACTAAAAATTTGTCCGCCAGGCTGCGGGCGAATTCAAAATACTGCTCCACCAGGACGATGGCCATGTCTCCGCGATCAGCGAGCAGGCGAAGGACCCGTTCGATATCCTTGATGATTGACGGTTGGATGCCCTCGGTGGGCTCATCCAGAATCAGCAAACGAGGCCGCATGACTAGTGCCCGGGCAATGGCCAGCTGTTGCTGTTGGCCTCCCGACAAATCGCCGCCTGTGCGGTTCAGCATGTCGCGCAAAACCGGGAAAAGCTCGAAAATGTCGTTTGGTAGGGTGCGCAGGGCGCGCGGCACGGCGGCAAACCCGGTGTGCAGGTTTTCTTCGACGGTAAGCAGCGGAAAAATTTCCCGGCCTTGAGGCACTGACGCAATGCCCCGCCGGGCCCGGTCATCCGGGGACGCGGATTTTAGTTCGGTGCCTTCCCATATGACGCGCCCTGCGCGAATGGGCAGATGGCCGACGATGGCTTTCAACAGACTGGTTTTTCCGACTCCGTTGCGGCCTAAAATGCAGGTTACCTTGCCTTTTTCCGCCGCCAAATTGACGGACCAAAGGGCCTGGGAAGCGCCGTAAAATAGATCGAGGTTTTCGACTTGCAGCACTTCCTAACGTCCCAAGTACACTTCGATCACGCGGGGGTCTTTTTGCACGTGATCCATTGATCCTTCCGCCAGCACCGACCCTTCGTGCAGAACAGTAACCTTGCAATCAAGATCGCGAACGAACGCCATGTCATGCTCAACCACCACCACGGATCGGTTCTCGGCGATTTCCCGCAACAAGGCTGCGGTTTGGGCGGTTTCAGAATCTGTCATCCCCGCTGCGGGTTCGTCCACCAACAGGATCAAGGGGTCCTGTGCCAACAGCATGCCAATTTCCAGCCACTGCTTTTCCCCGTGGCTAAGCGTGCCCGCCAGCGCGTCATTGCGGCCCTCCAATCCAATCTGAGAAATCAGCTCAGAGATTTTTTTTGCTTCACCGTTTCCTGCCCCCAACCAAGTGAACAAGGAAACGCGGACCCGGCGATCCCCCGCCAGGGCCAGGGTTAGATTTTCGAACACGGTCTGATTTTCGAACACGGTGGGTTTTTGAAATTTGCGGCCAATCCCCAGGTTGGCAATTTCCGCCTCCTCCAGTCGCGTAAGGTTGGTGCCACCGGAAAATTCGACACGGCCCGCGTCTGGGCGGGTTTTACCGGTGATCACGTCCATCATCGTGGTCTTGCCCGCGCCGTTGGGGCCGATGATCGCCCGCATTTCCCCGGCGGCAAGAACAAAACTGAGGTTATTTAGAGCGCGGAAGCCATCAAAGCTCACCGATACCCCTTCCAAATAAAGCACTGTTTTGCCGGCGGGCGACGGCGGATTGGCAGCGGCGGGCTTCATTCTGCTGCCTCCGGTTCGGGTTCCGGTTGCCTTGGCCGCCAAGGTTTTGCTGCAATCCAGTCGGGGATGGTCCCGGCGATGCCTTTGGGCAGCAGCAACGTGACACCGATAAACAGAGAGCCCAAAACGTAAAGCCACATATCTGGAAGTGCCCCGGTGAAATACGTCTTGCCATAATTCACCAACACGGCGCCAAGGACGGCTCCGTACAAGGTGCCGCGACCTCCCACCGCCACCCACACCACGATTTCGATTGATTTGGCGGGGAGAAATTCGCCGGGATTTATAATCCCGACTTGGGGCACGTACAGGGCGCCCGCAATCCCAGCAATCATGGCCGACAGGGTGAACGCGAACAGTTTGTAATGCTCAACGCGGTATCCCAGGAATCTGGTTCTCGATTCGGCGTCGCGGATCGAAACCAGAACCTTGCCGAATTTCGACTGCACTAACATGCGCGCAAGGACATAGGCGCCACCAAGTGCAATCGCAGAAAGGACAAACAGGGTTGCTCGGGTTGTCTGGGCTTGCAGGTCAAAGCCCAAAATATCTTTAAAGTCAGTGAGACCGTTGTTACCGCCGAACCCAAGATCATTGCGGAAAAACGAAAGCATCAAGGCATAGGTCATCGCCTGGGTGATGATCGACAGGTAGACCCCCGACACCCGCGAGCGAAATGCCAGCCAGCCAAACACAAACGCCAAGGCCCCCGGCACCGCCACCACCATGATCAGGGCAAAGGCGAAGTTGTCGAATCCGTACCAGGTCCACGGCAGTTTATCCCAGTCCAGGAACACCATGAAATCCGGCAAGTCCGGGTTTCCGTAAACGCCGCGGTCCCCGACCTTGCGCATCATGTGCATGCCCATGGCGTACCCGCCCAGGGCAAAAAACGCCCCGTGGCCGAGGCTGAGGATGCCGGAAAATCCCCAAACCAGATCGACCGACAACGCCAACAAAGCGAACGTCAAATATTTGCCGATCAGGGACACGGCGAAATTGGAAACGTGGAAGACCGAGTCCGCTGGGACCAACAGATTGCCGATGGGAACCAGGACGGCTGCTGCCGCCAAAATGCCCAACAAGATCATTCCGCCGCGATCCGACAACAGCGTCGTCCAACGGTGCGAGGTATTCATCTGCATTATTGCTCCACCGCTCGACCGCGCAGGGCAAACAAGCCTCGGGGACGCCACTGGATGAAAATAATGATGGCGATGAGAACAAAAATTTTGCCCAGGACCGCGCCAGCGTATGGCTCCAAAAATTTACTGAAGACACCCACCGAAAGTGCGCCAACCAACGTGCCCCACAAGTTTCCGACGCCGCCGAAAACGACCACAAGAAAGGAATCAACGATGTAATTCTGCCCAAGATTTGGGCTGACGTTGTCGATTTGGCTCAGGGCCACCCCGCCCATGCCGGCGACCCCCGACCCAAGCCCAAATGTCAGCGCGTCAATACGGCCTGACCGGATACCCATCCCCCTGGCCATGGCACGATTTTGGGTGACCGCGCGCATTTGCAATCCGAATTTGGTGCGTCGCTGGATGAAAATCAGCATGGCGAACACCATCAGGGCGAACACAGCGATCCAGATTCGGTTGTATGTGACCACCACGCCGCCGCCGATTTCCACCGCCCCACTCATCCACGACGGGTTGGCGACTTCGCGGTTGGAGGGGCCAAAAAGCGAGCGCGTCGCCTGGCGCAATATGAGGCTAAGACCCCAAGTCGCCAATAATGTCTCCAGTGGCCGCCCGTACAAAAACCGGATAATGCCGCGCTCGATGCCGATGCCGATGCCCCCGGCGACGATAAATGCCACGGGGATGGCAACCAGCAACGACCAATCAAACCATTCCGGTGCATAGGCACGGAACAGCGCCTGCACCATGAACGTCGCATAGGCGCCCAGCATGACCATTTCGCCGTGGGCCATGTTGATGACCCCCATAACCCCGAAGGTGATGGCCAAGCCGATTGCCGCTAGCAGCAACACCGATCCAAGGCTAATTCCTTGAAGGATATTGCCCAACGCTGCCCACCCCGCCAACCGTTGGTCGATTTCGATGATGGACAAGGCGGCCTGCGCGCCCAGGGCGATGGCTGCCGGGTCTGGTGCTTCTTCGGCATTAATGTCGGCAACCAGCGCTGCCAACAGCGCTCGAACTTCGCGGTCGATATGGGTTTCAAGTTCCAGTACCGCCGCTATCCGCACCCCAGGATCGGTGGCGAAATCGAGATTTGAGGCTGCGAGCGACCGGGCGATTTCCTTGCGGGCCTTGGCATCTTCTTCCTGAGCCAGGGCGGCTTCAAGCACAGGGATCATTTCGGCGGAGCGTGTGCGGAACAGCGCCTCAGCAGATTGTAGGCGCACACTGGCGTCTTCACTGGATAACTGAAGGACCCCAAGGGCTGTGCGAATGACCCCCCGCACTCGATTATTCACACGGGCGCGGTCCAAATCCACCTTCGCTGCCTGGCCAATTTCGCTAAGAGTGAAGGGGTCTCGGAGAACAAGAACGTCGCCGCGCGGCTCGACGATGATCACTTCATCGCCTTCTTTGCGGGCGTAAAGTTTTCCGTCCAATAAGGCTTGGAGCACTGGGATGGCGCGACTGTCACCGCCTGTCGCCAAGGCGCTAATTGCCTCGGATTTTTCGCCGTAGCTGCCTGCCGCTAGCACCGGCAACAATTCTTCCAGTGTTTGCGCTGTCGCAGTGCCGGGGATCAGAGCGCCAAAAATTGCGGCGCAAAAAAGCCAAACAGCCAGAACATATCTGGAGGTTTTTTTGGCAATCGGACTGGCGGCTTGCAATTCCACGGGTGATCCCTAGCGGTGCTTGAACGTGCCGGCAGCCACTCCCTGGGCCTGTGGGAAGGGAATCACACAGACCCAGAAAGTGGTGCTCGGGCTCGCCGAGTTACTGGTTTCCGAACCTAGGCGATTGGCAGTTTCCACAAACCCAAGGGTAGGTCCAGTCGGCGACCAGAACGGCGCTTTCGGGAATGAAGTCGCTCCAGGCATCGCCAATAACGACGCCATCGGTCTGCCAAACAATATCGAACTGACCGTCATCCTGGATTTCTCCGATCATGACTGGCTTGGAGAGGTGGTGGTTGGTGTTCATCACCACGTCGTAACCTGACAATGAGCGGAATTTCTGGCCGTACATGGCCTGGCGCACTGCATCGACGTTGGTGGTGCCAGCCTGTTGGACAGCCTGGACCCACATGTTGAAGCCGATGTAGTGGGCTTCCATTGGGTCATTGGTCACGCGCGCTGTGTTGCCGATGAATGCGTGCCACGCCTCGATGAACTGCGTGTTCTCAGGCGTCTCGACGCTCATGAAATAGTTCCACGCCGCGAGGTGTCCGACCAGCGGGGCGGTATCTAAACCAGCCAGTTCCTCTTCGCCAACAGAAAACGCGATAACGGGGATGTCTTCGGCCCTGATTCCCTGGTTGGCGAGTTCCTTGTAAAACGGCACGTTGGCGTCGCCGTTGATGGTGGAGATGACCGCCGTCGGTTTGCCCTCGGAGGCAAAGCGCCGAACATCGGCAACAATGGTCTGCCAATCTGAGTGCCCGAACGGTGTGTATTGCTCCATGATGTCGCCATCGTCGACGCCCTTGGAGTGCAGGAAGGCGCGTAGAATTTTGTTGGTCGTGCGCGGATACACATAGTCGGTCCCCAACAGGACCCAGCGCTCGGCTCCGCCGCCGTCCTCGCTCATCAAATACTCGACGGCAGGGATGGCTTGCTGATTGGGGGCTGCCCCAGTGTAGAAGACGTTTCGCGACGACTCTTCGCCTTCGTACTGCACCGGATAGAACAGCAGTCCGTTCAGCTCTTCGAACACCGGCAACACCGACTTGCGGGACACCGAGGTCCAGTTACCAAACACGATATCAACTTCGTGGGCCTCTAGAAGCTCACGCGCCTTTTCCGCGAACAGCGGCCAATCCGAAGCGGGGTCGACGACCACCGCTTCCACCGGCCGCCCAAGCAGGCCGCCGTTAGCATTTAAGTTGTCAACCAGCATCAGAACGGTGTCACGCAGCGTGGTCTCGGAAATAGCCATTGTTCCGGACAGCGAATGTAGGACCCCAACCTTGATCGGAACGCCCTCCTGCGCCAGGGCCGGCCCCCCAATTAGGGATCCTGCTAGAACTCCGGCAAGCGCAATTGCGCGGGCCGGGCCAATCGAACGTTTCATTTTAATAGTCTCCTAAATCGAGTTTGTTTTGCACCGAGCCCCTACTTCGCAAGGGCCGTGCCATTGGCACAATGTCCTCTAACGATTTGATTTAATTCAGAAAACCATTTCTGAATGGAGGTCTAGAAGGAAACGCAGGCCCAAAATTTAAGCAATTTCAGAATTCCGCCAAAATATTAGGCAGCCTCAGAGTTGCTGCTTGTTTTGTCGTTTTGATCGCGGCACTTTCGGCTTGGAACCGTCGCAGGACGGATGACCGCAAATGAAATCTCTGAGGCACAGAATTTGTCAGCTGAATTGTGGAAAATGTACGTTGTCCCGTTCCTTGAATAATTCGTGAGCGAACTTTTGGAAGAGTTTGGCATGCTCGCCGAGGGTTCGAACTCCGTAACCTCCAGGCAGGACCGCCCAAAATGCGGCGCCCGAACCAGGACTGGTACCCTCTGTCAGGCACCTCCGGTGTGGGAGAAAGAGCACGATCGCCCTAGAAACGGGCGCTGCCGGATGTACGGGGCCGAGGACGGTGGAGGGTAAGGCTCGGTCGCTAGCGGCTCTTGCAGAGGCGAGATCACCCAAACCCTACCCCTTTCCCTACCCCAAGGCAGGTTTAGGAGTCGCCTTATCTAGCTAACCCGCAGAAAATATGGCGCGCCCGGCGGGATTCGAACCCACGACCCCCTGATTAGGAATCAGGTGCTCTATCCTCTGAGCTACGGGCGCGCATTTGGCGGGGTTGCCTACATGTCGATGTTACAAAACTCTTCCATGGCTTCGATGAACAGCTTGGCCGGGTGAAATCGCCATGACGCCGGGTCGGTCAGCAGCCAGTCGATAAAGAACGCGGTGACTTCGGTTCCCGTGGTGCCGTTCATACAGGAAACCAGCCAATCGTCCGGATCCGCGGCGAAATCCTCCCGGGCGAATTCGTACATATCGATCATGCCCAACACATAAAACCGCTGATCCTCTGGCTCCTGGTCCAAAAGCACCCTGGTCGTGTAAAATTCCCCCACCGCCGGAAATGCGGTGCCGACGGTACACGCCACGGCGACGATCGTTGCGGCAAGGCTCTGTCGCACCCGATTGAGGCTTGATATCTGCATTTTGTTTCCCACGCGAAATTTTCGAATTGGCGATCAAATTTGTGGCGCCATTTTGACAGGTTCCAAGGGATCGTGCGCCGTCTCTTTTGGCTCCTGGCCGGGGCGATGATGATGGCCGCGCCCGCCGCTGCCCAGGATTTGGTCGATGCCGGGTGGGGTGTGGTCACGGAGGTGACCGACGGCGACACTCTGGTTCTTGAACAGGGCCTTGTGGTGCGCCTGGCGGGGATCCAATCCCCCAAGTTGCCGCTGGGCAGGGCGGGGTTCGAACAACAACCGCTGACGCCCGAGGCTAGCGGCGTTGGACGCCCTGACGTTGGACAAGCACGTAAGGCTGTCGTTCGGTGGCCTGCAGACCGATCGCTACGGCCGGGCGTTGGCCCACCTTCATGTGGATGGAGACATGTGGGTCTAGGATGAAATGGTGCGCCTGGGCCTGGCCCGGGTTGCAGCTTTCAGGACAATCGAACGATGGGCGGGCGGATTTATCTGATTTTGGCGACGATTGGCACACTGATTTCACGGTTTCCATCGCACCAGAAAACACCGATTTATTCCAAGAGGCAGGCATAGACTTACTTTATCTGGCAGGCCAGCGCGTTCGCATCCGGGGTTAATTGCTAAATATTTAACGAACTTGCGATAGACCCAATCCACCCGGAACAGTTATAATCCCCTTGCTTATGAGGTTTCTCCAGCCAACTCTTCTGAGTGCGCTGCTTGTCGC
>Ga0209403_10007092_pt1 | contig 11154 bp, 14 predicted proteins | sample ArcticOcean_MG_C_8_FD_187440 | JGI IMG/M metagenome (GOLD analysis project Ga0209403, IMG submission 187440) | Marine microbial communities from western Arctic Ocean - ArcticOcean_MG_CB11_86 (SPAdes) (version 2) | ecosystem: Environmental > Aquatic > Marine > Oceanic | place: Arctic Ocean...
ATTATAAAATGACATGGTATATTAAGTTCATCCAATCCTGTGATAAACCTTTCTCTAAAATCCTTAGCTATGTTATAATTAATATATTTTCTGCGGTCTAGACAATCGCCCATGTGTAGAAAGGTTGTAATCTCAGGATGATTTTTGAGATATGGGAAAAATTGATTCTCATAGAAGTCATAAAAGAATTCATTGAAAATCAAACTGTCTGACCTTGCGCCAAAATGTGTATCAGTAATTATTGCTATTTTACTCACTGGCACAGTGCCTTGTTATCTGTTCACTATCAACTATGTCCTCTAACCAAAAATCCATCCTGCCTGTTCCGGCTGGTGAATTCTCTATAGATTCTTCAATAAGATCTAATTCAGTTTGGTGGAGTTTTTTAGTATAGTCTCTAATCAAGCTATCAACTTGTTCGACATAATCTTCAAATTTCGTTTTCATTTAATTCTTCCTCTATAAAATGTTCAATCCCTTTTTTGGATCGTTTTCGTTTAGGTTTAGTTGCTTTTTCTTTCTCAGCGAGATTGTCTCGTAAGAATTCCATGTAGGTGTTTGCGTAAATATCGTCATCACCTTCCATGACATCATAAGTTTTTGTTGCTGTATTATCAATAATTTTCTGCTTAATGGCTGTTTGTTTCTTTTCCTTCGTTATTCTACGAATGAAAGCATAATATATTATTTGAGTAAAATATGCAAATGGATTTTTAGATTTCTCTGGATTAAAATTCTTTGCATATCTAATACAATTCTCTATACCATCACCTATCATTTCCTCACGATAGGTATAATTAATAAAGTTGGGCCTGAAAGATAAATGGGTTGCAATCTTATAAAAACATTCGCCCATGTATTCTGTAACCTTTGGTGGTAGATCATCGACTTCATCTGATTCTGCAATATCTGTTTTCCACTTTTCCATTTCTGCAAAAAATAATTTATTATCAACATAATGTATTTTTTTTTCCTTTTCCATAATTTATTTTAGGTTAATTTTTATTATCTCATAATCAAATTCTTCTTGATTATAGATACCAATACGCTTAATAAAATGTTTTATCGTATGGTTATTATTATTAAAGTTATCTGCAATATCATATAGCTTAGCAGTTACCTTACTTTCATGTGTTCGTAATCCTCTACCTATAGATTGTAGGTTTCGGATACGACTTTTATAAGGGCTAGAAAAAATGATGTTATGCAAATTCCTAATATTGATACCAGTACTAAATACGCCAAAACTGGCGACCACGATGGCATCTCGTTCTGTTTCAACGATTCTTCTGATATTTTCTCTTGTGCTTGAATCTGTTCCTCCAAACACAAAAAAAGTTTTCCTATCGGCATTAGCCTTCTCCTTTATGAGTTCGTATAATAACTGTCCATGTTTGATTAACGAAAAAAGGACTAATGTATTTCCTTTTAAATCAATGCATAAATTTCTAATCAGATTATTCCGTTGAGGATGCTCTGTTATGAATTTTATTTCTTTATTATAGTCTCTTATTATACACTCTTTCTTTGAATAAGTCAAGACAATTCCTATAATCTTTAAATCGGAGATTTGTTTACTGTCCATTAACTGTTTTGTGGTAGTAACCTTCTTGACTGAGCCGAACAATCCTTCCAGTACTAAATGATGACTTTCAGCATCATCAAGTGTTCCTGTTAGTCCAATTTTATAAGGACAATCTGTTGTCTTGTGCATTACTGTCTTGAGAGATTTAGCTGCAAAAGTATGTACTTCATCACCGATGATAACCTTATACTTTTCAAAATGTTTCTTTGGGAGTTGATATATGGACTGCCAGGTGGATATATGGACAAGTTTTGGGGAAGTCTTGTCTTTTCCTGCATAGATTCTGTGACAGTACTTCTCAGAGTCCCATCCATAATCTTGAAAATCAGTATACATTTGTTCCACTAATGAGGATCGTGGAACCAATAATAGTATGTGAGAGTTTTCCAATATTTGTTGATAATATCGAATTAGTATATAGATAATAAAACTTTTACCACTAGCTGTAGGACTGACCAGTATACATCTACCATTTCTAATAGAATGCTGTACTGCATCAAGCTGGTAATCTCTAATAGTCACAGTACTTTTTAAACCATCTATAAATGATTGTACTGTGCCTACATCGATTTCCAGAGGAGTTCTCACCCCACCACTAATAGTATATTTTTTTGCTGTAGCGAATTTGTAGATATATTCGGATAACCCAACGTAAATTTGGTTATTCCGTATGTCGAATAATCGAATCTTTCCATCCCAGAGCCTATTCTTGAAACTAGGCATGAACTTTGCCCCAGGCACTTCAAAACTAAAATATTCGTTTAATTCTTTTGTAATACTTCTTTCACATTCAATCTGAGAGTAAACATCATCTTTCTTGTGAATTATAATATCAAATTCCAGCCTCGAATTTTCTCCACTCAATTGCATTTTTTATTTGAAAAGAACGATTACTAACTGATCTCACTATTTCCTGTAAATAATCAACTACAGTTTCATAGTACTCAACCTTTCCTTTTAGGTCACGATACTCTTTATCAGCCTCTATAAAAGTCTTCTGGTCATCTTTAGTGTTTAGCTTAACATCAAACGACCCCTTCTCTTTGTAAATCTCTTCTGTTGCTTTACCTGTATAAAACACCCATTTATCCCTTTTAAGAACATTAAGTTCTCCTTGTGTCTTTTTTAAAAGAAGCGAATGCTCTGTTAAGAGCTGAAGATACTTGGAATGTAGGGAAGGTATTCGTAGGGATTCTATATCTAATTCAAGATCATTGATTTTAAGGTCTTTCCTGACCATATCCTGTATTTCAGTTAATGTCATAATATTCTTTATATATTCACTTATAAACCCAGCATAGCTATAATAACATATAGAAACGCAAAAGTCAAGTCATTTAGTTAAAAGTAGCCTAAACACCTTTAGCTATATTGTCACACAGCCTAATCAAGTGGACTCACTTTAATTAAATTTCTGTTTAGGCTACTTAATAGTATTTATCATTTTGAAGTTTCAAACTCGTAATAAAGATACCTAAATGTTGCACTAGCTTTAAAATATTCCACATCTGTCAACTCTTGAGAATATTCTAATGATGACAAAGTTGTAGGAAACATATTTTTAAATTTAACTTCTACTTTTGGTATATTTTTAGAATTATATACTATCAAAGTTGCATCTGAATATAAATTAGATTCTTCATAAGTAGATTTTGTTCTAGGGTCAGCATCATCTGCACCAAATTGTCTAACAGCACCATCTCCTTTAGTTAATATAGAAGTCCATTGGTTGTGATTAACAGGAGCAGCAATACCTACTAACCAATCCCATATCTCTCTATAATTTTGAAGTTCTTCATCTACTATAAAAGTTATGTTTAATGTATCAAAGGTAAGTTTATCCCCTGTAAGACTTATATCGGCCATAGGTGTAGGATATTGAGCTTCACCTAAAGATATGCCTGGAATGTTTGCAGCTGTGCAAAACCAAGTTGTTTTGGGGAGTCGATTAAACGCAAGTCTCCATTGAGTTCCAGTTGCGTAATCATATACTGTAGGTTGTTGTGAACTAGTGTCTGCCATAATAGGTATCTATATGTTTCACTAGTATTTATAAGGAAGGAAATAGGGGAGAATCCATCCCCCCCTATATTTTAACAAATTGAGGTTACTTCTTAGAGTAGATACCCCAAAGCACCCAAATGGCGACTAGACCAACTAATCCTTCAGATCCTAAACTCTTTACGAGACTTACTACTGAACCGACTACATCCATAGGCATGAATGGAATTGCTGCACCAAATAAAATTTGGAGTACAACACCTAAGGCAATAAGCCCTAAACCTACATCAGTTAATGATTTAATCCACCCTGAGACTTTTTCTAACATATATTTCTCCGTTAGGGTTTATTATAATAAAGGGGATAGTGGGGAAAATAGTTTCCCCCACTAAGATGAAAATTACATCAAGTTACTAACACGAGCTCTGCGGTAGTAAGTATTACTATCAGCAGTGAACGGTTGTGAATTCGCTGCAATTGCAGCCGATGTTTGTGACATCGGATTAACTGCCATTCCATAACGAGTCTTAAATGCAATTCGTGGTTGGAAAGTTGTTTCTGAAACCGCACGAACCATTTGCAACGGAACGTATGGGCAATAGAACAATCCTGCATCATAAGCATTAGTACCACGATAACCGGCAACATACCAGTTATTTGCAGCACTTGCACTTACAACGGAATTATAAGGATCAACAAAGACCTTAATTCTACCATTAATTGTACCAGCAAAAGTACTTCCTTCTGGGCTTGGGTCAACATTCATGTTACCCGAACCATTGGCTCCTCCACCTACATCAAGGACACCAGCCATTGACAATGCAGAAGCAACATCAGCAGAACAAACAAGGATATTTCCTTTTCCTCTGCGAGTTAGGATTCCAATATCGTTGCAATCACGCTCGATTTGGAACATCAGACCTTTGAATTTTTCAACTGACCAACGACCATTAGAGTCTGTGTCAAGATTGAAAGTTCCAGCAGATGCTGTAGTTTGAGCACCAACCTTTGCTGTAATGTAAATAGTACGAACTACTTCACGATTAATCTCAGCAAGAATTTCTGTGCTAAGAATATTCGACAATTCGGATTCTGCATCAAGACCATGAATTGCTTTCAAGTCTTGTGCGAGTTCCATTGTGTAAGCAGCACGTAAGGCACGAGTCCTTGCGGTTACTGTTGCTTTCTCAATGGTAAATCCCATGTCTTGGAACAAACTACCAGAAGCACCATATGCTTCACCGGCAGCTGTAGTATCACCACCTTTTACGTTGTATGTACCAGCAACATCAGAACCACTTGCGGCATCTGATTCACCCCAAATATCGGGATTGTCTGCATGATTAGATACACCAGCAGTACCACCATTTAATGCACCAGGCTCTGTACCAGTTTGAGCAGAAAGGGTAACGTTTGAACTACCTGTATCTGCTTCATCAAAAAGTGCTTCATCAACGGATGTTGCACCTTCACCCATTCTTGCTTTCATTGCAAAAATAAGTCCTGTGGGGCCACTCATCGGTTGCACACCACAAATATCATATGCCATCAAATTAGGCATAGATCTACGAACTAAAGAAATCAAAACTGGATCCCAGTTTGCAACAGCATCTGCTGTGGACATTTCTGCCTCAGTCAAAAAACTGCGTGACTCCTTCATTTCTTTTTCTTGGTTCTCCAAGATAACAGCGGTAACTGCACGTTTGTAAGAATCGGTAATCGCCGGTAAATCGGGATGATTCAAAACTGGTTGCCACTTTTCTTGTAGAGCTTCTGAATTATACATAAATTACTCCTTTAAAAAGTTTATTAGATATTATTTTTCAGCCCGTTTGTTATCTTTCTTAATGGCAGACATATATTGTGCCATAGATCCAGATACTTTAACAGGTTCTTCGGTTCCTTCTTCAGTAAGAGTCTCATCTTGAGCTTTTACTTCATCAGTACCAAAATAGCTTTCCTTTATCGTTTGAAGTTTCTCTTTGTAAGACTCTTCATCGGAAAACTCAACATCATCAACCAGACTTTGGAACTTTTCAGTTTCGGTATCAGTCATCCCATCAGCAACATCGGCAATCATGGACTCTTTTACGAGTTCACCTTTTGCCTTTTTCAACTGAACATTTTCTTCCATCTGTTTGTTTAATTTATCTTCCAATTCTTCTATTTTAGTCAAATTGGCTTCCAAGATGTCATACTTCTCATCTGGAACATCAATATAATGGTCTTCAAATAATCCTTTCAGACCACTAATGAAATCTTCTGCAATCTCACCTTTGAGCCCACGCTCAATAGCAAGTTCGTTATCAGACATCCATTGTTCAACAACGTAGTTCATATAGTCATCGACTTTTTCAACTACACTTGTCATTGTTTCTTCTGCAACTTTCTTTGAAGATTCTTGATTTTCTGCATGAATTTTCTCTAGTTCAGAACGAACCTTTGATTTAATTGCAGTTTCAAAAATTGTTGCGGCTTTTGTTTTAAATTCGTCAGAAAGTTCTTCTTCACCACTAACTAAAGCATCAATGTCTTGTGATACATCTAAATCTTCAATTGTTTGGTCAATAGACTCTTTCTTAATTTTAGAAGCTTCTTCATCTTCTTCTTCTTCCTCATACCCTTCATCATGTTCGGTTTCACCTAAAACGTGTTTACCATACATTTTTGCAAGGTCTTCTTTTTTCAGACCTTTAATGTGGTCTACAATCCCCTGCATGATTTCAGATTTGAGTTTAGGAGTAGAAGCTTTTTCTTCTGCTTTTACTTCCTCTTCTTCCTCTTCTTCATCAGATTCAGATTTAGCTTTTACTTCTTTATCTTCTTCTTTATCTTCTACTGTAGTTACAGGTTTTACTGTACCTTTAGTTGATTTAGGTTCAGATGCTGAGCCAGTAGTTTTAGCTTTTTGCATATTTTCTTTTTCTTGTTTTAACTTAACGGAACTTGGATTTGAGGCCTTAGGAGCTGTTGCTTCCTCTACCGAATCCTCATCCACTTTTTCCATATCTTTATTGAGTTCTTCAGACATATAGTCTCCTTGTAAAGTTTTGATTAATTATATTTATAATATTAGAGTTTTGAAAGAAACATTTCAAAGGCTTTACTAGCCTTATTTGCGGAAGCGACTCTATGAATACGGGCAACTTCTTCTTCTCTAAGAATTCCGTTATCCCAAATCCACTCTTTCCCTTCCATTATTCCTTCCACAAACGCCTCTGGTGCAGATGGATCAGCGACAATATCTCCTGCTGTTGCAAGATAAAAATCATCTTTAACTACGTTAGTTTGACCCTTCTTTTCAAGTGTACCCATTCCTCTACTAGAGACTCCAAGTTTCGCACCTGCATTTAGAAGTTCCTTGACAATTTTACCGTTAGGTGTGTCAAGAATCTTTGCTTTCCCGATGATATTATTACCTTCGGGGTATAGTTCTTCGATTAAGTGAGAAACCCTATCCAAATTGACCGTAGGCCCTTCTGGATGTCCTAATTCTCCGAAAGCTCGTTTATGCTGAACTAGTTCCTTATTATATCGAGTAACTTCTTTTGTTAAAATATTAAGGGGATATAGTCTACCATTCCGATTCTTAGTCTCGGCCTGCATGAAAACCCCTTTAATTTTCAAATCTTTACCATTCTTACCTTCAGTAAGAACTTCAAAATTATCAAACATTTCTGTTATTAATTTCATATTATCCCTCTATTAATATGATTTATGTACAACAATAACTGCATAAGAAGCGCCTGATACCGTAATACCTAAATCTGCGGTTTGTAATCCCGACAGTTCAGCTCCAGCTGCACCTAAGTTCCAATGTCCTGTACCTGTAAAGGCATGGACAGCAGTACCACCTCTATCTATTGTAATTGAGGTTGCAGTTTGCCAAAAAATATCAACAATACTTGCGCTCACTACAGTAGTTTCACCAGTTGCTGTAAGTTCTGCTAATGTTATTGCTCCATCAGTAGAATCTATATGTAAAACACTTCTACCATGTGAGTTTCTAATTGAATTTGCCATAGTTTATATCCTAAATTGTTAGCATTTCTTTATCAAAATAATTCATAATATCTTTAACTTTTACACCATGTTTTTTTGCAACTTTTTCTACATTTTTATCAAATGTACTTAAAAAATCGCCTGGATTTTTTTCCATTATATCAAAGACATCATCTATCGCCTTTTTCATTTTAGGTGTAAGTTTTTTATAGGTGGATGATTTCTTGTGTTCATCCTTTTCTACAACCCATGTATTAAATTCTTTAAATTTCTTCATCGGCAGAGTTCTCAACTGAGGTATCTGATTGTTTATTTATCAAAGAATTTGCTACTTCTACTCGTTTTAAATCTAATGCACCTCCTATTTTTTGTGCCATAGAATTTTTAAAATGCGATTCTGCATCTATTTTATTGTCATCAACTAATGCTGAAATCATAGCTGGTAATTCACTCATAATTTATCTCGTTATATGTTATCTTTGTGGGCCTGTAAGTGGGCCGTCTGGATCCATCGGATTTCCTAATGGAGCGTGTTCAGGCTCATCTGGTTCCCCATGTATTTGTTTTTCCATATTAGTAATTTCATCTTCAGTCATACGAAAAACGTGTTTTTGTACATATTCCTTAGAAAACCAATCACCTATATAGGGTTCCATACTATTTAGTATATCTAATCGGTCACGAAGAACATCCATATCTCGCAATTCCGCATAATGGCCATCCTTCATATAACTGTATTTAAGATTTTCTTGAATCCCCTGCCAATCTTCTTCTGCAATAACACCCTTGAGTATTAATTGCGTTTTAAGAAGGTCATTAAATAAAGTGTTAAATTTGTTCCGTAATTTCTGAACAAACTTAGTAAATTTTACTTCATCTCTTGTAATTTCTGCACCTCGACCCATACTAAATCCTGAATCAGCTTCTAACCGACTAACAGGAATATTCAAAGATCGATATAGTTTTTTCTGAAAATAGATAATATCATCTATTTCTCCAAGATTCTGCCCGCCAGGCAATGTGGTAATTTCTGTTCCTCTACCACCTTCTCTACGAGGCAACCAAAAATCTTCTAACATACTCATCTGTTGACGATCATCCTTTACCTCACCAGTTGAGGCATTATACACCAACTTGTTTCGATAACGATTCATCACATCTTTAAGATATGCCTCTGCTTTTACTTTAGGTAAATTACCAACATCAATGTAGAAGATTCTACGTTCTGGAGCCCTTGCAATACGATAAATTACTACCGCATCCTCAATCATCCTAAGTTGATTAACAGGTTTGATAGCTTTATGTAAGTACGATAAAACTAATGCTTTTGTGGGGTCAAATAATCCTGAACCACACATTGCAATTGCATCTGCTGTAATTTTAATAGCAGTTCCTACTGACCCTGAAGAGCCAGTATTTGCACTAGTTACCCCTTGTTCATTATATAAGTAATAATCTTCTAATACTTTAAGTGTAGGGGATTTTTTCTTTGTTTCTGCTTTTTCGATTTTACGAATTCGTTTAATCTTTAAAGCATCAATGTATCTTAATTCTTGTATTCCTTTTTGTGGATCTTCTTCATCTACAATTTTATGAAAATAAATCCTACCATCTATATACCATCGTCTAAAAACATCGTGAGCTTTATTAGTAAAATCTAATAGCTTTAAGACTTGTGAAAATTCATCCCTAACTCTTCTTTTAATTTTTGAAGAATAAGGTAAATTATCAGTATTAATAGATACTGCTTGTCTATATTCATCAATATTTATAGACTCATTAATAATATCTTCAATTGCTAAATCACATTCTGGATGCTCTGAGGTAGACCTATACCTACGAATAAGATCAGATTCGGACTTAGTTTGTCCTTCTATATCAAGAAATTCGCTGTAGAATCCAGCAGATGTGGTAGCTCCAGATTCAGGATCGGGGAGAACAAACGATGCCTGTTCTCCCTTGTCCTTTGCTCTGGTAATTTGAAATCCAAATAGTTGTGCCATAATACTCCGTAATCAATTTATCAATGTAAATATTTATACGAAATATTATGTTGTAGTATTGGTTTCAAAAAACTGATAGCGATAGGTTACTTCAAAAGTTTCAACCTCTCCAGCTTCCGCTGCAGTTAGTTCAATAGGTGCTATGGTTAGTGGCCACATACCTCTAAAAGTATAAGCCTTAATTACCTGACCAGCACGATCTAAGTGATCAACAAATGAATCTACCATATAATCAGATGGATTTTCCAACCCACTATTGTCTGACATATTGTTGATTTCATTCATCCAACGCTCAAATGCATTACGAATAGCGAAATCAGTATCATTTAAAATTGTAGTTGACCATGTATCTATAGTACGATCTCCTGCAATATACAGATTCCGTCCACGAAATGGAACTGGAATTTCTGCCAATGTCATGCCAGGCAAGTTTGTTGCAGTACATAAAAAAGACATTGTTCGTGTCTCTCCACCTACTGCTGCAAAGCCTGGAAAAGGCATTGTTACTTGAAATTGATTCGCTCTTGCGCCACCACCTTTTAATGCGGATTTAAAGTCGTTTATGTTTGCCATGTGTCTCTCCTATGCCCCTACCACTTCACTAAACGCAACACCAGTTTTCGTGGCGATGAAGTTTAGAGAAATAAAGTTAATAGACCGAGCCGGTTTGACAAAAATGTCAGCGACAAACTCGTTACGGTCAACAACGCTGCCTGGGTTGTTGGACTCATCACATACAACTAAGAAGTCAGTCATACCTCTACGACCTTGCACATCACGCAAGAAAGGTTCAACCATGTTCCTAAATCCTGCTCTTGTGAACTCATCATTGAATTCAAATAACTGGAATTTGGAAGCAGTTGAGATAGCCTTCTCTAGTACGATAAACAATCTTCGTACATTAATACGGTCAAATGCACTTGGTTTTGATTGTGCAGTTTTATCTCCGTACAATATTGTTCCTTGGCCGGGGAAAGCACAAACTGGATTTATTCTAGCACGATACAGAATATCTCTATTGGCTTTTTGAGGATTATAAGCAAGTTTTACAACTCCTCTTACTTGTCCACGATTAAAACCGCCTGGACTAAACCAAGCATCTGCAACCATATCTGTTCTTGCACAAAGTCCTGCCATATCTCCGTTTAGTGGAATCCACCGATAAGTGTCATTGTACTTATCATATGTGTATTTGTACCCACTATCGAACATACCATAGGATGTTGATGTTAATGCATCATAATATGCTTTGACATTTGATGTCTGTGTGGTTTCATTAGCTACATTCACAACATCACTTAATTCTGGTGACACAAATGCGACTGCATCTTTACGGTCAGTACACATATCCAAAGCATTTCCTGCCTTAGTTGCATCTGCCTTACCACAAATGAACAAGTTCAAATCAACCGTTTCTGTATCTTTGAATCGGTCAATTCCATCTTTTTGTTCACCAGCAGTTAATGCATAATCATCTACACCACCTACCAGAGAAATATCTGTGATAATTTCTGCTGAAGCAGTATATAATGTAGTACCCTGTGTAGCTACAGTATTACCATA
>Ga0209403_10007095_pt1 | contig 11150 bp, 7 predicted proteins | sample ArcticOcean_MG_C_8_FD_187440 | JGI IMG/M metagenome (GOLD analysis project Ga0209403, IMG submission 187440) | Marine microbial communities from western Arctic Ocean - ArcticOcean_MG_CB11_86 (SPAdes) (version 2) | ecosystem: Environmental > Aquatic > Marine > Oceanic | place: Arctic Ocean...
ATCGGTGAGGTTTGTTCGCTGCCGACCTGTAGAGCTGGAATCAAATAGTTCCCGGAAGAAGGCGCAAGCATTACATAAGTCCAGTTCACAGTACGTGTGATCGAAGTTCCTACTATCGAAGTTTGATTTTGTACACTTCTGTTCAAAATTTGTAAACCGCTGATTTCAGACAATACTGGTTCCTCAGGGTCATCCGCGTTTTTTGCTTCAATGTGAAACCGGAACATTTCTCCTACTACAACAGGATTAGTATCAACCCATGCGGAAACCTCTGCTAGGCAAGGATTGGCATAAAACATCAAAATTCCAAAATATATTAATTTTCTCACCATTTACCAGTACTGCTCATTCAGTATTTGCTGTTTACCACGACGTTGATATTCACGCTGCATTTTGTTACGTAATAATCTGCCAGGATCATCAGGGATTTTCCTGAGCCATTGTTCCAGAGCTTGTTGCCTGGACTGCTCCTCTGCAGTTAATTCCTGTTTGTCTCTTGCAAAAATATTTTTTTCTGCTGATTCATCATTTTTTTTCTGCGAATTTTCCTTTTTTTTATTCTTTGTTGACTCGGCATTTTCATTTAAGTTTTTTTTATCTTCATTTAACTGTTTTTTATCATTATTTTTTTTATCTTCAGAAGATTGTGGATCCCCTGAATCCTGTTTTTCGGTAGATGATTCCTGCTCGGATTTTTCATTTTGTTCAGCTTCAGACTTTGAAGAATCCTGCTGTTGATCTTCTTTATCATTTTGCTGTTTGTTTTTATTTACTTTTTCCGCTTTTTTATTTTGTTGTTTATTTTGTTGCTCCCGCATTAGTTTTTCTATCAAATCGTGATTGAACTGAGCGTCTTCATGTTGCGGATTTTCTGCTAAAACTTCCTCATATGCATCAAGTGCGTCCTGTAAACGACCTGTAACAGCCAGAGAATTTCCACGATTAAAATTTGCTATGGGACTATCCTGCCGTGAAAATTCTTCGATTGCAGTTTCATAATCACCTGTACGATAGGCCGCTGTACCTTTCCATTCAGGGTTTTCAAAAAGTTGTGCCGCATCTTTCGCAGCACCAGCTTGAAATAGTTTTAACGCCTGTTGGTCAGTTCTCAGCCATAAATCATCCCATCCAAAAGCCTCCGCTGAATTCGGGAGACTAGACACTCCGAATAGAACCAACAAACTCCAGGACAATAAAAGTCCCCTACGAAAAAGTACTGCCGCTAAAGGTAACGCAAGCAGCAACAACCACGGTCCTTCTTCATTCCATTTGTCTGCAGTCCTCCGTTGTTCGTCTTCTACAAAGTCCGTAACAGCAGTTTCTGCCTCAATTATACGTTCCACATCCCTGTCATCAACACTCAATACGGTGAACGTACCCTGCTTTTTATTTGCCAGTTTTTCTAATGGTTGTGAATTTAGTTTTGGAATTACAATAGCTCCGTTTTTGTCTTTAAGAAAACCTCCTCCTGACAAAGCAACAGGCGAGCCGGATTCAGTTCCAACTGCAAGAATTGACAAACGATTCCGACCAATCGTATTTTCAAGCGCTGAATAATCCTGTCCTTCGATTCCATCTGTAACCCAGATGACATGACCGGTTCCGCCTTTGCTACGGCTTAATAAGTCTGTTGCCAACTGAAAGCCAAGATCAGCCCGACTTCCCGGAACAGGCATAATATTTGGCTGCAAGCCCGGTAGGAGTGCTGCAATTGTAGCAGGATCATGTGTCAAAGGACTTATCACAAATGCCTCTCCGGCATATACAATGAGTGCGGTTTCACCTTCTACAAAACGTTTCAACAAATCCTCCAGCTTGAAACGTGCTCTATCTATCCGCGTCGGTTTTATGTCAGTCGCCAGCATGGAATAAGACAAGTCTAATACAAGTACTCTTGCCTGTGATTTTTGTAGCAACGGTTGTGGCGCTTTTTCCCAGACAGGCCCAGCCAAAGCCAGCAAAAGCAATGTACCTGTAAAACACATAATCCAGGGCAACAGCCTTGTTTTTTGAATTGCCGGTCGTGTAGCCAGAAACTGAAGCAAGTGTGGTTCTACAATATTCTCCCAGTTAGCAGTACTCCACCATTTACCAAGCAAACGGAACACCAGCCACCAGACAAGTGGTATTGCTAACAGCCACAGCGGGCGTAAAAAATGAAACTCACTCAACAAAACTGTTTCTAATGATTATTGAAATTGTTCTTTATAAAACTAATTACGCAGCATTAAAACCACGAACCAGAGCCCAAGCGTCAAAACTACAAAACCAAGCGGCCAGACAAACAGGGCCTGTCTTGGACGATACACCTCTTTTTCTTTCTCTACAGGTTCAATTTTGTCAATTAACGCATAAATTTTTTCAAGTTCTTCTGTACTTCTCGCCCGAAAATAACTACCGCCTGTAAGGCTCGCCAATTCCTGCAGCATCGCTTCATCGAGTTCTGCTGAAGGATTTATTTTTTGTGTTCCAAAATAAGACCTCACCCATGCCTCATCAGCGCCAACACCGATAGTATGGATTCTCAAACCTGTTTCCTTTGCCATACGTCCAGCATCTTCAGGAGAAACCTCTCCCGCGGTGTTTTGACCGTCTGTCAGCAGAACCATAACTTTCTCACGATCCGGAAGGTCTTTCATCCTTTTTACGGCAAGACCGATTGCGTTTCCAATTGCGGTTCGCTGTCCGGCAAGTCCCAATTCGGCTTCTTCAAGCATTTGCCACAAAGTTTTACGGTCGAAAGTCAACGGTGTTTGCAGGTACGCCTGATCCCCAAATAGAATCAAACCCAGTCGGTCACCTTTTCGACGTTCTATAAAAGGACGCAAAACAGCTTTTACAACTGCAAGTCTGGACACAGATTCTCCGCTCAACTCCAGATCTTTTTCTTTCATACTTCCTGAGAGATCAACCGCCAGCATCACACTTCGTCCGGAAACCGGTAGTTCGACCGGATCACCCACCCATTGCGGTCGCATTGCCGCCAGGACAATTAAACTCCATACAAGTCCTACCGCAATCAGGGATTTAGTGTGCTTAGCTGCTGTTAAACCTGTTTGAGGCAAAGCCGCTATTCTTTGAAAAAAAGGCACACGAAGAGCTTGCACTGAGTGTTCTCGCGGAGGCAGTAATCTAACTACAACCGGTAACAGCAAGAATAATGCGCACCAAGGCCAGATAAATTCAACTGCTCCATTTTCAAATATAAACATGGCGATTAGCTGTTCAAGACTTATGTGGACATTCCTTCACCCATTTACTAACCAGTGAAAACAAAGCTTCAATTTCAAATTCAGGTTTTTGCTGAAAAAGGTTTTCTCCAAATATTTTACCAACACCTTGTGTAAATTCAATTGTTTGCCCATTTTTATCAAGAAACTTCAACCAGTCTTCCCCTTGCAGAGAAGCTACGTCTTCCTGCTTAGAAAAGCTTAATGCGGAGCGCCTAAGTAATTGCGACAAAGTTCTCAGTGTTGTTAATGCGGCCGGAGATTTCTCATATTGAACCTGCAATTCTTTCAAAATACGTAATGCTTCAACTCTGGGTCTGCTACGTTCATATCTTCGACGAAGCCACCAAGCGCACAAAACAGTGAGAAAAACAAAAAGCACTGCTAAGATCCACCATCCCGAAGCAGGAGGCCACCAGCTTACTGCTGGAGGAAGGTGAATGTCTTTTAAATTTGCGAGTGGATTTTCTGCAGGCATTTTAAGATTGTACGGGAACAACAAAATGATGATTCATGAGTAACTGCTTAGCTTGGACTATTTTTTTATGCGGATTCCTGATTCATACATATTTTAAACAGCGGAAACGTTGTCAACTGTACTAAGAATGTTCAAACTGACTCTGCAAAGCCGTAATTCCGAGGCTACTCTTTCTTGATGTTGCTCAAAGGTGTTAGTGTATATTTGACGTGTTTTTGAGTTCCCGGCATTAACCCAGGCTGTTGTCTTTCCGTCACTCATGGCGTAACGGCCAGAAGTTGGTGTATCTTTTTCTAGAGGATCAGTGATTAAATATGCCTGCACTTGGTTTTGTTTTGAAAGTTGAAACAGATGTTTCTTGCATTCTGCATCAAATCCTGAAAAATCACTAAAAACATAGACTAAACTTCCAGGTTGAACTACTTGTCTAACACGTCTTAGGGCTTCAGCAAACAGGATATTACTGCTGAAACTCCACTCACCTTCATTCATCCTGTCGACAACCAGATTATGTTCTGTCATTATATTTGACAGTAAACGCAAATAATGACGACGGTCAACCCTTGGTCTAAATTCACGATGCATTTGTTCTGAAAACAATACTCCGCCTACTCTGTCACCTCTGAGAAGTGCCCGCCATCCAAGCAAGGCTGCAATCCGTGCCGCCTGCACAGATTTTAATCTCTGACGCGAACCAAAAAACATAGGCAAAGCCTGATCGAGAACCAGCATGACCGGACGCTCACGTTCCTCTCTAAACAATTTTGTATGTGTCCGACCTGTGCGTGCAGTCACCCGCCAGTCGATATGCCGAACATCGTCTCCAGGCTGATAAGGACGTGCTTCCGCAAATTCCATACCTCGTCCCTTCAGTTTCGTTAAATATGGACCGCCAAGTGTACTCGCGTTTTTAGGAGAGGCGGAGGTTACTTTCTTACTTGCGAGTTGAATCAAATCCGGAAGTTCCATTTTTCCAAGCCAGATTCCGCTTTTCTTTAATTGCTGTTTCATTTTATTTTTCCGGCCAAAGCAGAATTTTTTCTAGAGGAACTCGGCAGAGCAGTAAGCAGAGCCAATGAACCAAATACCGCACCGTTCATCAAGTCATAACCCAAGCCTATCACGACTGCCTGAAGTACACGTAAATTTTATTCAGGCGTCAGTTGCAGCAAAATGAAGTGTTGAAGAATTCCTGCCAGAGAGACAACGATAAAAAGAATTATTGCGGGTGCGTCAAAATACTTCATAGATTAAAGTTTTATAACAGTACTATGGTACAGGAACTAAAGTAAGTATTTTATTTATTACGTCATCGGGAGTAATTCCATCTGATTCTGCCTCATAACTTTCGATAATTCTGTGACGTAATACATCCCCCGCTAAATCCTGCAAATCTTCCGGAGTGACAAAATCACGTTCACGCAACCATGCTCGCGCACGTGCGCAACGGTCTAGGGCCAGCGAAGCTCGGGGACTAGCCCCCCAGGTCAACAGACGCGCTAGTTCATCGCTGTATCTTTCAGGTGTTCTGGTAGCAGTAATGATTTCAACTAGATACCTCTCTATTTCCGGTGACATGTAGGTATTCAAAACTTCATTTCTGGCAGCAAATATTTCCTGTCCTGAGATGTTTACTGAAGCTGAATCTTCTCCGGGATCAGCGGAATTTACAGGCTTTATTCCGGATGCTTTGTTTAGTTCAGCAAGAGCTTCCTTACGTACAAGTCGCATGATTTCCAACTCATTTTCCACTGAAGGATAATCGATTAAAACATGTAGCAGAAAACGGTCCAGCTGTGCTTCCGGAAGTGGATAAGTACCTTCCTGTTCAATAGGATTTTGAGTTGCCATTACCAGAAACAACTCAGGAAGAGGATATGTTTCTCCTCCTACTGTTACCTGACGCTCCCCCATGGCTTCCAAAAGTGCTGACTGCACCTTTGCGGGAGCTCGGTTTATTTCATCAGCCAATACCAAATTATGAAAAATAGGTCCTGCCTGAAAATGGAAACTACCCTCTTGTGGACGGAATATTTCGGTGCCAGTTACGTCAGCAGGCAATAAATCCGGAGTGAATTGAATGCGGTGAAAATCTCCCGTTATTTTTTCACCCAAGGCTTTGATAGCTCGTGTTTTGGCCAGTCCGGGAGCACCTTCAACGAGGAGATGCCCGTCTGCCAGCATGGCCATCAACAAGCGTTCTATCAGTCGTTCCTGCCCTAAAATAAGATGATTAAGACTCTCTTGTAATCGGTGAAAGATTTGGATTGAATTTGACATACCTTTAATTCTATTGTTTTAATTATTTCTTATTTTCCGAAGGTACCAACTTCAAAACATTCGGTAAAGTAACGGCCAGCGCTGGAAGTAAAATCATAGTTGCTAAAGCACTAATATTTAAGGTCAGCCAAATCATCCAGCTAAGTGTTACCAAAGGTAAAAATTCAGAAACACTCAATGCCAAAAAACCAAATCCGACTGTTACCGCATTTGATGAAATGGCTTTCCCGCTGCGTCTGACAGTATTTGAAATTGCATCATGTAAATCTGCTCCCTGTTCAATTTCACTGAACATTCGTGATAAATAATGGATGCTGTAATCAACACCAATTCCTATTACAATACTGCTGACGAGAGCAGTTCCAATATCAAGATTAACACTGAAAAAGCCCATGACACCAAAATTGAAAAGCACCGTGAATGCAAGTGGAATCATGCCCATCAATCCGCGGTAAAATGAACGAAAAATCAAAACCAGCATCAACAGTACAGCCAGCAAAGATCCGGACAAGCTAAGGATTTGACTCGAAACAACTTCTTTACTTGTGGCCACATTAATCGGCACCATGCCCGCTGAGATAATACTGAATTGCCGCGGGAAATGCTGAGCTGCATATTCATCGATACGCAGTAGAAGTTTTTCTTCCTCAACGGTTGAATCTGAACTGATGGTAACAGCCAAATTCAAATTGCGGTACTCGCTGTCAATCACATCTGAAAGTACATCACCGCCTGAATTTTCATAAAGCACGAGATATTGTGCTACCAAATTCCTCCCGCTGACTTCTCGCTTGACGCTGCGTTTTACAGACTGACCGTTTTCTTCAAATGTTTCTTCACTTTCAAGAATTTCAATTGCTTGTGGCAAACGATTAAACTCTGTTCGGTTCTCGTTAAACGCATAACTGATACGTTTGATTAAATCAACGAGCGAGAATGTACGTTTAACCCTTTGTTCTGCTGAGAGAAAATCTTGGAAATCTTCTACCAGCTTTAGATTTTCAGGTTTTTTCCATGGCTCGCCCTCTTCATTTATCTTGATTACAATGTTAATTGTGCGGCTGCCTGACATTTTTTCCATGGCCTTGTTCGCCACGACAAAAGGTGCGTCTGCTTTAAAATAACTTTCCAGATTGCTTTCCACTTTCAGTTGTAAAAGTCCATAAACGGAAAATCCGGAAATGATCAATGCTCCTAGCAGAATCAGTTTTGCGTTGCTTAGTACCCATGCCGTCAATCCTTCCAGAAATCTTTGAAAGAGGCGGTCCATGAAGTTCTCCTGATGCACTCCGCTGCTTTTATCTCCAATTGTTGCAGAGTCATCTGCAGATTCAGTTTTCTTTTCTGGAAGCACCATCAGTAGCGCTGGAATAAATACGAGGGAGAGCACCATTGCGAGCAAAGTTCCGATTGCCACAAATATTCCGAATGTAAATATCGGTATAATGTCACTAACAGTGAGTGAGAAAAAACCTACTGCTGTTGTGATCGAAGTCATGGTGACAGGCAGAGCAAGTTTTTCAAGCATTAACGAGACAGCTTTTTCACGTGACTGTCCTTCCAGACGATTATCACGGTATTCAGAAAACATGTGAATACCGTCTGCTACACCAATTGAAATCAGAAAAACCGGCAATGCGGAAGTAATGCTGTTCAGCGGTACTTCAAAAACAACCATTATCGCCAGTGTGAACAAGATCGAAAATCCAACAACCAACATTGGGACAGCCACTCCGATCAACCTCCTGAAAGTAAGCCAGAGGAAAAAGACAGCCAGTAAAGCTACAAAGGGAAAGAATTTTTTTGTATCCTGATCAATTACTGTACGCAATGTAGCAGCAATAATAGGAAAACCTGCAATGTAATGAACATCTTCTCCAGGATTTTCCTCAAAAACACGTTCCAGTGCCTGATAAATTGCGTATAGATTTTCTGAATCATCTTCGTCTGTTGCCAATTCGACAAAAATTCCCGTGTGTTTTCCGTCTTCACTGTAAAGGTAATTCCTGAACAATTCGTTAGCTAAAACTTGACTGCGTAAACTTTTGATTTCAGCTGGGGTTTCAGGAGCTTCTTCATAAAGTGGCGAAATATCCAAACCCTCAAGAGTACCAATAATATTATCAGTATTGGCCATTGAAAGCACCTCCACAACAGGAGCAGCACGTATCTCTATATTATTGATTAAGGCATCCCATGCTGGAAGCCAGAGAGAATCCTGTTCGAGTGATTCCCGTATTTCGGTAAACTCCAGCCAAAACATCTCATCAAGGCCGTCGATTTCTGTTGGCAGTATTTTACCGAACCGCTCCCCTGATTCTCCTGGAAAGTTTGGAGCCAGCTTTTGCAGTACAGTCAAGTCTTCCTGAGAGAGCAAACTCAGATTTTCAATTGCTTCAGTAAGACTTTGGATACGTTTCAGCGTGGAAGTTTTGAAAATCGTATCCTCTGCTTCTAGCATGATGAAAACCCCCGGATTGGTACCGGTGTAATCTTCACGAAGCTGTTCCATCGCTACTCGTACAGGATGACTGATCGGTAAAAGGTGAGGGCTGGGATCATTTTGAATATAAAACAAACTCGGAACAGCCAAAATACCCAGTAAAACAGTTGAGACAAGTATTTTTTTTGGGTGGTGAATTACTAAACTTTCGAGAAATTTAAACAGTGTCAAAATTTGGTCCTTTAACTAATAGTGTTTGCGATGTCTGAAATAAATTAAATACTAAATACTATGTCTTTTATTACAATGAGTTAAATCTATTGCAAAGCTGTTTATTTAGAATTCTGCAAAGCTCAGACTGACTAATAAATTTTTTATCTTTAAGATTTACAACATTAATTATTTTGTAGATATTATCTTATCAAACAGTTGATTTAACAGGCAAGATTAGAATTGTTTCAGTTTGTTCAATTTATGCAGAATAATGCCTTGTCAAGATTGAATTAATGCACAAAATGAGTTAGGATGAAAATCTTATTTATATTAAACAAAAAATTTCACGCACGCATTTAGGTAGTGCAGATGAAAAAGCAAAAACAGAGTTCCAAAGAAATATAATGCTACTGGAGGACCAACTACCACGGATTCAAAAACTGATCAGGGAAAAACTTGGGCCACTGCCAGTGAATGCTCTGCAAAATGAGGCGGTGATGCAGGCTGCTTTCCGGCGTTTATACCAGGCACTGCCTAGAATGATTAGACTTGCAGTCAGTGAACAGGGCTTTGTTGAATTCTGTATGGCAAACCGTGAACGATTACTGAATTTAGGTGATGCAGTTTCTGAAAAATTTTCTACCCCAAAAACTACGGATACTAATGTGAACGTTGCGGAGAGTGTTCATAATGTTGAATTAAAGCAACATAAAACACGCTCAACTGCAGAAATGTTAGCAACCGCGCAACGCGTGTTTTTACCAACCTATGCACCGAGCTTAATTTTGAGCAGGAGTCAGGGAGCAAAAGTCTGGGACAGGGACGGTCAAGAGTACATAGATTTTGGCGCGGGAATTTCTGTTAACAGTTTGGGGCACCAGGACCCGGAACTGCTGAAGGCATTGACCGAACAATCAGGAAGACTTTGGCATACTACAAATTTGTATTTAACGGAACCCGCCATAAAACTTGCTGAAAACCTGGTGGATGCGACTTTTGCAGACCGAGTTTTTTTCTGCAATTCTGGAGCAGAGGCAAACGAAGCGGCAATTAAACTGGCACGCAAATCATCCAGTCTGCTTCATCACTCTGAAAAAAGGGAGATCCTGACTTTTGAAGGCTCATTTCATGGACGTACACTCGCCACCGTAACTGCGACCGCCCAGCCTAAATATCAACAAGGATTTGAGCCTCTTCCGGGAGGTTTTCGTTACTGTCCGTTTAATGATTTTGAAGCAGCAACTGAAATGATCAGTGAAAATACCTGCGCTGTCTTAGTGGAGCCGGTTCAGGGAGAAGGCGGAGTCAATCCTGCAAAAACCGGATTTTTACTGCATTTAAGAAAACTTTGTGATCAGCATAATGCACTCTTGATTTTTGATGAAATACAAAGTGGAATGGGACGTACCGGAAAATTATTCGGTTACCAGTGGGAAGAAACTGAAGCTGCGGTATCTCAACAAACTGCAGAGCCTGCGGAAATTTCTGAGCGTAAACTTATTCCGGACATAGTGACTATGGCCAAGGCACTCGGTGGGGGACTTCCAATCGGTGCAATGCTCTGCACAGAAAAAGTCGCGCAATGCTTTAAACCAGGAGACCACGGAACTACTTTCGGAGGAAACCCGATTGTAACTGCTGTTGCCGGAGTTGCGTTCAGGAAAATAAATACTCCGGAAATGCTGTCAGGAGTGTTGAAAAAAGGCGTAATAATCAGAAAACACCTCGAATCGCTCAACGATGAACTAAGTTTGTTTGAAACAATTCGCGGACGTGGAATGATGCTTGGAGCAGTGCTTTCAAAAGCATGGAAAAACAAAGCTCCTTCCATGGTCACTGCCTGTCAGCAACAAGGCGTTTTAGTATTGATCGCCGGACCGGATGTGCTAAGGTTTTTACCGCCGCTGAATATTTCTGAGGAGGAACTTAAAGTTGGATTGGATCGTGTCTCCCAGGCCCTAAGGATTGTTCATGCTAAAGAACTTTCATCCGCATCACAATCTTAATTACTCATAGGGCGTTTCTAAAAAGTGTTCCCTGAACCAGCACCATGAGCGGAGTCGAAGGTGAGTCAAAGGAAATTTTCAGACTTGATTCAGCTTTCGACTCAGCTCAACATGCGGATAGCGAAAGAAAATTTAATTTTATAATTACTTGAATAGTGATTATTTAGAACTAACCATAAATTATTGGAATAAAATATTAAAATGAAAAAAGTAGCATTTATCACCGGAATTACCGGTCAGGACGGAGCATATCTCGCAGAACTATTGCTGAAAAAAGATTATATCGTTCATGGTCTGAAAAGACGTTCCTCGAGTTTTAATACAGGCCGTATTGACCATTTGTATCAGGATCCTCATGTTAACAAGCGAAATTTTATTCTGCATCACGGTGACTTAACTGATTCCACTAATCTGATCAGGATAATTCAGGAAGTACAGCCGGATGAGATCTACAATCTGGCTGCTCAAAGTCACGTGCAGGTTTCTTTTGAAACACCGGA
>Ga0209403_10007104_pt1 | contig 11145 bp, 8 predicted proteins | sample ArcticOcean_MG_C_8_FD_187440 | JGI IMG/M metagenome (GOLD analysis project Ga0209403, IMG submission 187440) | Marine microbial communities from western Arctic Ocean - ArcticOcean_MG_CB11_86 (SPAdes) (version 2) | ecosystem: Environmental > Aquatic > Marine > Oceanic | place: Arctic Ocean...
TCCTTATTTTTGTATTGATTATGATGAAAAAATTTTTGAATTAGCTCAAACATTTGAAGAAAGTGTTTTAATTAAGGAAATGTCTGGAGTTTGTAAAAAATTAAATATTGTTTTACCAGTAAGTTATTTTGAAAAATCAAACAATGCTTACTTTAATTCTATAGCAGTAATTGATAGTGATGGTTCAGTTTTAGGTAATTATAGAAAATCACATATTCCTGATGGTGCTGGTTATCTTGAAAAGTATTATTTTAATCCAGGAAACTCAGGTTTTGAAGTTTGGAATACAAAATTTGGGAAAATTGGTATTGGAATATGTTGGGACCAGTGGTTTCCTGAAGTTGCAAGAATATTAACATTAAAAGGTGCTGACATTCTTTTTTATCCTACTGCAATTGGCGATGAACCAAGAAGTTCAATTGATAGTTCGGGTGCTTGGCAAAGAGTTATGCAAGGCCATGCTGCTGCTAATATAGTTCCTGTCGTCGCATCAAATCGTATAGGGTTTGAAAAAGTGCAGGGTCAAACAAATGGTTTTTATGGAAAATCATTTATTTGTGATCACACAGGATTAATATTAAAAGAAGCTAGTAAAGATAAAGAAGAAATTTTAATTGCTGAAATCGATATAGAAGAAAATCATATATTTAGAAGAAACTGGGGTCTATTTAGAGATAGGAGAATAGATTTATATAAAGAATTATTAACTCTCGATGGAAAAAATTAGAGGTTTAGGTACCACTTATATTCAATATCAGAAATTTCAGCTCTAAATGATTTTTGTTCTTTTCTTTTTAATTCTACAAATATCTTTATATATTCTTCTGTAAGATATTTTTTCATTAAATTAGATGACTCAAGATTTTTCAAAGCTTCATCAATATTTTTTGGCATTCTAGGATCAGGATCTACACAAGCATTATCTTCTCTTGGATCTGAAGCTTTAATCTTATTAACTAAGCCATCTTCAATTCCTGCTAATATTGAAGCTAAAACTAAATATGCATTTGCTTCAGCTCCTGCAACACGATGTTCAATTCTTTTTCCATTATAGTCGCTTACTGGTATTCTAAAAGCCACAGATCTATTATTGTGGCCCCAAGATGTGTTTACAGGCACAAAAATATCTGGCTCAAAACGTCTAAATGCATTTTGATTTGAGGCAAAAAATGCAAATGAATCAAACATCATATTCTGAAGTCCGCCGATAGCATAATAAAGTTCATTAGTATCTTTATTATCCTTGTCAGAAAATATATTTTTATCATCTTCATCAAATAAACTTATATGCACATGCATTCCACTTCCTGCTTCATTGAGAAATGGCTTGGATACAAAAGTTGCTTCATATTCATGCTTAATTGCTGTTTCCTTAATTACTCTTCTTAGCAACGATGCATCATCAGCTGCTTTTAAAATATTGTCCGTATAGTTTAAGTTGATTTCAAATTGACCTGGGGCAAATTCAGATGAAGCAGTTGAAGCAGGTATATCTTGCACCTTACAATATTCATTTACATCTTCTAAAAAATCATAAAAATCATCTAAATCACTCATACTATAAACTTGTGTTCCCTCACTTTTTTTTCCAGTTCTCTTGGATTCAGCAGGAATTGGTTTTTCACTAAGATTTTTTCTTCTAGAAATTAAATAAAATTCTAATTCGAAAGCTACTTTTACTTTAAAGTTTAAGTTTTCAAATTGGTCCCAAACATGAGCCAATAAATTTCTTGGATCAACTGTAGAATTATACCTAGAATTATCCTGTATAGTAATCAAGACCTGAGCTATTTTATCTTTATGCCAAGGCATAATCTTTAGTGTATTTGAGATGGGGTAGTAATTTGCATCAGGATCACCATCAGCAACCCCCCTCCCATCTGCATCAGGACAGAAACCAGATGTATCTAAAAGAAATGTTGAATAACAAAACTGTATACCGGAACTAAATAGTTTGTGAGCATCTAGAATTGGTAATCTTTTACCTCTAGTGATTCCTGATAAATCAGTTAATATTGCATCAATATATTTAATGTTGGGATTATTAGAGCAAAATGATTTGAATTCAGCAATAGTTGCTAGGTTTACTTTATTGTATTTTAAAGTCATAAAATTTTATATGAAAAAAATAATTGAATGTCTATTTAATTAAATTTAAAGTTTTCTGTGGATTTAAATTATATATCAGCTACTGAAGCATTAAAAAGATTCAAAGATAAATCATTATCTCCTGTAGAATTAATTAAATCAATTATTAAAAGATCTGAAAAAATTAATCCAAAAATAAATGCTCATAATTTTACTTTTTATGAAAAAGCTATAGAGGCTGCAAAAGTTTCTGAAAATAAATTTTTCTCAAATAAAGAAATTCTTCCTCTGGAAGGTATCCCAATGGCAATAAAAGATGAGGAAGATATTAAAAGACAGCCAAATACTAATGGTTCTTTAATACTAAAAGATCATATAGCTTCAAAAACAATGGTTGATGTAGAAAGAATTATAAATTCAGGTTCCATTATTCACTGTAGAACTATAACTCCAGAATTTTCTTGCACTTCTTTTACTCATTCTAAAATTTGGGGAGTTACAAGAAATCCATGGAATTTAGAATTTACACCAGGAGGTTCATCAGGAGGGTCAGGTGCTTCTTTAGCTGCTGGATGCACAACTTTAGCAACAGGTTCTGATATTGGGGGATCCATAAGAATACCGGCTTCAGCTTGTGGCCTTATTGGTTTTAAACCTCCTCATGGACGGAATCCCCAAGAAGCTCCTTTTAATCTTGATCAGTATTGTGTGGTTGGACCAATGGCAAGAACAGTTGAAGATTGCGCATTAATGCAAAATGTTATGTCAGGCCCTCATCCAAAAGACATTACAAGTTTAAAACCAAAATTATCGATTCCTAAAAAATTTGAAAATATTAAAAATTGGAAAATTGCATATTCTATGGATTTAGGATTTTTTGAAATTGATAAAGAAGTGCAAAAAAATACCTTAGATATTTTAAAAAAATTTAAAAGTCTTGGTGCCAAAGTTGAAGAAGTAAAATTGAATTGGAATAAAAAAGAATTAGAAGATACTTGTTATAATTATTATGCTCATCTTTTTGCAAATTTTATTGCTGAATTGATTCCTGAACATAGTGAAAAATTAACAGATTATGCAAAAGATTTAGGGATGACATCAGAAATAATTAACAAAGCAATTTTAGAGAAAAAGAAAATAAATCATCCAACAATGGGTATTGATTTAGGAATGACACTATATGAGTGCAATAAAGTGGCAGGAAAAATGTTCGAGGAATTTGGTCCTATAATAAATAAATATGATGCATTTATTTGTCCAACTTTATCAATTCCTGCTGTGAAAGCAGATATGGATTTACTTAGAGATAAAGTTTTAGTTAAAGGTAAAGAAATCTCTTCACCGGATTTAGGATGGACCTTATGCTACCCTTTTAATATGTTAAATCCTTTACCTATGCTCTCAATTCCTTCCGGTTTAGCCAGTAATGGTGTGCTTACTGGTGTTCAAATAGTAGGAAAACCATTTGAAGATATAGGTGTTTTTCAAGCTGGCTATAACATAGAGTAGTTAGAGCCTTGGTTTAAATCAAATAAATTCAAACCTAAACTATAAATTTTATTTATTTTTATTGAAATTTTCTGAAATTATTGTTCTTATAAGTCTTAATTAATTAATTACTTAATGAGGGTAAAATGCCTAAATACTATGAGACTAAAAATTTTATAATGAAAACTTTAGGGGTGGCAATATTGATGGTTTTTATAACCGTATTATTTACCGCATCAAAGGTTTTTGCTGATGAGCCTGGGAGTGTTTTTCTATGGGGCGGATATGATGATGATGGACTATTTGGATCATATGTAGAAGAACATGGATCACCTGAATACTCAACATTTGGTGATGCTGAAGAAGGGTTACAAAAATTAAAAGCTGGTTTTGAAGTCGATTTAGCTTGGCCATGCCAAGGTGAAATAGCTCGATGGGTGAGAGCTGGAGTACTTCAACCATTAGACACTTCTCGTATAGATAACTGGAATGATATGTTCCCTGAAATTAGAGATCTACCAAGTGGTCAGGTTAATGGAGAGCACTATTTTGCACCAGTTGATTGGGGTGATACAACCTTATTTTATATGCCTGATCGAATTCCATGGATGAACGCTGACAATGAAAGTTTTGATCTAATGGAAGATCCAAGAGTGAACGGTAAAGTTGGTATACTAGACTCAGCTGCTGACTCATTATTCTTAATGATGCATCATCTTGGAATTGATATCAGAGAAAAAGATCAATTAACTAAAGCTGCTATTGATAAAGGCATCAATAAGTTTCGTGAAATGAGAGATAACGGACAAATACGTGCGTTCTTCGGAGATACTTCCTCAATGATAGAGGCGTTAGGTAACGAAGAAATAGACGTAGCTCTTGGATGGAACGAAATTGCATGGAATGCTGGAGCAAAAATGATGCAGCCTGCTAATGGAACAATGACGTGGGCTTGTGGGCTTGCAATTGTTAAAGGTGCAGACCTTGATAAAGCATACGCAATGATTAATGGAGCTACTAGTGCTGAAACTTCAGCTTACTTACTAAGTGAGTGGGGTTATGGTCATTCAAATAGAAAAGGCTTTAGTACAATCACTGCTGATGAATTAGCTGAGCGTGGAGTCGCATCGAATCCTGAAAAACACCTTTCAAATGGGATGTTCTCAGTCATGCCTTCAGACGAAGTAACTGACTACATGGAAGCTCAATGGGCTGAAATGGTTGCTGGCGGTTGATCAGAGATTAATTTATCTCAAAATAGCCTGTTCTCTTTTAGAGGTCAGGCTATTTTTTATTTAATAAAGAAATATCTTCTAAACTCATACTTACAAAGCATTCGTTATTATGAAAAGACTTATTGTCAAAATGTTGAGAAGAAACAGTGATTATCTTGTCTATTCCTTTAGCTTCAACATAAAATCTTGTCATTTCTCCTAAATATGAAGTCTGACAAATCTTAGCATCAAGACAAATATCCCAGTCAGATTTTTCTTTAGAGATCATCATTGATTCTGGGCGAACACTACAAACAACATCTGAAGAATTTGCAATAATATTTAAATTATTTTTAATTTTAAATTCTCCCAATCCTTCGATTAAAACATTGATGAATTCTCCATGACTAGATTTAGTCTCAGCTTTAAGAAAATTCGTTTCACCAATAAAATCACTTACAAATATATTTTCTGGATTCTTATAAAGTTCATTGGGTACTGATAATTGTTGAATTTTTCCATCGTTCATAACCGCAACTCTGTCTGACATACTTATGGCTTCTTGTTGATCGTGAGTAACAAATACAAAAGTAATTCCGATATTTTTTTGAAGAGTTCTTAATTCTAATTGCATTTCATCTCTTAATTTTTTATCTAAAGCACCTAGAGGTTCATCTAATAATAAAACTTTTGGTTGCCTTACTAAAGCTCTTGCAAGAGCGACACGCTGCCTTTGACCACCAGATAGTTGATTACTAAATCTTTCCTCATACCCCTCAAGCTTAACTAATAAGAGAACATCTTTAACTCGCTTATCTATTTCATTATTACTTAAACCAAGTTTTCTTAGTCCAAATTGAATATTTTTTTCTACATTAAGATGAGGAAAAATTGCATAGTTTTGAAAAACCATATTTGTAGGTCTTTTGTCTGGGGGTAATGCAGTAATATCTGTTCCATCAATTAATAAATTACCAGAAGTAGGGTATTCAAAACCTGCCAATAGCCTCAACAATGTTGTCTTACCACATCCAGAGGGTCCTAAAAGTGAAAAAAATTCACCTTCTTTAATCTCAAATGAAACATCGTCAACTGCTTTTACATCTGCAAAGTGTTTTGAAATATTATTGATCTGTATAAATGAATTGTTCATAATTTTTTATAATTTTATAGCTATATCTTTCTTTGCTTTCCCTTGTCCAATATTTCTTAACCAGAATGCAAACAAAACAATAAAAGTAGTAAACACAATAATTACTGCCCCCAAAGCCAATACATGAGGTAACTTCTGAACAAATCTCATTTGGCCCCACATATACATAGGTAACGTTGCGTCACTTCCAGTTAAAAAGAATGCAAGAATAAATTCATCAAAAGAAATTATGAAACTGAGAAGAAGAGCTGCGACTATTCCAGGCAAATACAATGGAAATGACACTCTAAAAAATGTTCCCCACGCATTCTCTCCTAAATCTCTAGAGGCCTCTTCAAGTGAAAAATCAAAACCTTCAATACGGGCTAAAAGTATTAACATTGCAAAAGGTGTACAAAATAAAGTGTGGCCAATTGTGACTGGAACGAGCCCCAATTTAAATCCAAGATTGACCCAAATTACAAGTATAGCTACAGCCAAGATAATTTCAGGTATTAAAAATGGCATCATAATAGCTCCATAAGAGATCTTTTTCCCTCTAAATTTATATCGAGCAAATGCCTTCGCTGCAAAAAGTGCAATTGTTGTGCTAACAACACTCGCAACTACTCCTACTTTTATACTCGCCCATAGAGCTTTATGTAGATTTCTTTTTGACCACATCTCTTCATAATGCTCCGTTGTAAATCCAGCGAGAGGGAATGACATATAATTTGCATCATTAAAACTAAATATAGGTAAGAATAAAACTGGTACATAAAGAAAACCAAAATAAAGAAGGGTATAAATCAGTAATGTACTATTTTTTTCGTTCATTTTTAAGTTAACCTTTGTGTAAGTCTTTTTGTTACATTCGACACAATTATTGTTATGAGTACAACAGTTGTTAGCATAATTGTAGCTGATGCAGCACCCATAGGAATATTATTTATTTTCCCAAAGTAAGCCTGGATCATATTTGAAAGCATACGACCATCAATTCCTCCAAGTAAGGCTGGGGTCACATAATCACCTACTGTTGGAATGAATATAATTAATATTGCACCTATTACGCCAGGTAACGATAATGGAAATGTAATTTTCCAAAACACTTCAAATCGAGAGAGCCCAAGATCTCTTCCAGCTTCAATTAAAGAAAAGTCAATTTTTTCCAACGAAACATATAAAGGTAGTAATGCAAATGCTGCCCATGCGTGAGTAAGAGTAATAACTACTGCGGTCTCTGAATACATAAGAAATGTAAGAGGTTCGCTAAGAATTCCAGCGTTGATCAATGAAGAGTTTATCACTCCTTTTGTTCCAAGAATAATCTTCCAAGAAAATACTCTTAATAAATAAGATGTCCAAAAAGGCAAAGTGAGCAAAACAAGCCACAGCATTTTGTTTTTTTTGACATAAAAAGTAATGTAATAGCAAACTGGGTATGCGGTGATAAGTGTAATTAGAGTTACGAGAAATGATATTTTAATTGACTTTATGAGAAGTGTGACCAGCAAATTTTTTTGAAAGAAATCAATATATCTTTGAAATGTAAAAGTATAATCAATCTCCATCATGCTAACTTGAGTAAACATACTAAAGCTCAACATTAGTGCCATTGGCACGGCCATAGCTAGAATAATTAAAATTAAAGCTGGCGATAGTAATGTATAAGCTTTTACATTGTCATACTTTGCATAAATTTTTCTCCAAAAAACTATCATAATTTTTCAATTACCTATTTATTCAATTAAGGATTGCAAACCCCTTTTATATAAGGAGTTAGCTATTATAACACGCTGAATTTCACTTGTTCCTTCCCAAATTCTATCAGCTCTTAATTCTCTATAATATCTTTCAGCAACATTTTCTCTCATGTATCCACGACCTCCAAAAATTTGAACCACTCTATCAGCAACTCTGTTTGCCATTTCTGAAGCATTTAATTTTATCATTGAGCATTTGGCATGAAGAACTTTAACATCTTCTTTGGCATCATGAGCTTTGCATACCTCATATAACAACAATCTACTAGTAGCTAATTCTGTTACACTATCAGCTAACATATTCTGAATAGATTGATAATTTGATATTTTTTGTCCAAATGATTCTCGCTCTTTAGCAAAATTTGTTGCTTCATCAATTAAACGTTCGGCAGCGCCGCAACATCTCGCTGCAATACCTAATCTTTCATGCCTAAACCAAGAATGAGTGAATCCCATTCCATCCCCTTCTTCACCTATAATATTATTTTTGGAAATCTTAACATTATTAAATTTAAAAATAGAATGATGATGCGCATAAGTATGACTAAATAAGGGGGTGTCAATGTGCTCAATACCTTTTAAATTTTTATCTAAAATAAAAAGAGCATGGCTTCCTTGATTTTTACCATTATGGATTTTTGCTTGAAGAAAAAAAAAGTCTGCCTTATTGGCACTAGTGACATACCACTTTTCACCATTAATTATGTAATCATCATCAATTAATTCAGCTGTTGAGTGAATAGAGCCATCAACATCTGAACCTGCACCTTTTTCAGTAATTGCATAACATTCTCTTTTATTTCCATTTAAGAGGGGTTTTAAATATTTATTTTTTTGCTCAGTTGTAAAATTTTCTTCCATCCAATCTTGAGCTTCAGAAAAACACCAACTAAGAGCATTGGTAACTCTTCCTAACTGCTCCCAAACTATCATTTGCTCAAACATACTTAAATTCAAGCCCCCAACTTCTTTAGAGATACCCATTCCTGGTAAGCCAAAAGAAGCTGCAATTTGTCTATGCTTATTCTCTATTTCTTTAGGTATTTCACCACTGTTCATCTCTGCGTGAACTTCCCATGGTATTAATTCTTCATTTACAAATTTACGTATTTTTTTTTGCCAAGAATATGCGCTTGGTGTCATTCCACTATACATAATTATTTTAATCCTTTAAATTCTTTAGGAAAGTGAGATTCAATATAATCAAAACAAATTTTCTTTGATCTTGCATGACTAAAAGTTTCTGGATCTTCCAGTAAATCTAACCACAAACCCATAACAAGAGCTTGGAACCCTCTTGATATATTTTTAACCGAAATTCTTATTTTTTCTTTTTCAATCAATTCTTTAAAAATATTCTCAGTTATTTTTTGATAATAAAGATCTCTATCTTTACAAATCTGATGGTATGAAGGTTTAAATTTTAATTCACTAAAAAAAGTAAACCAAACAGCAATTTTATCTCTACTACATATTTTCTTATTAAAATCATTATTAACAATTGTTATAATTTTTTGTCTAGGATCATTGCCAGCTTTTTTTATTTTTTTTTGAAAGGAAGTCAGGTACTCGTTTGAAATAAATTTTAATGTCTCAATCAATAAAATTTCTTTACTTTTAAAATGAAAATTGACTATACCTTGAGAAAGACCCGCTCCATGAGATACATCATACATGGTGGTTTCATTAATTCCTTTTTTAGAAATATTTCTGATGGTAGATGAAATTAATTTCAAACTACTATCTTTTTTGTTTCTCAATCTAATATTTTCTTGTTTCATAATAAATAATCATTTTTTCATAAAAAGTTTTATTTTACAAGAAATTTGGTTGAATGCACGTTCAAAGAGATATAATAAATACTGATTATGAATAAGCAAAAGTATGATGTTGCTATTGTAGGTGGTGGTCACAATGGGCTTACAACAGCTTGTTATTTAGCTAAAGCTGGTCTCAATGTAGTAGTTGTTGAAAGACATAATTATGTGGGTGGAGCTGCAGTAAGCAGAGAAATACACCCTGGATGGACTTACTCTAATTGCTCATATGTTTGCAGTCTTTTAAGGCCAGAAATATTTAGAGATCTTGAGCTGGCTAAACATGGACTTCAAATCATCCCTTATGAAGGAAGCGCTACTATGCTCGATAATGGTATTTTTTATGGATCATATAATGATCGTGATTTAAATTATAGATCCATGTGCAAATTCTCTACTAAAGATGCTGAGGCTTATGAACGTTTTAGCAGAGATGTGATGAGGCAATGTAAAATCATAAAACCTTTGCTTAAAATGACACCACCTGACCCAACAAGCTTTGCACCCAAAGACATTATGGGTCTATTTGAATTTGCAAAACATTTTGCAGGAAAAGATGAATTGGGTGGAATTGGTGAAAAAGAAATTCATGAAACTATGCGTTTTTGGACAATGAGTGTGCGTGATTATTTAGAAGAATATTTTGAGTCAGAAGTTATTAAAGCTCATATGGCTGGGTCAGCTATTATTGGAACAGCCCTTGGGCCCTATTCTCCTGGTTCTGCGTATGTTTTACTTCATCATTATATGGGTGAGGTAGATGGAAATGTTGGTGCGTGGGGATACGCTAGAGGAGGTATGGGCTCTATCACACAAGCTATGTCTAAATCATTAATAGCAAATGGAGGAAATATTAGAGCGGGCTCTGCTGTTGAAAATATTTTAGTTAAAAATAATAGATCTTATGGACTTGCATTAGAAAATGGTGATGAGATTTATGCAGATAAAATTGTATCAAATCTTGATGTAAAAAGAACATTCCTAAAAGTAGTAGAAAAAAAAGAATTACCCAGTGAATTTTATACAGCTGTAAAAAATTTTAAGATCAGAGGTTCGTCAGGAAAATTAAACATTGCTCTAGATGATAAGCCAATTTGGAAAAGTATTCCAAAGGATGATCCTGCAAGTACTGGAGATTTACATTTCACTCAAAGCATGGAAGAAATGGAAGGTGCTTATGATGACTGGAAAGATGGTAAATGGTCTACTTTTCCATATGTAGATATGTGTATACCCACATTAAACGACCCCACAATGGCACCTCAAGGAAAGCATTATATGTCTGTTTTTGTACAATATGTTCCATATAATTTAGCAGATGGGGGATGGAATGAAGAAAAAAGAATAGAATTTGGTGACCATGTGATGAAAAGAATAGGAAATTATTCTACTAACTTTAAAGACATAGTTTTACATGCAGAAGTTAGGACTCCAAAAGAGCTTGAAGCTGAAGTGGGTTTAACAGAAGGTAATATTTTTCAGGGCGAACTAACAATGGATCAATTAATGTTTAACAGACCTATTCCAGGATATGCACAATACAAATCACCTATAAAAAATCTATATATGTGTGGCTCAAGTACTCATCCAGGTGGTGGGGTGATGGGGGCACCTGGAGCTAATGCTGCAAGAGTAATATT
>Ga0209403_10007109_pt1 | contig 11140 bp, 6 predicted proteins | sample ArcticOcean_MG_C_8_FD_187440 | JGI IMG/M metagenome (GOLD analysis project Ga0209403, IMG submission 187440) | Marine microbial communities from western Arctic Ocean - ArcticOcean_MG_CB11_86 (SPAdes) (version 2) | ecosystem: Environmental > Aquatic > Marine > Oceanic | place: Arctic Ocean...
CCCTGTTTGTTAAGCAGTCGAATTAAATGGTAGCCAAAATTTGATTTAACAGGATCGCTTATTTCTCCAATTTCCATAGAATAGGCAACCTCTTCATATGCCTTAACAAGCGTACCTCTTTGGGTAAAGCCAAGATACCCACCAGAGGGTGCCGAACCAGGGTCTTGGGAATAAATTTGAGCAAGAGAATCAAAAGAAGCATTATTAGATAAAATTTTCTCCTTTAATTCATTGAGAAAACCAACAGTTTTCATGTTTGATATCTCTCCGGTATAAAAAGGTATTTCTATAACACTGAAACTATATTTTTCAGATATTGATGGAATTGAGTCTTTAAATGAATTGTAAAACTGCACCACCTCAATACGACTTACATCGACATTGGAAATTTTTGAATATTGATATCTCTCTACAACCATCATATCACGAATATCCTGCCAATAATCTTCTTTTATTTGTCTCATGGACATCCCCGCCATTTCTAAAAATTGTTCTTCAGAACCAGCCTTTAAAATAAAATCATCAATTTGTTGATTTAGAGCCCTATCCACCTCATCATTTGATATGATGATATTTGTATCTTTTTCAGCAATACTTAATATAGCATATTGATTAATAATATTATCAAGTGTAGAAAAATAAATTCTTTCAAAATGATAAGGATTTTTTGATGGATCAATTCGTTGTTCAATAGCAATAAACTGGGCCTGTTGTAATACGTCACTATGGAGAACAATGTTATTGCCCACAATAGCGGCAACACCATCAACATTGCCCTGAGAATAACCAAAACCAACCAACCAGCCAATCAACAATAACATTTTTACCACCACCTAGTATAACACTCCATCATTTTTAATAATTTGATATTTATTTAACAACCCTTCTACACCATCTATTTTAGCCCTATTCTGTCCATCTTTTATTAATAAAGATTCAATTCGCACATAAACACGCTCCAGGCCCATGGGGGCTGCAGCAACACGCTCAATAAGTTGAATTATAGAAAAATTGTTTATGGACGAAAGTAAAACGGGGCTAATTTCATCATCAACTAACAAGGATGCTGCATCAAAAAGAGGCTGGTCGGCATCTCTGGTAAAGGGTCCGTAAACTCCACCCCCACCAGGATTATTAGAGCTGTTGAGTTGAGCCAATACAGAAAAATCCTCACCCGCATTAAGGAGAACAAGCAAACTATCAGCAACACTTTTATTAGAAACCTTTATTTCCCGAATCAACATCTTTTCTTCATCCATATACTTGTCAAATTTATTTTTTTCATAATATGCGGAAACGTTCACAGTGTCGGGCTTTGGTGTAGAGTTCACCAACAGCCTTAAATATGCATCATATAATAATCCGGAAACCATTTCACCACGTTTATATTGATAGGAAAAAAAACCTTTTACACCATCAGCAAACCCCTCATTAATGGCGATGTTTTGCAATACTATTGTTTTTAAGGCTGAAGAAATTTTGTCAACAGAATCCAAGCGAGGTTGTCGACTAGGAGGAATTTTTTCAAGCTTTCTGGCGAACCATTTAGGACCATACCCTTTTCCACCATAAACACAAAGCACACCCAGACCGTCTAACGATTTAAGCAGGGCAGCAGAATCTTTACCACCAGATTCCAATAAACGATTTTCTTTTTGAGAACGATTATACGCCTTCAAAATCAAATCTACACCATCATCATTAAAAAACACCCCATATTCATCTATTTTTTTTGTATCGTAACCCATGGCTGCTGCCCGCAACTGGTCTCGCACACTATTTTTAGAAATATTTATCACATAACTTTCATAAGCATCATCAGACATATGTTGAAACTCAGATGGACGAATATCTGAAACCAAAATGAGATGATAGCCAAAATCGGTCAAAACAGGAGACGAAAGCACGCCTATATTTAGGTTAAAAGCTGCCCCTTGAAACTCACGAGCGGTTGCGCCCCATTGAACCCACCCAATGGACCCGCCATCACTTATTACACCAGGGTCATCAGAATATTTTTCTGCCAATACGCTAAAACCTTCACCAGATTCAAAATCACTCTTAATTTTCTGAGATAAAAGCAAAGCTGAATCCAGAGTTCTTTGAGGGGGATTTCCAAGATATGCGCCGCTGTGTCCAATTAAAATATGGCTCACAAATAACTCTTTTTTAACATTTTTTCTTGCAGCCTCCAACTCAACGGGAGATATTAAGGGCGTTGCTACAAAATGCTCATAACTTTCATTCACCAATAATTGTAAAGATCTATCGCGTATTTTTACAGCAACATTTGGATCATTTAGAAGCCCCACCTTTTTAGCCTCAAGAATACATAATTCCCTTTTTACAAAATCTGTAAACATTTTATCTTTTTGTAAACTATCTGCACGCTCCCACTGCTTTTTAGGATATCTAGAATAAAATGAAAACAACGAATATTCATTATCATTTATTGTCAGAATTGTACCCTCGGCACCACATAAGAAAGAGATAAAACTTAACAGCAATATTTTAAACATCAATTCACCCCGTTTAATTAACTTTTACCAAAGCATCAAATTTACCAAAAAATCGAGAGAAGATTGAATAACTATCTTCATCTTTTTCTAAATGAATACATAGAGATAAAACCGCTTTTTCTGTTGGGATTATATGGTATTTAAGTTCTCTTTCGAGAAAAAAATTCTGCGCATAGTCAAGAACTGCAGCTGAATAAGAATTTTCATTCCTATTTTCAATGGAACATTCATAACCGCAAGCGCGACGCCGCACAGAACACACCCCCACCCTTGAGGCATACAGTCGCAAACGAGATTCATTTAGAAGATTTATTAAGGGATCGGGCGCCGGACCAAACCGGTTAACCAAATTATATAAAATATCATTCAAATCCCTTTCGGTTGTAGCGGTAGCAAGGCTTTTATAGACAGACATTCTTATGTTTTCTAAAGAAATATATTTTTCAGGAATAAAGCGTTGTGAATACAATTCTATAACAACATCCTCAGGTAAAATGCGGAATCCTGACCCCAATTTTCCAGAATCATGCAGCACCCTTTGAATCATCCGAGTGTACATTTCATAACCCATTGAGCCACTTCCGCCAGACTGCTTGTATCCGAACAAAGAACCAGACCCCCGAATTTCCATATCGGTCATAGAAATATTATATCCCGACCCAAGACTAATATTTTCTTCGATTGATTTAATTCTTTTAAAAGCTTTTTCTGACAACGACATACCCTTTGGAATTAGCAGATAGGCATAGGCTTGTTCGCGCCCCCTGCCCACGCGCCCCCTCATTTGATAAAGCTGAGACAGCCCAAATAGGTGGGAATTATTTATTATAATACTATTAGCAGAAGGAACATCAATACCAGATTCAATTATAGATGTACATACCAATATATCTGTTTTACCGGAAACAAAAGCAGACATTTTTTTCTCTATATTTCCAGGTGACTCTTGCCCATGAATAAAATCTACGGTGTATTTCGAAAACAACCCAGACAATTTGTGGGCAACGCTTTTTATGGAAATAATATCGTTGTGTACAAAATATGCCTGCCCACCCCTGCTCACTTCAAAATTAATTGCATCCTTAATAAGACCATCATTATAATATTCAATTTGGGTTTTTATTGGAAGCCTTAATTTGGGAGGTGTTTGTAACATTGAAACTGAATAAATTCCCGATATTGCAAGATTCATTGAACGCGGAATGGGTGTAGCCGACATTGACAGAACATCAACACTACTTTTAAAACGTTTTATTTTCTCTTTTTGTTTTACACCAAAACGATGTTCTTCATCAATTATTAATAAACCAATGTTTTTCAAATATATATCATCATTTAAAACTGCATGTGTTCCAATTAAAACATCATTATTATTTTCATTTATATTTTTTTTAATGGATAACAATTCATTTTGAGATCTGAATCTAGAAACCATATCGACAGAAATTGCATTTGGCTCTAGGCGCGCTGAAAAGGAGGAGTTAAGTTGATTGGCAAGAATAGTGGTTGGCGATAAAACCACAACCCTTTTGTTTGATAACACCACCCTAAATGCAGCCCTAATTGCGAGTTCAGTCTTGCCAAATCCCACATCACCACACAGCAGCCTATCCATGGGTGAACTGGCAGATAGGTCTGAAGATATTTCATCCCAGGCGCGAATTTGATCTGGAGTATCTTCAAATGGAAAAGAAGATATAAAAGGCTTTTCAAGCGAAATATCTTGGGGAAAAGGGTCTCGGGATAAATCACTCCTTTTAACATATAGACCAAGCAGGTGTTGTATAACTTCTTCTGCACGCTTTTTTGCTGAAGTCTTTTTACGCATCCAGTTTCCCTTTTTTGAAAGAGAATCTAAGGACACACCCTCCGCATCCGCAGGGGCAAAAAATGCAATCAAATCAAGAGACCCTGTATCTGTTGAAATTATTCCCCCATCACTATATTTTATTGAAAGAAATTCCTGTGAAGACGCACCATCATCTTTTAAGACCAAGCCCAAACACACCCCCACACCATGGTCTCGATGGACAAGATAGTCCCCTCGTTTAATTTCTGACAACACTAAAGGAGTATAAACCTCGCCCCCCTTATCTTGAGAAATGTCTTTTTCCACAAACCAGGAAGGTACAGCAATATTATTATTTTCATCTATCAAGCCAATAGAAGAAAGATCATTGGTAGTCACCACAGAATTATAAATATTGTTATCGATTTTAAAAAACTGTCTATGAGTCAGGGTTTGCAATTTTAAACTTTTATGCAAAGCGTTGATCTTACCAATTGAGAGTGTTTCTAAAGAATCTAATACTATTGGCAAAAACCTTTTAAGCGAAACATCTTTAAGCGCTTTGGGTTCATTTTTTGAAATTGAAGACAAAATAAAATTATCTATTGTCTCAGTCGTTAGTTGACTATCCACATTAAAACGAAATATAGTAGGCCTATCATCAAAAAAATTTATTCTGTATGGACAAAAAGAGGAAAATGGAAACACATCAATAATTCCACCGCGAGTTGCAAATTCGCCCGGAGTAGTAACAAATTCTGCAGACACATAATTTTCTAATACCAAAAAATCATAACAATCTTCAAATGAGACTCCCAAGGTAAAAACCAGCCTATTCTCTATGCCGCAACTAAGAATGGGCAGAGAAATCCCATCATGAGAAGAAAAGATTATTTTAATAGATTCCAACCCTTCCGCTAAAAGCTCTTTTGCCCTCACCGCAAGGTGGTTTTCAGAAGCAGAAAACCCAACAGGAACATTATTATCCACACTTGATGGTGATATAAAAACCACACTGTTATTATCCCAAAGAGAAGATAAATATTTGGATGCTGAGGTAAAGCAATTATTTGGAACGGTTATAAATAGATCGCGATCTATTGCATTTATAAGGGGTAGAAAAAAGTCGGGATGAAAACCGGAGATACGAAGACCTCCATCCGAATCAAGGGAGTCCAATAAGCTTGTAATAGTGGTAATCGGAGAAAACTGTTTCACGTGAAACAGTTAAGGGGCAGATTTAAGATAGATAGATAGGACGCCTATATCTGCCGGACGGACACCCGCTATTCTTGAAGCCTGCCCAAGAGTTTCGGGTCTGACACGGCACAACTTTTCTCTAGATTCTGAAGAAAGATTAGGCAAGGAAGAATAGTCAAATAGACTAGGTATTAAAACATTCTCCATTTTTTTTAATTTACTTACTCGGGAATTTTCAATCTTTACATAACCCTCATATTTAATATCTGTTTCTGCAGTAAAAATGGCTTCTTGAGGATATTTAATTAAAAGATGTTTGCCTTGCCTACAATTATTAATTGTTTTTGTCGGGCGCTTTAGATAAGCCGTAAGAGAGATATTCTTATTATCTATACTTATCTTAATTTCATTACAATGGTTTTTAATTTCAGAGACAGCATTTTTAAAAGCAGTAAACTGTGCATACTGGCTTTCTTTAACCAAACCCAAATCATATGCATTTTTTGTCAACCGCATCGCAGCATTATCAGCCCTCAGAGAAAGGCGGTATTCAGCGCTAGATGTGAACATGCGATAGGGTTCGTTTATATCTTTGGTGATCAAATCATCAATTAATACACCGATATACGCCATGTCTCTACCCAAAATCAGGGCATCCTTTTTCAGGAGTTTTAATCCGGCGTTTGCGCCAGCAATTAATCCTTGTGCAGCAGCCTCTTCATAACCAGACGTACCATTCATCTGTCCCGCAAAATATAAGCCCTGTATTTCTTTCGTCTCAAGGGTACTTTTTAATTGTGATGATGGAAAATAGTCATATTCGATGGCGTAACCCGGACGTATAAGCTGTACATCTTCAAGGCCAGAAATACTTCTGAGCGACTGTTCCTGAATATGCTTTGGCATACTAGTTGAAAAGCCGTTTACATAAATTTGATTTGAATTATGCCATTCAGGTTCAAGAAAAAGTTGATGTTTTCCCCTATCACTAAACCTCACTATTTTGTCTTCAATGCTGGGACAATAGCGCGGACCAACACCGGCAATTTTTCCAGAATACATAGCAGATTCATTTAAATTGTCTGCCAATATTTTGTGAACGTTCTTGTTTGTTTCCACAATATAACAGGGAATATTTTTTGGGTTAAAAGGACGCATAGTAAGCGTTGAAAACGGAACAGGAGACTCATCACCATCAGCCTTTTGTAAACCGCTCCAATTAATCGATGATGATAAAAGCCGGGGCGGCGTCCCAGTTTTCAAACGATTTACCTTAAAACCTTTATTAACAATGGCATCGGATAGCCCAATCACAGCCCTCTCTCCAAAGCGCCCCGCAGAATAACACTCTTTTCCTATATGTATTAATCCGTTTAAAAAGGTACCAGAACATACAATTAAGGCATCAGCATTTAATGTCCCCCCCTTTTTAAGAAGAACACTAGAAACAGACCCCTTATCAACAAAGAAATCAACAACCTCATCTTGTATAATAGATATATTTTTATGTGAAAAAAGTATTGATTGAATATAGTGTGCATATTGATGTTTATCAATTTGAGCCCTTGGCGACCAAACAGCGCGTCCTTTTGATTTATTGAGCATTTTAAATTGAATTCCACATGCATCTGAAGCGCGCGCCATGATACCACCTAATGCATCAATTTCTTTCACAAGGTGTCCCTTGCCAAGACCGCCGATGGCAGGATTACAACTCATTCTACCAACTGCATTTTTATCCATGGAGACGAGCAATGCTTTAATTCCAAGGTTTGCAACTGCGAATGCGGCTTCTATTCCCGCATGTCCACCCCCTACAATAACAACACTTTTAGCCTTCATTTGCCAACACAGAAATTAGAAAAAATATTTTGCACAACATCTTTATTGGGAATTTCTCCAACAACATCTTTAATGGCCACAACAAAACCATTCAGGGTTGATGCTACAATATCTGTTTCTATTCCCGCATCCAATTGATCAATAGCTTCATTTAAGCAAATTGCAGATTCTTCCAACAACCCTCTTTGACGCTGGGTTATCATAAAGCCATGTGTGTGGTCTGCAAGATTAATATTATCAAGAATATATGTTGAAATAGATGTTAATAACTTGTTTATTCCTATGTTTTCTTTAGAAGAAGTATAGATAATATTTTCATCAATTATCGAAGGAGATATTGTCAAATCACACTTTGACTTAACCAAAATATAATGATGTTGATATTTTTTCATAAATTCGGTTTTTATTAAAGCAGGGGGATTCTCATCATCAACCAATAAACATAAATCAGCTCGATCTAATTCAGAAATAGATTTTTCCACACCAAGGTTGTCAAGTTGCTTTTTAGACTCCCAAATACCAGCGGTATCAACAAGGCATACAGGCACACCCTCTAATTCAAACCAAGATTCAACCGTATCTCTGGTGGTGCCTGCTATTGGAGAGGTGATTGCTCTATCGTGACCCAGGATGGCATTGAACAAACTAGATTTGCCCGTGTTGGGGCGACCCAATATTATAATTCTGATACCAGTAAAGATTTTCTTTCCTATTACGGAAGAGCTAACAATTTGGGTTATTTGAACTTGAACATCTTCAAGCATTGAACGGATCGTTGAATAAGAGGTGAGGCTAATTTCATCTTCAGAAAAGTTCAATTCATTTTCTATAATTGAGAGTACATCAATTATCTTAGATTTGATTTCTACAAGCAATTTAGAGACTCTTCCTTCCAAATGATATAAACTCAATTCAGTAGAACGTGAAGCTTTGGAAGAAATGATTGCAGCAATGGATTCAGCCTGCAGTAAATCCATTTTTCCATTTAAAAACGAACGATATGAAAATTCACCTGGATGCGCTAGCCTTGCTCCGCCATCAATAGCTGCCTGTACAATTGAATTTTTAACAGCAGTTCCACCGTGACATGAAATTTCTATTATATCCTCACCGGTATAGCTACCCGGAGCTTTAAAATAGGTTACAACAACCTCATCAAGAATATGATTATTTTTTGGATGATAGAGCTTGGTAAACATGGCAAACCTGTCTTTAGGTTTTTTGTGGGTAAAGTCTTTATACAGCGGTCTTAAATCTTTTCCTGAAAGCCGTACCACAGCCAGCGCACCAATACCCGGAGGGGTGGCAATTGCTACAATGTTTTCTTGATCATAAGTTGACATTTCACGTGCAAAAGTTTATTGGTTGGCAAGCTTATTCTTAATGCTGCGCTGTTGGAAAAAACTCAACATATTATAAGCTGTATAATACAAATTAAGACCAGAAGGAAACGTATTAAAAAGTAGAATGAAAAACCCATTCATGAAATACATCACCGGCTTTTGACTTTTATCCATTGTAGCAGAGGACATGCGCATAGTAAGCATAAGAGTGGCACCCATAACGAGAGGCAGTATAGCCACACCGTCACCATAAATAGGAATAGAAAATGGGAGAGTAAAAACGACATCCGGCTTGGAAAGATCAGATATCCAGAGCATAAATGGTGCACCGCGAAACTCAATGGTGGTGCGAAAAACCATGAACAAAGCCCATAATAACGGCATCTGAAGCATAATAGGAAGACATCCCCCCAAGGGATTGACCTTATGTTTTTTATATAAGGCCATAGTCTCTTTATTAAGACGTTGGGGATCCCCTTTATATTTCGCTTGGACTTTTTTAATCTCAGGTTGAATCTTTTGCATGTTTTGACTGGATTCATAACTCTTTTTTGTGAGAGGACCTGTAATAAGCCTAACCAGCCCAGCAAACAACAACAACACGAGACCATAATTTAGGTTCAATTTATTGTGCATAAATTTTAAAACCCACAAAACACCCTTACTAATAGGGCGAATTGGAGCAAAGCCCCAATTCATTGAAGCATCAAGAGAGGCACCCGTTTGAGATAAAAAATCAACATCAAGGGGACCCAAATAAAGACTAGATGATATTGTTGATACATCTAAGGGATAACCAATGGAAGCATGATATATGGGAGTATGCTTTCGCAGTCCAAATTCAGTGCTATTCCCAGACAGGGTGGCGTATTTTCCAGCATTTCCAGCAATGATAGCCGACATGAAATATTTGGTTCGAATCGCAACCCAGTCTGTTTGTCCTGTATAGACCTCTCTATTTAAAATTTCATCAGGATTTGTGGATTGCAGATCTTCAATTTCTCCGGCTTGGCTGATAATTCCAGACCCATAGGTCACATCTTCATCTTCCTTTTCCTCGGTTGGGCGCATTCCACCATACCAGAGCAATTCAAGATTGTTAGAACTCTCCAAATTATCATAGTTAATTTCATAAAAATGTTCATTAATATATTTGTCTGCAGAAAAAGAAACGGTTTTTTTAATAATTGTTCTACCATTGGCATCATGCAGAGCATATTTTAATTCAAGGGAGCCATAATCAAGATAAATAGTGTCTTTCTGGTTTGTAAAATTTAATTTGGTAAATGGCTGGTTTAAAAAATTGTATCTATCATTGTTATCATCATAATCTGCCAAGCAGGGCATACAATTTGTTTCTGAGCTGATGATTAATGATACGGGAATGTTCTTTTGAAAAGAACCATCGTCATCATAGCCCCCAAGGTATTTTAATTCATCTGAATTTTCACCGGTTAAAAAATAATTTACAAAACTTCCGCCGGATTTATTGGTGAGCGTGGCAGTATATAAAGGCGTTACAATGGTAATATAAGATTCTTTACTATGGTCATTTGTAGAGAACTCGGTCGAGTTAGCTTTGAAAGAAGGTTGGGTACTATTTTGGGGCACAGACAACCTAAGATTTTCAGATTCCACAACCTCAATATTATCATTTGAGGACGGGCTAGTATTATAGCCCAACCATTCCAAATAAACGGGCTGAAGGATAATTATTAAGAAAATTAAACCGCCAGCAAGAATATATCGCAAGGTATCATTCATGGTACAGGATCATAACCTGTTGTTTTATATAGGGGATGGCATTTGCTAATACGCTTTATTGCCAGCCACCCTCCACCGATTACCCCGTGCTTTTCCAGGGCTTCAATCGTATAAGTAGAACAAGATGGAGTAAAACGACAAGCATCAGGCAGAAATCCGGAAATCACGATCTTATAAATTTTTATTAGAAGGATGAACAGTTGTTTAATTAGAGAGTTTATCATAAATGGAATTAAAGGATTCTTTAATAGAAATGTAGGTCACAGCTTGTCTTTTGGGACGTACAACCAATGTACAGCCAATATCCCTGTCAACAATTATAGATTTAAATATGGACCTACAGCGCCGTTTAAAGAGATTGCGTTGCACAGCATTCCCATATTTTTTTGATACGACAAGTCCCATTTCAGGCTTGGAGCTTTTTGTATATTTAAATGATAAATCCCCGAAATACAGGGATTTTGAGGTTTTCATTATTTTAGAAAACCCCGATGAAGAAAGCGAATATTTCAATTAAGCCGATATAGTCTTCCGACCTTTTTTACGCCGCCTTGCCAGCAGTGTGCGTCCAGCCTTCGTACTCATACGCTTTTTAAAACCGTGTTTATTTTTTCGTTTTCTATTGGTATATTTTATTGTGACCTTCATAATCAGTCCTTTATTAAACTATTTCAGCCTAGAAA
>Ga0209403_10007115_pt1 | contig 11135 bp, 10 predicted proteins | sample ArcticOcean_MG_C_8_FD_187440 | JGI IMG/M metagenome (GOLD analysis project Ga0209403, IMG submission 187440) | Marine microbial communities from western Arctic Ocean - ArcticOcean_MG_CB11_86 (SPAdes) (version 2) | ecosystem: Environmental > Aquatic > Marine > Oceanic | place: Arctic Ocean...
GGATGTTGGATTAATTAAAGCAAAAGTTGGACGTCTGTCTGTATGTGGTGAGCTTGGGTACGAAATAAATTGTGGAGCTCTAGAACACATCTCGTTAAGAGAGATTCTATTAGAGGCTGGTGATGAATTTAATATTCGTGAGTTTGGGTTTTATGCTATGAATTCTCTTCGCTTGGAGAAGGGTTTTGGAATTTGGTCAGCTGAATTTAAACAAGACTATACCCCCTTTGAAACAGGTATGCATAGGTGGATAGATTGGGAAAAGGACAAATTCATTGGAAAAATGAACCCTAAAGACCTCAAGGATAAGAGCGCGCCATCCAGACAACTGGTTATGCTGGAAGTTGAGGCTTCAGATGCTGATGCATCAGGTTATGAACCAGTCTGGGATGATGGTAAGAAAGTTGGCTACGTAACCTCTGGTGGTTATGGACACTTTGTAAAAAAATCTCTTGCATTCGCTATGGTCGATAAAAAATACTCAAAACTTGGAACAATACTCCAAACTCATATTGTTGGAGAAGAACGAAATGCTACTGTGATCGAAAATTCAGTATATGATCCATTAGGGTCTAAAATACGGTCTTAAAAATTCTTCACCTAAAAATAGAGATATAAATAGAACTACTTTAGCAAAACTGAAAAAGTGTTTAACACTATTGTTCCTGCTTGTAGAATGTCTATGTCTATTGAATATATGAAAAATTTACAGTTTCTAAGATTTTTTAATCCACTATAAAAAAATTTAACTAATGAGCTTTTTAAAGTTTATTCATACCGTATTTCATTAATTGGTTACGTAGAGGAGTAATATCATGGATTAAACCTAGTGATTTATTACGTAGATCTTTAAACCATTGCATCTTGGCCATTGAAGTTAAGTTTAAAGCGTCTATTCCCTTCATTCTTAAATTTACTTTCAGTCGCCTTAACCTGCTATATTCAGCAATCGCACTTTCACTATCTAAGCCATTTTTTTCAACTAAATTGAATAATGTACTTATGTCTGATATACCCATGTTTAACCCCTGTGCGCCAATAGGAGGAGAGGAGTGTGCTGCTTCTGCAATTAATACTGTCCGTTCTGAATAGAATGTTTCAGAAATCTGGCTTACTATTGGCCATAGCGAAGTTTTTGAATTTATAGTTAAGTTCCCCAGCACACCACATGATCTTTTATTTACCTCGTCTTGAAACGCATCTTTATTGAGGTCAATTAGGTTTTTAGCGCGAATTGTTTTCTCCATCCAAACTACAGCTGACCTATGTTGACCATTGTTGTCATTAAGTGGGACTAGAGTGAAGGGACCACCACTCATATGAATTTCGGTAGATATATTTTGATGAGAAACTGGGTGGTTAACAATAAAAGCTAAAGCAGATTGCTTAAAGTTACTACTACTAGACTTTATTCCGAGGGATTTTCTTACAAAAGAGTTTTTTCCATCTGCACCGATAATAAGTTTAGCTTTAACGGTTTCGCCATTGCTTAACCATACTTTTGCTTCGCTCGTCCGAGTGACTATCTTAGTTGAGTTCACACCAAAACATAATTGTACGTTAGAAAGAGTATAGATTTTTTTAATTAATTCTTCTTTAAGCACAGAATTTGATATGTTCCATCCAAAGGGGAGCCCCGATATTTCCGAGGAGTTAAAATCACGCTTAGTCCTTGGGGATTCATTTTCTCCACCGGCATCAATTATACGCATAGTATATAATGGTGTTGCATAAGGAATGAGGTCATTCCAAATATTAAACTTTTGCATAAGCTTTATTGATTGCTGCAACAAAGCTGTACTTCTTAAATCCAGATTTTTAGTAGTTGATGCTTCATCATTTAGTAAAGGGTCAACACAGATTACTTTATAACCTGATATTCCAAAGAAGGCTGTAGCAAGGAGGCCAGAAATCCCACCTCCACAAACTAATATATCGCATGATTTATTCATAACAAACTGTTTAATACCAACCATTAAGATAAAAAAGTCTTTTTAGATCAAGTGCTTCAGAAAGCCGCTCAATTCGGAAGTATGAAAATCTATATAATGTTCATCTTTTGATTCAGGGGATACAAAAATAGTTTTCATACCTAACTGATGTGGAACTTTTAGGTTCCGAAGTTCGTCTTCAAACATTGCACTAGTAAGAGGGTTTAACCCATCTTTTTTAAACACCAATTCATATGCTTTGTACTCTGGCTTTGGATTGTAATTTGCATCTTCGACCCCATAAATACATGAAAATACATCTAGTAAGCCTAATGCGGATAAGACATTTTTAGCATATGGAGCTGTGCCATTAGTATATACAATTTTTCTTCCTGGTAAATTTTCTATAAGATTTTTTAATTCTGGGTTTTTAGCCAAGTTATCAAAACAGATGTCATGAACATACGATAGGTACTCTTCGGGTTCGATTTGGTGCTCCCGCATTAAGCCGGCTAACGATGTTCCATATTTTTTCCAATAATCACTACGTAATATGTCTGCAGCTTCCCTTGATATTGAAAGTTTTCGAGAAATCCAGTCAGTCATTTTTTTTTCTATTTGATCGAACAAACACACTTTTGGTGAATATAGTGTATTATCAAGGTCAAAGACCCAGTTGTTTACATGTTTAAAATTATTTGAAATCATAACACTTTTAACCAGTATGAGGTGAGTTTGATTTATTTTTTGAGATTTGTTCAGTGAACTTCTCAAACAAATGATAACTATCTTGAGGGCCAGGAGATGCCTCTGGATGATACTGAACGCTAAAAGCATTCTGATCCCTTGCCCGTATCCCACAGTTCGATCCATCAAAAAGTGACACGTGTGTTTCTATTACGTTGTCAGGCAATGTTTGACTGTCGACAGAGAAGCCATGATTCATAGATGTTATTTCAACTTTACCTGTCTCAACATCTTTTACTGGATGATTTGCTCCGTGATGACCGTGATTCATCTTAATAGTTTCGGCACCAAGAGCTAATGCTAGCATCTGGTGACCTAGGCATATACCAAAGATCGGAATATTATTTTCTAATAGACCTTTTATTACTGGGACTGAGTATTCACCCGTAGCGGCTGGATCTCCTGGACCATTTGAAAGAAATATACCTTCGGGGTTATGAGAAAGTATTGTTTCTAAAGTGGAATTTGCAGGAAGCACTGTTACGTCGCATCCTGAATTCGTTAGGCAACGGAGAATATTACGTTTCGCGCCATAATCGATTGCAACTACCTTATGCTCCCCCTTTTTAACAGTTGTATGCCCTTCGGGCCAACTCCATCGTCCCTCGTGCCATTCATAAGGCTCTACATGGGAGACTTCTACTGCTAAGTCGGAGCCTTCTAGTCCCTTGGATGTCCTTGCCGAAAGAACCATTTTTTCTATATCAAATTCTCCGTCAGGATTATGAGCTATAGTTACATTTGGAGCCCCTTGGGCTCTTATGGCTCGTGTTAACCTCCTGGTATCTACGCCGCCCATACCTATTAGGCCTTTTTCCATTAACCATTGTGATAAATGACCAGTATTCCGCCAATTTGATGGTTCGGTGGGGTCCCACTTTACAATTATTCCTTCTGCAAATGGTTTAAGCGCCTCATTGTCCTGTGTGTTAACTCCTGTATTGCCAATATGAGGAAAAGTGAACGTAATCAGCTGCCCTGCATATGATGGATCTGTAATTATTTCTTGGTAACCAGTCATAGCTGTATTGAAGCATAGTTCTGCGGTACAGATGCCGACTTTTCCAAAGCCTTTACCATAAAATATAGTTCCGTCTGAAAGAACGAGGCAAGCGGTAGGTCGTGACTTCATTTAGAGAGCTCCCAACAGATTTATGGGAACTTATGTTTCTCTAGCGACCTGGTCAACCGACATATACGATTAAGTATTGTAAAAGGTGTCGTTTGTTAGTAAATGGCCACCCTCTGTTACTAGCAATGAGGAAAATTATGTCTACTGGAATACGAGATAGATTGTCAGTTTCTTTAATCGAGGCGCTCAAGTCTAAAAACCCACCGAGATTAGGGACTTTAAGATTAATTAATGCTGCGCTAAAAGATCAGGATATTGCCCTTAGAGCTGAAAATCGAGAAGTTGGTGATTCCGAAGTGTTAGTTATCCTGTCTAAAATGGTTAAACAAAGACAAGAGAGTATAAAAGCTTACGAAGAGGGTGGCAGGCTAGAGTTGGCGGAAAAAGAGCGTTTAGAAATATTGGTAATTGAAGAGTTTCTTCCTATCCAGCTTACTGAAGATCAGACTGAAAAAGCTGTTTTAGAAGCTATTAAGGAAACTGGTGCTGCGAGTATCAGAGATATGGGAAAAGTTATGGCAAGGCTTAAGATTAAACATACAGGTCAAATAAACTTTAGCTGCGTGGGGCCAATGGTAAAAAGTAGGCTTAGCCAGTAACTAAACCTACTTTTCAGTGTTAGTGGCCTTTGTCCCAGTCCGACTGTTTAGCAAGAATCTCAAACGTATGTTCAGGAGGAGGACAAGGTAGTGTCCATTCTAGGGTGTCAGCGTATTCATTCCAGGGATTGTTACTAGTCACACGTTTTCCTGCAGTGAGTGTATAAATCATAATGCCGATAAAGAACAAAAACGAAGCAAATGATAAAAAAGCACCCCAGCTAGAGACATAATTCCAATAAGCAAATGCCTCTGGATAATCTATATAGCGCCTGGGCATTCCTTGCCTACCTAAGAAATGTTGAGGGAAGAATGTTATATTTGCACCAATAAACATTGTCCAAAAGTGTAATTTTCCTGCCCATTCGGGATACATTCGTCCAGACATTTTTGGTAAATAGAAGTATATTCCAGCAAAAATAGAGAACACTGCTCCAAGCGACATCACGTAATGAAAATGTGCAACAACATAGTAGGTATCATGATAGGCTCGATCTACTCCAGCTTGAGCTAGAACAATCCCTGTTACACCACCTAGGGTGAATAGAAACAAGAAACCAAAGGCCCAAAGCATCGGGGTCTTGAACTCAATTGAGCCACCCCACATTGTGGCAATCCATGAAAATATTTTAATTCCCGTTGGAACGGCTATGACCATAGTGGCAAGCATAAAATATGATTGTTGGCTTAAAGAAAGCCCTACCGTATACATATGATGCGCCCAAACAACGAAACCTAATGCGCCGATAGCAACCATTGCATACACCATTGGTAGATATCCAAATACAGGTTTTCTAGAAAATGTTGCTATAACGTGACTTATAATTCCAAAGCCAGGAACAATTATAATATAGACCTCTGGGTGGCCAAAAAACCATAAAAGATGTTGATAGAGTATTGGATCACCGCCACCACTCGCTTGAAAAAATGTTGTTCCAAAGTTTCTATCTGTTAAAAGCATTGTTATAGCGCCAGCTAAAACGGGTAGTGATAGTAGAATTAACCATGCTGTTACAAATATTGACCAGGAAAAAAGTGGGACTTTGTGCAAAGTCATGCCTGGTGTACGCATATTTAAAAAAGTTGTAATCATGTTAATCGCACCCAAGATTGAAGATGCACCGGACATATGAATAGCAAATATTGCGAAATCCATAGACATACCAGCTTCAGACGTTGATAGCGGCGCGTAAAGAACCCACCCAACACCAGAGCCTGCTTGGTCATTTCCACCGGGTGTCAACAAGGATGCCACTGCGAGAGAACAACCAGCTACATACATCCAATATGATAAATTGTTCATTCTTGGGAAAGCCATGTCGGGTGCCCCAATTTGGAGAGGCATAAAGTAATTCCCAAATCCTCCAAATAAAGCGGGAATAACAACAAAGAACATCATTAATATTCCGTGACCCGTAATCAGAACATTCCAAAGGTGACCATTAGGGGTGCATTCAGCAATTGTGGCTGCCGTTAACCGAGCCCCTTCTAAACACATGTATTGAACACCGGGTTCCATTAGTTCCAGACGCATATAGACAGTAAAGATAACAGATATCAGTCCCATAAGTCCGCCAGTGAATAGGTAAAGTATACCTATGTCCTTATGGTTCGTAGACATAAACCATCTCGTAAAGAAGCCCGGTTTAACATGTTCTTGATGGCTTGGAATGGTTGCGTCTACCATGTCTTACTCCCAGTTTTATTTTGAGGTGTACCTCAAACAGCGGAAAAAATTTATATTCGAATAACTTATTGGCTGTATATATGCTCTTATACCGAAGGAGCAATAATTTAAGCTCATTTATCTTCGGCTAAAATGTCGCGCTACTTAAGTTAGAAGATTTTTGTAGTCTATTTATCTTGAAATATTTCTTCAAAACTTTCTTTTAAATTATTATCGAGCTCATCTATCTTGGTTTTTACACCTAAATCAATGAGACTAGTCACACCGTGCTCGGAAATTCCGCATGGTACTATTCCATCAAAGTGACTTAATTCTGGATCAAAATTAATAGATAAGCCGTGAAAGGTTACCCATTTTCGTAACCTTACTCCAATGGCAGCTATTTTATCTTCCGGGATAGTTCCATTCGAGAGTAATGGCTGCTCTGGTCTCTGCACCCAAATCCCGACGCGTCCACTTCGTGTTTCACCAACAATATCATATTTGGATAACGTCTTGATTGCCCAAAGTTCTAAGTTATGTACATATTTTTTTATATCTTTTCCACGGACATTGAGATTTAGTAACACGTATGCAACTCTTTGACCTGGCCCATGATAAGTGTATTGGCCCCCTCTATTAGTTTTTTTTACGGGAAATCTGTTTGGGTCTTTTAAATCTGAATCTTTTGCAGAAGTTCCAGCTGTATAGATTTCAGGGTGTTCTAAAAGCCAAACACACTCTGGCTTTTCTCCGGTGTAGATTTGTGAGGCACGTTTCTCCATCCAGCTTAAGGAGTGATCAAACTCTACTAGACCTTCAGATTTTATCCACTCGACCAATGTGTTCTCCTATTTGTTAAGCTAGTATACACAATCGAAAAGTTAATTCCCAGATGAAAGCATGGGAAAATTAGGATACAGTACAATTTCTAAAATAACTCTTCACATCAATGCGAGTTAATTATAGACAACTTCAGTTGCTACAATCATTGCGGTCGTGGCGGAATTGGTAGACGCGCAGCGTTGAGGTCGCTGTTCTGTAAAAAGGGTGAGGGTTCGAGTCCCTCCGACCGCACCATTTATAGCGGAAACACACGCGTACTACTTTTGTTGCCAAAGCAGTGTCACTGTTTGACCTATATTTTGATTGGACTGACCAAAAGTTACCAGATCCAGTTTCATATAAAAGATCAATACCCTCATCTTATCAATTTTAGTACCTACTAAATTACTGACTAACTACCCTAAACAAGAATGTCATTGATGTAGTCGTAGGAATAAAAATTAATATTAATATTAATCAAACATAATAAGGAGTACTAAGTAATGTTATATAGAATACTATCAGAAGAGAGTTCTTGGGAGTTAGAGAGTAAAGTTCATATCTATATTTCCAAAGGTTTTAAACCTCAGGGTGCTGTTGGATTTACAAGATACAAACCTGCTGAGAACTGGATAGAAACATGGACACAATCTATGATAAAAGAAGTTTAGAGTTAATGCAAAAACAAACAAATAAAAAATATTAATTATTAGAGGAAAGTTAAAATGGCTAAAGGATATCTTATCGGACATATCTTAGTTCACGATAAAGCAGGTTACGAAAAATTTAAAGAAATGTCAGGGCCAGTTATTTCAGAATATGGTGGAAAAGTTTTAGTAAGAAATCCTAATCCGGAAACAAGAGAAGGAAAAGAATCTGGGATTGCCATTGTTATAGAATTTGAAAACATAGAAAATGCACAGAAATTTTATGAATCTGAAAAATATACTAAGGCAAGAGACGTACGTGAACGCGCTGCAAAAACAGACTTGATTTTAGTCGAAGGGGTCTAAATAGTGATGTGATTTATTCGTACTTTTAAGTATCTTTGTATTCACCACACAAGGCAAGCACTCTTTAGCGTGTGTTTGAATGGTTTAAAATTTACTTTTTCTAATTATTTTGCCTTAACCCTATTAATCTAATCATAATACACGTCGTTAGATATTAATTCCTTATGGACTTTTGATACTTAATTTAATTTATTGTAGTAGGTTATTAATAGGAAAGATTTTTAATGTTAAAAAAAGATTTATGGAAATTAAGCGCTAGTGAAATTGTGAAATCTACAACAGCGGGAGAGATTTCGGTAGTTTCGATTGTCCAATCAAATATTGATCGTATGCACGAGGTCAACCCACGCTTAAATGCAGTTGTAATGGACCTTTCTGAACAGGCTTTAGTTAAAGCTGAGGAGTTAGACAAAGCTCGAGATTCAGGAAAAGAAACAGGTATTTTGCATGGTGTTCCCGTGACAGTTAAAATTAATGTTGACCAAATTGGGTGTCCAACTTCGAATGGAGTGTCTGCCCTGCGTGACGTAGTTGCAAAATTTGATTCACCTGTTGTCACAAACTTACAAAAAGCGGGTGCTATAATCATTGGAAGAACGAATACACCAGAATTTTCATTTAGGGGAGATACTGACAATGTACTTCATGGGCGCACGCACAATCCATGGGGATCTCACGTTTCTTCTGGCGGGTCATCTGGGGGTGCCGGTTCAGCCGTAATGTCTGGAATAGGGGCGTTGGCTCATGGAAACGATATTGGAGGCTCTCTGCGTTTCCCTGCAGCAGCGAATGGTGCTGTAACGGTGAAACCAGGCTTAGGTCGTATTCCTGCTTGGAATTCAACCCAAAAAACTGAACGAGGGATGTTAGCCCAGTCGATGTCAGTTCAGGGTCTGTTAACCCGATCTGTTGGAGATTTAGACTTAGCGATGCCAGCAATGGTTGTATCTAATGCTCACGACCCATTCCATGTCCCACTTGAATACCGCCTTACATCGGCTGGTGCACCATTGCGAGTGGCGTTCTGTATGGAAACTCCAGGATTTGATATGCATCCGGATGTAACAAAAGCACTTCAAAATGCGGCTGATGCGCTAAAGGACGCTGGTTACCAAATCGAAGAAAAAAATATTCCTTTTCTAGAAGAAACGGGCAACTTTGGTTTTCGTGCATTGATGGGTGAAGTCAGTGTTATGATGGGTAAAGATATACGAGAGTATGGATCTGAAACCATACAAAATATATTTACAGAATATTTTAAGTACTTTCCACCCTTTGAAGGTGATGAATTAATAAAGATAATGGCTAAACGAACATATTATGCCAGAAAATGGTCACTGTTTTTAAACGATTATCCATTAATTTTATCACCGTTCCTACCTCAACCATTTTTCGCTCCTGGTCGGGATAGTGAAGGTGCGGCTGGAGTAAAAGATGTCCTTGGCTCGGCATTATGGTCTTACTCGATGAATTTTATAGGACAGCCGGCTGGCTGCATGCCCACCCATATTGCTAAATTAGGGCCTACTATACAGCCAGTTAATGTCCAGATTATTGGGCAAAGATGGCGAGAGGATTTAATAGTAGATGCTATGAGTGCAATAGAATCACGCGTAGGTACAGTTCAGGATCAGCTTTGGGCGCAGATGGATAAATAAAAAAATGCTAATTAGACCATTAATGAAAAGTGTTTTATTAATAACTACTCTCAACACCTCTACAGCTTATTATATAGGGTGAATAAATGTTCTTTATGTAGAAAATTAAGAAAGTAGATTTTTAACAAAGCCATGCTGGAATTCTTAAAATAGAAACTTTTAAAGGCTGAAGGAAGAGTTGATGGAAAAAGAAAATTTGAGGTCAGGTCAAGATGCAAACAGAGGATACTCGGGTGTACCAACTTTTTTAAGGAGCCCTTACTGTGAGAAAATTGAGGATCTGGATGCGGATTACGCAATTTTGGGTGTTCCATATGACGAAGGATCACCTTTTGTTGGCGGATCTAGGTTTTGTGCACGTTCAGTAAGGGAGCACTCCTTAAGATTTAGAGGAGCGCTTTACGACATTGAAAATGATAAAGAATATTTAAAAGAAGCTTTAAAAAATAAAAGAATTATCGATGTTGGCGATATCGACGTGGTGCCTAGTCGTGGTGACAAAACTATGGAAAAGGTTACAACGGTTGTCACCCAAATTCAGATGAAGGGTGCCATGCCGGTTATCTTGGGTGGGGATCATACAATAACTTATCCAGTAGTTAGGGCGTACAAGAAACCGATTCACGTAATTCAACTTGATGCCCATATGGACTATGATCCAATATCCAAAGGTATGACTTACATCAACTCGACATCCTTTCGACTCCTTCACGAATTGAAGCATGTAAAAAGCCTTACACAAGTTGGAATTCGTAGTATGCGAGATAAAAGGCAAAATATTTTAGATGCAAGAGAGAACGGTAGTACGATTGTTACTATGCCTGAAGTAAGAAAAAATGGACCGGGAAAAATTATAAATCATCTACCTGAAGGTGAAGATTGTTATGTGTCGATTGATGTTGATGCGTATGACATGTCTCTAGTGCCTGGATGTGTTTCAGGAGAACCAGGGGGGTTCACTTTTGATGAATTAAAAATTTCGCTCCAATCAATAGCAAGAAAAATGAATGTTGTTGGTTTGGATTTCGTTGAGGTCAATCCTTCTTTGGATGTAGGTACAGGGAGTACCTCATATTTAGGAGCTTTAACCGTTTCAATGTTTCTTGGTTTTATTGATGAAAAAGTTCGAATGGGAAAGTAAAATAGTAGGTTCAATATGAACAAGTTACTTTGGATTAAAGATTTAAAAAAAAGGCAGTACTTACTTTAGTCTACTGATACTCGCTAAGGCAAGTATCAGCCCTGGAACCCCAACAAAGAATATTGCTGTATTTATTGATGTAAAGTCACCAATTAGACCAATTAATAGGCCGCCTAACGTTAGGCCTCCAAATGAAACACTTGACCACCAGGCCAAAACTCTAGCACGATAATGATCCTCAACTTTTAATTGAATAATCGTTTGAGAGCCAATTCCAACTAACGTCGTGGTGAAACCACAAATTATAAACACCACACTCATTCCTACAATTTCGGTAGCTTGAATAAGTGTTAATATGGCTATTAAGCCGAAGATAAGTCCAGGCCACAGGGTAAGGCGAATGAACTCCTGGCTAAGTTTACC
>Ga0209403_10007117_pt1 | contig 11134 bp, 10 predicted proteins | sample ArcticOcean_MG_C_8_FD_187440 | JGI IMG/M metagenome (GOLD analysis project Ga0209403, IMG submission 187440) | Marine microbial communities from western Arctic Ocean - ArcticOcean_MG_CB11_86 (SPAdes) (version 2) | ecosystem: Environmental > Aquatic > Marine > Oceanic | place: Arctic Ocean...
CGCCAGGCCGATCCCTCTGACCCAGGCCAGCGTGCCCAGCCCCCAACAAGATCTGGCAAACGACAATCTGTCCAAACAGGCCGAAACCGAACCGAACAACACGCCGGCCAAAGCCAGCAAACTGGCCGCACCGGGCATCGCCACAGGAGTCCTCGCTGAAGCCTCCCACGACACGCCAAACACTACCGAAGATGTCGACCTGTTTCGGTTTTCCAGTAACAAGGACCAGAGTTGGGTGATCGAGACTCGAGCCGCTCGCGACAAGTCGCCGGCCGATACGCGAATCGAAGTACTCGATGGCGACGGCCGTCCGCTGATCCGGCTGCTGCTCCGAGCCGTCCGCGATTCGGCCATCACGTTTCGCCCGATCGATTCGCGAACCAACCAGGCACGACTCGACAACTGGGAAGAAATGGGACTCAACCAGTTCCTTTATATGAGTGGCGAGGTGGTCAAGAACTACCGCATGCCACGCGGCCCCGATTCGGGGATGCAGTTCTACACCATCAAGGGACAACGGCACTGCTACTTCGACACCAGTGCCACCTCGCATGCACTCGACACCAAGGTCTACATCGTCGAACCACATCGACCCGGCAGCCGATTGCCCGACAACGGCCTGCCCGTCTTTCCGCTCTACTTCGCCAATGATGACGATGGACACCGCAAACTCGGCAGCGACTCGCAACTGATCTTCACCGCCCCCGAAACGGGACACTACCTGGTCAAGGTGACCGACGTGCGAGGCTTTGGTGGCAAGGACTTCAAGTATCAGCTCAGCATCCGACAGCCCAGGCCCGCCTTCAAGGCGACGCTCGGCGGACGGGATGCGACGATCCCCGAAGGAAGTGGCCAACGATTCACCGTCAAACTCGATCGGATCGACGGATTTCACGGCCCGGTGAAAGTGACCATCGACAACCTGCCCGATGGGTTCACGGCCACCTCGCCGATCGTCGTCGAAGCCGGACATCTCGAAGCCCAGGGCGTCATCAATGTCGCCAAGAATGCCAAGGCTCCCGAAAAGGACGCCTGGGCCAAGGTGACGGTCGTGGCCCACGCCATGGTCCTCGGCAAGCCGGTCGAACAACCCGTCGGCAACCTCGGCACCCTGAAAATCGGCAAACCGCCCAAGGCCGTCGTCACGCTGAAACTCGATGCCGATACGCCAGCCGACGGACAGCAACCGGTCCTGATCATCGCACCAGGCCAGACGATCACCGCCATGCTCGACGTCCAACGCAATGGCTACGACGGAGACCTGAACTTCGATGTCGAGAACCTGCCGCATGGAGTCATTGTCGACAACATCGGACTGTCGGGAATCCTGGTCCGTGCCAAAGAAACTCGACGACAAATCTTCATCACCGCCGCCGACTGGGTGCCCGAAACACGACGGCTGATCCACGCCGTCTCGAGACAGGAAGGCAAACAGGCGTCCGCACCACTTCGCTTCGAAGTCCGACAGCTACAGCCAACCGATCCCACCACCGACACGTCGCCAGGCAAATGATCGGCCAGGTGGCCAGCATCGTCACCAGCCAAACGGGCCTGACGAACGGTTGTGCCAGTCGTTCCGGTTACACCGAGCGACGCGGGATCAGCTGATCTCGACAGCCACGAAGAACGCGCGATCGTCTTTCCCCAGGTCGATGCGAGACGTAGAGTGTTTTTGAGACGCAAGACACAAGAGGGGCTCGGTCAGGACCGAGCCAACGAATCCGAGTATCACTTCGTATAAAGGTCCGGTGGAATTCGGTCGACACCGAAGCAGTTTCCATTGACGGGCCACCTTCGGCTGGACAGCCGACACGGGCATCACGATGAACAGTCTTCTTTCATTCGCATCGCTGCTCGCCCAAGGTGCACCACCCGCCGTCATGCCTCCGGTCGAGGCAACAATGGCGGCCAATTACGAGTGGGGGCTGGTACTGGGAGTCGCCTTCGTGCTGCTCGGAGTGTTGCTCGCGGTCAGTTATTTCACTCGCACCGGCATCATCGCTCGCTCAACCACGATGGAAGCGACGCGTCAGCCGCTGTTCATCCTGCTGATGACACTGGGGATCAGCCTGATGCTGATCTTGGCCTTCCTGCCGTACCTGACGTTTGGTGAAGACATCAAGATGTTCAAGGACGGCGGCCTGTCCACCATCCTGATCTCGGGAATCCTGCTGGCCGTCTGGACGGCCAGCACGAGTATTTCTCAGGAAATCGAAGGTCGGACGGCGATGACACTGCTGTCCAAGCCGGTCAACCGTCGGCAGTTCGTTGTCGGCAAGTACCTCGGCATTCTGCAAGCCGTCCTGCTGCTGATGCTGCCCTTGGCCATCGCCTTCTGTGCCCTGATCTACTTCAAGGTCGGTTACGACGCGCGCGAGCAGTCCAAGGAAATTCCCGAGTTCTTTGATCTCGAGAACATGCGTCCGAACATGGACCGACTGCTGCCTGTACTCCAAGCCATTCCGCCCATGTTCCTGGTGCTGTGCGAAATCGCAGTCATGGCTGCCGTCAGCGTGGCGATTTCGACCCGAGCCCCCCTGGTCGTCAACATGACCAGCAGCTTTGCCATCTTCGTCATCGCTCACATTGCACCCGTGCTGGTGCAGCAGGATTCCGGAGGACTCGAGCCAGTCCGCTTTGTCGCCAACCTGATCGCCATCGCCCTGCCAGGCCTCGAATTCTTCAACACGCAAACAGCAGTCTCGACCGACACGATCGTCGCACCAATCTACCTCGGCACCGCAGTCCTCTACTGCGCCGCCTACTCAGCCATGGCTATCCTGCTCGCCTTCATCCTCTTCGAAGACCGAGACCTCACCTAGACTGCCAGGGACTGGCTCTCCGTCCACCCTCCAGCCCCAAACGCCACACGCCACAGAAGTTGGTCTGGCAACACCTCACGCCGCCCGGCTAGCATGAAAGTGGCGGAACCCAACGTCTGCCGAACGGGCCACGGCGGGGCAAAAGCGAGGCACTCGTGTCAGTTCGACCTGAAGATGCGTTCCGACGAGCCGTTTCCCGGCGCGACCTGCTGCAGGGCTCGGCACTCGTCTCACACCTGCTCTCAGCCACATCCGTGCTGCTGGCCGCCGCGACGCTGGTCTGTGTCGCTGCTTTGTTCAACACCTGGCTCAGACCAGCCAGCATCGACTCCGCAAACCCTCAACGCCTCGAACAACTCGTCCTGCTGCTCTCCAACACGCACCTCTCGATCGGCCTGCTGGCACTGACGGCCGGGACCGTGTTCTGGATCCTGCATCGCAGCACCAGTCACCTGGCCGACTCGGCCGCCCAGACCGTCGCCCGTGGCATCAGCGATCGACTGCGTCGAGCCATGTTTCGTCAGCACCTGAGAATCGGGCCGGGCGATGTCGATGGGTGCACCGGCGAATCGGTTCGCAAAAGACTCTCTGAAGACATCGCGATCGTGTCGACGGCGACCCTCGACACACTCGGCCGACTCGGCCGCGACACCATGACCGCCGCAACCTGCCTCGTCCTGGCGTTGCTTGCCGACCCGATCCTGGCCCTGCAATGCCTGCTGCTGCCGGCGGCGTTGCTGGGGTGGCTCGTGATTCGCGACCGAGCCGCACGGAATCGACACCGGCTCGCCGTCGACGACCTGGCCCAAACCACCGATCAGCAGATCCACGAGTCCTTCTCGCAGGTCCGACTGGCCTGCGGCTACAGTACCGACCGCCTGGCCCAGGACCGACTCGACGCGTCTCTTGCCGACGCCGGTCAACTGGCAACCGCCCGCGACAGCCGACACATCCTCGGACGTGCGATTCGAGGAAGCCTGAAAGCCATCGCCGCCGCAGTGATTCTCGCACTCGTCAGCCGACGCCTGCTCGACACCCCACCACCGGACTCGCTCAATCTTCCCTCCGCACTCATCCTCGTAGTCAGCATCGCCGGACTGCTCAGAGCCCTCGACCGACGCGGTGAACTGCAACGGATTGCCGAACAAGCGGGCCGGGCCGCCGAACGGATTCACGAATACCTGGATCGAGTCCCTCACGTGTCACAGGCCGTCGGAGCCAGGTTCCTGGAACCGCTGGCCGACGAGATTCGCTTCGAATCGGTCACCTGGCAAACCGACGACGCAACCCCAACCCAATCACAGACCCCGAGCCTGAAGGGGCTCGACCTGGTGATCCCTGCTGGCGAAACGACCGCATTGCTGTCGGTCGATCCGCGAGAAGCTCGGGCGGTGGCCTGGCTGCTGGCCCGGTTCATCGATCCGCACGGAGGTCGAATCGTGATCGACGGGCAGGACATCGCCACCGGCACTCTTGAATCGTTGAGAGCCGAGGTGCTGGTCGTGGCTGGCGATGGCGATTGCTTCGCGGGCAGCGTGCTCGACAATATCTGCTGTGGTCGACCCGAAGGAGGACTCAGCCGAGCAACCGAAGCCGCCAAGGCCGTTCACGCTCATCACTTCATCTCCAAACTCCCCAATGGATACGAAACGAAACTGGGATCAGACGATGTCCGCCTCGACGCCGGACAGGCCTACCGCATCGGACTCGCTCGAGCCCTCGCTCGTAACCCCGCACTGCTGGTTATCGAAGAACCCGCCACGCCCATGGACGCCGACACCAAGTCGCTGCTCGATGACACCTACGACCGCATCACCACCGGACGGACTGTCATCTTTCTCCCCAACCGACTCTCGACCGTTCGTCGAGCCAATCGAGTGGTCCTGGTGCACGACGGACAGGTCGCAGAAACCGGCCAGCACGAAGACCTGGTCCGCACCAGTGAACTCTACCGGCACTGGGAATACACACGGTTCAACGCCTTCGGCACCCACACTCTCCCCTCACCGGCAGGCCACTGATAGAATTGAACTCGATAGACCCGATTCCTCAATCGCGATGCCTCCGTGAGCCACCCAGCTGCGATCGACTGGAGACCCCAGGCCCGCCGGTCCGATACGCTCGAGATCTACCTGCTCGGTCGCGTCGATTTCGACTCGGCCGTAGAACTCCAACAACTGTGGGCAGAAGAACTCGCCACGCGGACCGATCGACTCGGTGCACTCTTCCTCTGCGAACATCCTCCGGTGGTCGTGATCGGCCGCGAAGGCAACCGGTCGCAGCTGCAGGTCGACGATCGAGAACTCCGGGCAAGACTCATTGAACTCCACTGGACCAACCGCGGCGGTGGCGCCCTGGTCCACGCTCCCGGCCAATTGGCCGCCTACCCCGTCGTCCCACTCAATCGCATCGGACTCGGACTCGGTGACTACACCGCAGCACTCCAACAGGCCATGATCGACGTGTGTGCCGAACTCCGAGTCAACGCAACACCCCACCCGCACCGGCCCGGTGTCGTCTGCCGAACCGGACAACTGGGCTGGATCGCCTCGGGAGTCCGCAACTGGACCACTCAACACGGACTCTTCCTCAACGTCGCTCCCGCCATGCACCTCATGAGACTGGTGACCAGTACCGAAACCGGTACCGGCATCGGACCCACGTCACTGGCCGCTCAAACGTCGCGACCCGTCTCCATGCACACCACCCGCGAACACCTTGTTCGACACCTCGCCGCCCAATTGGGCTATGACAACTGGCACATTTACACCGGGCACCCGCTGCTCGGACGAACCAGGAAAATGGTCCATGTCCCCGCCTGACCTGTCCACACCCGACCTGTTGCCGGTCGTCGAGCGGCCCAAACGTCGGCTTCCGAAATGGCTGAAACGACCGATGCCCGAACCGGGCATGCTGCGGACCGAGGGGATCCTGACCGACCTCCGGCTGCAAACGGTCTGCGAAAGTGCCCGCTGCCCGAATCGGACCGAGTGCTGGAGCCAGCAGACGGCGACCTTCATGATCCTCGGCAACGTCTGCACCCGGCCCTGTGGCTTCTGCAGCGTCCCCAAGGGGAAAACCGAAACGATCGAACTCGACGAACCCCAACGAGTGGCCGAAGCCGCCCAACGACTCGGACTCGCACACGTCGTCATCACCTCCGTCACCCGAGACGACCTGGACGACGGGGGAGCCGATCACTTCTACCACTGCGTGCTGGCCGTTCGTGAACTCACCGGAGCCGCCGTCGAAGTGCTCACACCCGACTTCATGGGCAACACCCAGGCCATCGACCGAGTGCTCGAGGCCAGCCCCGATGTCTTCAACCACAACACCGAAACCGTTCCCAGGCTCTATCACCGCGTCCGAAGAAATGCCGAATACCAGAGAACACTCGATCTGCTCAAACGAGTCCGCGACCAACGGCCCGAAATCCCGACAAAAAGTGGCCTGATGCTGGGACTCGGAGAAACCACAGAAGAAGTCCTCGAAGTCTGTGCCGATCTCCGAGACACCGGGTGCCGCATGATCACCATCGGACAGTACCTCCAACCCTCGATCGAACACCTGCCGGTCGAACGATACGTGCCGCCCGAAGAATTCGATGAACTCGGACAACTCGTGCGACGACTCGGCTTCGACATGGTCGCCAGCGGACCGTTCGTTCGCTCCAGCTACCACGCCGGACACATGATGGACGAACTGAAGGCCAATCAGACAGCCAGTGAGACAACCGGATGAGTTCACCGATCCGGATGCCTAACATCGGTGCTGTCAGCGGCTCGCTGCGAATCAGCTGCTGGCTTGTGGAACCGGGCGAACTGGTTGACCCGGGCGACCGGGTGGTCGAGTTGGTGACTCCGGGTTCGACATTCGACGTCTCTGCCCAACTCGCCGGACGACTCGCACGCATCGACACACCGCTCGACTCGCTCGTCCAGGTTGGCGACATCCTGGGTTGGATCGAGCCGGAGTCCTTCTCGTGAGCAATTCGTTAGTTTCGAGTTGGTCTCGGCTGCGAGGCCACCGGTCTCAGGTCGAGCATTTCGAACAGATTCTCGCCGCCGGACGACTCGGACACGCCTACCTGCTGGTCGGCCCCGAAGGAATTGGCAAGCTGCGGTTTGCTCGTTGCCTGGCAGCCTGCCTGCTTTGCCCGGAAACCGACCCTGCGGTGCTCGAGTCGTGTGGCCAGTGCCATTCGTGTAAACAGATCGCAGCCGGATCGCACCCCGATCTGCTCGAGGTGGGTTTGCCCGAAGGGAAGAACGTGGTGCCGATCAGCGTGTTGGTCGGAGACCGTGAATCGCGTGGGCGGGCCGGGTTGTGTTACGACCTGTCTCTGTCACCCATGGAAAGCACTCGACGAATCGCCATCCTCGACGACGCCGATCACCTGGAACGAGATGGCTACAGCGCGTTGCTCAAGACTCTCGAAGAACCACCGTCTCGCTCGATCATGATCCTCGTCGCCGGATCCGAAGCCGAGATCCGGGATACGATTCGTTCGAGATGTCAGTTGGTGAGATTTCAGCCGCTGACGACATCCGATGTGGCCGAGTTGTTGGTCGAGACGCAGGTGACCGACGACCAGGACGACGCTCGCGTGGCGGCAGAACTGGCCGACGGCAGCATGCTGACCGCCACGTTGATGGTGAATCCGGAAATGAGATCGTTGCGCGAAACTCTGTTTCGGCACCTGGCACGGATGCCGTTGGATCCGTTGGCGATGACCGAAGACGTGGTGGCTGGCTGGGAAACTCTCAGCAGCGATTCGCACTCGAAACGAATCAACGCCACGTGGGTGGCGCGGTTTGCGATCGAGTTTTATCGGTCGGTGCTTCGGGTCCTGGCCGAAGCCGACGATCGGTCGGCGATCCCTGAAGTCGAGCTGTTGTGCAAGACGTTGGCGGTTGGCGACTCGGAAACGATCGACCGAATCGCCTCGATGCTCGACCGCTGCCTCGACGCCGAACGCGACCCGATGGCCAACGTGATGCTGCCGTTGGCGTTGGAAGCCTTTATCGACGACCTGGCCCGCAGGTCGCGAATTGGGACGAACTGATCCGAGATTGGTATACTCCAGACAACCGATACACCGATGGATCGCCAGTTATGAGTAACCGCTACATCGTCCGATTCGGCTCGAATCGTAATGTCGCCGAATTCACCGTGCACGACGGTCGAGATCATCAACGGTCGACCCAGGTCGTCATCAAGAGTGACCGGGGGATGGAATGGGGCGAGGTGTTGGGCGAGTCGTCGGACCGGGCTCGCAAGAGCATGGGACACCACGAATCGCGAGGCCGGATCCTGAGAAAGGCATCCGACGACGACTTCCGCCACCTCGACGATGTCCGGCGACGCGAACGAGTCGAGTTCGACGGGTGCTGCGAACTGATTAAAGAACGCAAGCTGCAAATGCAGCTCGTCGATGTCGAACACCTCTTCGGAGGCGAACGGATTGTCTTTTATTACCTCGCTGAACAGCGGGTCGACTTCCGGGAACTGGTCAAGGCGTTGGCACAGCAATACAAGACGCGGATCGAGATGCGCCAGATCGGAGTTCGTGACGAGGCGAAACTGCTGGCCGACTACGGCGATTGCGGAAAACCGGTCTGCTGCAGCACCCACCTGAAATCGATGCCACCGGTGTCGATGAAGATGGCCAAGATGCAAAAGGCCTCGCTCGACCCCAACAAGATCACCGGTCGCTGCGGAAGGCTGAAGTGTTGTTTGAGGTACGAGTTCGACACGTACGAGGAGTATCGTCGCGAGTTGCCTCGTGTCGGAGCCATGGTGATCACTCGCAGTGGACAGGGCAAAGTCATCGCCCAAGAGATCCTTGCCAAGAAGGTCGTCGTCGTCTTTGACGATCGAAGACGAGCCATCGTCGACCTCTCGGACATCGTCACCGTACTCTCGGGCGGAGACAGTGGAGGCCAGGTGGCAGAGGCTCAGACACCAAGCGGTGCATCCCCCGAATCAAACTGATACTACAGACCGGTCCTCGTCACGTGTACAATTCAGGGACTGGCTCTCCGTCCCCAATACAAAACCCATCTGTCCCCGACCCGTCCACAGGCAACCGATGAACCAACCGCTTCGCGACACATCGCTGCGTCCGTTGTTTCATCCGGACGCGTACGAGTTCCTGAAGTTTGCATTGCGCTTCACGGTGCACCAGACGCCTCGGGTGACCGACAGTGGTTCGGTGCAGCAGGCTCCAGCCGAACCGGGGCTGCCGGACGAATCGCAACATGTCAGTGGCCAGGAATTGCTCGAGGGGATCCGTTGCTATGCATTGGATCAGTTTGGGCTGATGACGATGCGGGTGTTCGATCATTGGGGGATCACGAACACCGAGGATTGGGGCCGGATGGTGTTTGAGTTGATTGACCGTGGCGAGATGCACAAGACCGACAACGACCAGTTGAGCGATTTTGCCGAGGTGTATTCCTTCGAGCGGGCATTTGATCTCGACTACGAAATCGACACCTCCCCAGCATTCTCTCACACCACCTGACAGGGACTGGCTCCCCCGCCCTTGGCGGGGTACCTGTCCCACCACCACCAGGCGCCTCCCCAATGCCGGCGGCAAAGTCCAGACGCACGCCGTTGCTGATCTTGGCAGCAGCAATCACGTGGTGGATCACCTTGGGATTAATGGCCGCACTGACATCGAATCCGTCGGTGCTAAACATCACCCAGATTCTCGAGTCTCGATTGATCATCGAAGCCCGCGAGGCATCTGGTGGCGACACGGTCGAGGTGATTCAAGTCTACGCAGCCGACCGTCTCGAGCCGCCGTCGGCGACACTTAAGATCACGAACCTGTCTGACGTGCTCGACACATTACGTTCCAACGCCAGTTGCCTGATGCCATTGTCACCCGACGGTGAGGGACGTTGGCGTGTTTCTGGCTGGCGATTCGTGGACAAGGGTCAGAAGAATTCCACCGCGGTGATCTACCCGGCCACCCCCACAACCCGCACCCGCCTGAAGCAAATCCTCGAGCAGGCCAAACGGCAGATCCTCGATCGACCAATCAAACTCGATCGCCATTTCGTGCAAATGTCCCGTTCGCTGACAAACTGAAATGCTTCGACTCGGTCATCGCTACATTCCTCACATCCCACGCAAAACACGACAAGACGCCACATACAGGTTCTGTGTGAGTGTGAATCCAGGAAATAACATCTCGGACTTGAAATTACTGACCTTTGGACTAGATACACCTAAACAGAACGTCATAGAATGCTCATCTTGCCCAATCTTCGGAATTGTAATGTGCAGATTTCCCAGGTTGCAGGGGAAGTTTTAGGATTGAGGGGAGCGTTCCGTTTGATGATTTTTTGGCTACGGCGTTGCGTTAACCAGAACCCATTCGTTGCATTGGCTGCCTAACTCGCTGGCCGCGAAACAGAGGAAACATCGGAAATGTTGTTCAGACACTGGCTCAAGGCTCTCCACAGAAACTCGTTGATGACGAGGCGTCATGCCCGTCGACACCAAGCCGGGACGGGGAATCTGTCGACCCATCGTGCAGTGGGGACGGTTGCCGAACTGCTGGAAGATCGAACACTGCTTTCTGCAATTCCAACGGCGCCCGACTTGATCACGCCTCACGACACAGGGCTCTCGAATTCCGACAATATCACCAACCAGACAACACCAGCATTTATTGGTGGGGCCACGGCTGGGGACTCGGTTGAGTTGTTTGCTGACGGAGTCTCGGTGGGTTCGACAACAGCAAACTCGTCGGGAATCTACCTTGTCTCGTCGTCGGTTCTCGCCGATGGCACCTACGACATCACGGCCAAGGCCGATGATGGAAGTGGTCAAAGTGCTGCGTCACCCGCGTTATCGGTCACGATCGATTCGACGGCCCCGGCCATACCGAGTCTCCCCGACTTGGACCCCGCCAGTGACTCGGGCAGTTCCTCCACGGACAACATCACCAACGACACCACGCCCACGCTCAACGGAACCTCCGACGCTGGTGCCGTGATCAGTGTCACCTCGTCCGTCGATGGAGCCATCGGAACCGCGACCGCTGACGGTGCCGGCGACTGGTCCATCACTTCCAACGTGCTCGCCGAAGGTGCTCACAACCTCACGGCCATAGCCACTGATGCCGCCGGAAACACCAGTGCCGCCTCGGCTGCACTGGCAATCACCGTCGACACCACCGCTCCCACCGCTCCTTCTGTACCCGACCTGGACACTGCCAGCGACTCGGGCAGTTCCGACACCGACGACATCACCAACGACGCCACCCCAACACTCAACGGAACCGCCGAAGCAGGTGC
>Ga0209403_10007124_pt1 | contig 11126 bp, 23 predicted proteins | sample ArcticOcean_MG_C_8_FD_187440 | JGI IMG/M metagenome (GOLD analysis project Ga0209403, IMG submission 187440) | Marine microbial communities from western Arctic Ocean - ArcticOcean_MG_CB11_86 (SPAdes) (version 2) | ecosystem: Environmental > Aquatic > Marine > Oceanic | place: Arctic Ocean...
TAAGAATAAACAGGTTCCAGATCTCAAGATGTATAAGGTATCTAGCTAATGAAGACAGGGAGGAGGGTGGGAACTCTTTGTTAATTAGATATCTACGCTAATTCGGTAGTTAGAGGTGATTACGAATGGCAAAACATATAAAATGGAAATATAAGCATCATGTATGGGATTTGAAAGATCATTTAACATTAACGGAAGATAGAGTACGAAATAGAGAGGTACTATCTAATTTTCTCGGAGTACCGATTAAGAATGCGAAACAGGTTCGAGCATTGTTGAATCGATATGAAGATTATCGTAATAAAGGATATGTATCTTGATTAAAGGAATTCCGATAATGTGCGGACACGATGGAGCAAAGAAGTTCTATCTCTGTCAATATGTGAATACAAAAACAGGTATTAATTGGATCTGTCAACAGTGTTTCTCTAAGCGTACTTATTATTGTCAGCGTATAGGATCTCCACAATGGAGTGGAGCATTGGATTTAGACAAGGGAATTACTTTAACGATAGATGGAATAAAGCATAAAGGAGTACCTTTATAGTGAATAAGAATGCTGAAGTTTGGGTTAAAGCTTTAAAGTCTGGAAAATATATTCAGGCTACTGGATCTCTATCTAAGATAGAAACTACGGATCCAGAAGATAAGACGATAACTGTTACTAGTTTTTGTTGTTTAGGTGTAGCATGCGATCTCTTTAATAGGTCTCTAATTAGTAAAGGATATCCTAGTATGTGGAAAGAGAATTATTCTACAGAGGATGATGGCTCTAAAAGAATTCCTTTTCTAGATTATGATGGTTCTGTTCAAGAGTCTGTTCTACCTAAAGAAGTAGCTCGATGGTTAGGTTTAGCTAGTCAATCTGGAACTTATTTTAGCGGTACTATCAAAAATCTTATAGAGGGTGAAGGTAGTTTACTAGACCTTAACGACGGAGGTATTGAATTTAAAGAGATAGCAGATTTTATATCTTCAGAACCAGAAGGACTCTTTGAGGAAATTCCAGAGTTGTATAATGACGAAGAATACCTGAAGAGATTAAGTGAAGTAAGTGTATAACGAGACTTATCATTCGGAAGTACCATCTACGGAAATTCTATATGCTCTGATTCATGACTTATCTGAAGATTCGAAAATCTTTCAACAGTTGAGAGATGTCAAGGAATTCGATCCGAAGACTTTGAGTTTAGTTTCAAACAATAACGTTTGGGAAGCTTATCAAGATTGTTCTAGAGTCGGAGAGGTATATCTTACAGCTTTCGATGGTGTTAAAGAAGCTAATGAAAAGGGTATGTTTATAATCAATACTGCAGGAGAATTTGAAGGAAAGTTAAATGCAGATTTAGAGTTCGATATTCAACCGCATAGTATGATTTCTATGCTTATGATAGATAAAGCGGTTGGAGAAATTGATCAAAGAGTTCGAGATGGTATTAACGTATCTGTTAACTGTAGAATGGGTATGGAACGAAGTGCTTTAGTTATTGCTAAATATTTAGAAGATATTCATGGAATGACTATGGATCAAGCTTACTTTCACCTTATGTCAATACGTCCGATAGTTTTAGATCGTCGATCTTGGATAGAAGGAGAACTGTACTAATGGAAATGTTTTTCCCTGACAATAGAAAAATTGAATGTGAAGATGGATGTCCTTTATGTTATTTAGAAGAAAAAGGAAGTATAACCGATTCTCATCGTGAAAATGATCTGTTAATGTGGTGCGAAAATGGTTGCTGTTCTTTCAAGGTTGGAATGCCGGAAATTGAAGAAGCATTTGGAAAGATGGACAATGCTCTTCGTTGGGAAACTACTGTTAAGTTATCGGATCTATGTAAATCGAATGTAAGAAACTTAATGGTAGTTCCAATGATGATCGAGCATAATCCCTCTCGTTGGATGAATTCAGTAAATATAGATATGGATGAAGATGAACAAGATCGAATTTGGGATGCTTCAAATGAACTAGGAAATTCTTAATGGAGCAAACTGAATGGTTATCCGAATGTTGTTATGCAGAACCTTATGGTGAGTTAGATATGAGTAGTGTTAAGTTTGGAGGACCTTCGGGGTTCTGTATTCGATGTGAAGATCCCTGTATATTTATTAAAAATCCTGATAATACGGAGGAAATTAATGCCAACAGAAATTAAAGATGGATTCTGTACGTTTACTGTAGATCAAGTAGACCAGCATAAAGAGGCTAGTGATCTGGGGTGGAAACGGGGACAATGGCCTAAGAAATGTAATTTAGGAGGTATGGTAAATATTCGTTGTGATCTCGATACTAGTATTATATATGTAGATTATATGGATTACAAGAACGAAGTTTTGACTAGAGTTTTTAATGATTAGTGTAAACGTAATTAATAGATAGATCTCGGGAAGCTAGTGTGAATAGCTTTCTCGATCTACGTATTAATGTAGAGTAACAAATTATTTGGCCTAAAGGGAGATGATCAAATGAAAGCAGGAATTAAACCCCATATTGAAAAGATCGGTATTTGTGCTGATTGTGACATAACATACTGTTCTCTTTGCGAGGAAAGATGTCCTAAATGTCTTAGTCTTCATCTAAAGAGAGTGAATAGAACGTATGCCTGATATAAGTGGGATTATTAAGTTTGTAGATGTTGAAGGAGGTTTAATACCTTGTATATTTCCTGGATGCAATATAAAGTGTAATATAAGATGGAGATACGGAGATGCGTTTCTAACAGCTTGTTGTAAGAGTCACTTGTCTCGTAGGGTTATAAGAGATCTGCAGGCTGAAATAGAAGGAGGTTAATATGTCCGAACAAAGTGTTAAGTGTGTTCATGAAAAAGATGGAATGGAAATCTTAGGTACTGTTATTGGTTTTGACTGTCAAGGATGTAGGGATGATGCTCAATCTATATTAGTTGAAGCTTCTAAAACAATTCCAGGTATCGAAGAACAACTTAAAAAGTTGCAAGAAGGAGGTTAATGTATGAACTATTCAGTTGCAATAAGATTTGAAGTTTGCTGTGAAAAGTGTTATAATTCTGAAACTGATAATGCTCCTATTGTAATGAAGAGAAGCGGAGGACCCTTTTCTGCTCAAGGGTATACTGGAGAAGTGGGAGATTTCTATGTTTGTTATCGTTGCGATAATAAAGTTACTATAATGACTACTATCGATCCAGGTGAGGAATCAGAAAGTTAGGAGTTTGAAATGGTTGAAAGTGTACCAATGTATACGGATAGACAATGGCATATTGTTTGTTTAAGGTCTGCAAATCCCGAAATGAAAGCTGCACATATTGCGAGGGAAATAGGAATATCTAGAGAGGCAGTACGTCAGATCTTAAATAAAATAGGTCTTCCTACTAAGGTGGGAGTTGCTCCTATTCTACCATGCGAGTTCTGTCAAAGAGATATAATTGGTAGGTCTAACCGAAGATTCTGTTCTAGAAAGTGCTATGCAGATTCTAGGTATATTTATCTTAAATGTATGGACTGTGGTATTGACTTTAAAAGAAGGGAGAAGTTACATGCCACCAATCTGAAGAGAGGTCAAATTTTTATCTTCTGCGGTAGGAGCTGTTTTGGAAGGTATTTCGGCCATTTGAATAAGAGTACTGAAGTTACTAGGATATTAGAAATACTTAAAGAGAATAATAAATGAGAGCGTTTATAAAGAAATTAAGGCGGGAACTAGAAACTGTGGAATCTCATATTTCTCGAGATGGTCCACCTCGTAACCCTGATTGTCCTCATTGCGATATACTAGTACAATATATGATCGAAGATATTAAAGTGAGTCAGCCTTGGCTTTATAATATTATGTCAGTAGAAGAGAACGAATTCCTTATGAACCGTTAAGCAATAAATTATCTGACTTCCTCAGTTCTTATTACAAGGCCTTCAGAATCTAGAACCGTGACTACATAAGCATGCGTTCCTGGTTGTGAAGGCCATTCGTTTATAAGCCCCGCAGTTTTATCCCCCTCAAATGTAAAGACTCCACTAACTGTATTATATGTCCATGTAACAGCATTTTCATAAGGTACAGTAAACTGAGATACTGTTGTTACTCCATTAATACAATAGTTCCAATCTACTTTTATTGAAGTGTTGTTATATACACTCCCTGTAGCTAAGGGTTTTCTAAAGAATATTATAGGTTTTTCAGTGCTACATTCTTCAGGTTTATAAGCAGAATCGGATATTACAGCTCCTGAATCTCCAGATAGTGCCCATACTTGAATCATTGTAGGTTCTACTTTATTTAATACCGTTCCTGTAAAGTTGACTTTTCCTGAGTATAGTGTAGGACCGATACTAAAGGTCATTTTGGTTTCGGTTATCGAGTTACTTCCTTCAGTTTGATATTTAGAAGTAATAACTGGAGTTGGAGTTATTGTTACTTGAGGAACTGGTGTTGGAATTTCTGTAGATGTTACTACTGGAGTAGGGGTTGTAGTTATTAAAATAGGAGTAGGAGTAGGAGTAGGTAAAACGGATATAGTACCATCTTCTGTTGCTAGAGTAACTTCTGGAGTAGGTACTACTACCTGATTATTAATATCTCTTAGGTAAGTGAATTTTACGTTATCTATATCGCAGAAGAAACCGGATTGAGATTCTAAAGATAACGATGAAGTTCCTGAATCTATTTCTATTACTTGGTTTCTAATTTCCCAGCTTATAGATTCTGACTCTAGAGTTGTTATATTATCTGGGTTATACTCATCTTCAGGTTTGTTTATAGAATATACCACCTTACAGTTAGATCCTTCTGAATTTGGTTTTCTGATGGTTATAGATAGGTTATAAAATGAGCCTGAGACTGATTCTAAGTCTTGACCTATAGGACCGTATAATTTTATATATTGATTATCTCCTTCTCTAACTATTACAGGAAATCTTTCGGGTTCTGAATTTAAAGTCCAATTAGGTAGAGATGCTAACCTCTTAGGATTTAATACTTCAGGACTTTCGAAGTCTCCATTTGGTATTAAAAAGTTATCGTCTAAAATCTCAGCCTGAGTCTTTTCTATAATAGGTTCTACATCTCCAACTAGTAATATAGATATATTTCTAAGGAGTATTGGACATTGAGAATTAATTACTTCTAATCCAAAAACTACCCTTTCGCCGTCTAAGTTATCATAATTAGTTTCTAACTTAGTCCAGTCTACTCCTCCTATTAAGACTGTTCTGGGTTCCTGTTCTCCCCATTTTATAATGAGATCTCCAGGAATATTACAAGAGGTACCTACAGCCTTATCAAGGTTTATACGATATTTGCCAAGTTTCTTTACTCCCAAGGTTTGAGATATTTCTCCATTTTGTATTTGAGCCCATTGACCTACCACTCCTGGCTGAGCATATATTGTTATAGCTCCTTTAGACACTTCCCATCCTGGAAGTTCACCAGTTGTTAATACTGTAAATTCTTTAGCACTAACACCTGGACATGCTGCATGTGCACAAGAGAGGTCTGGATATTTAAAATTGTAATTTATTAAAGTTAATCCTTCCTGGACTCTTACAGGGTTACTTACGCTTTCTGGAGCATTTTCTGTTGCAAGAGTAGGTTCTGGTGTAGGTGTGAAAAGTCCTGATTTCCAATTACCTGGAGTATGTACTGACTTTTCTTGTCCTTCATCAGAATCAACTCCAACTTTTAGAGCACTTCCGGGATTAGTACAAGCTGCTAATATAAAAATTAGAATAAGCATCATTGAAGTATACTTCATTGCAGATTGTAGAAATTTCATTTGGAAGTTGATGTCTTTCTTTCTTATTGTCTTTACTTGCAGACCTAACCATAAAACGTAGAATCCGTATATAATCTTTTTCATCTATTAGCCTTAATCCTGTATTGCGTAAATAGAATGGTTTACTCTGTGAGCCCACTCTTTAATTTTAGTTAAAGTTGCGCCTTTACTTACTTCTGAACTTACTCGTACAACTATGTTAGGTTCGTAATAAAACCAATAAGTAATAGTTTGACCATTGTTAACTATGAATCCTCCTCCTGCTATATTAGAGGATTCGCTTACAATTGATTTTGTGCTATTATTCAGAACATTTAGGTTTGTTAATAGTTCTTGACGTCCTGTAGTATTGTCTGAATAGGTATTTACCCAAACTTTATATTCGGATTCTTCTTTTTTGTAAATTACTTGTAGACCTTCATTGTCTGGAGTTTGAGAGGTTAATGTTTGCCAACCTTTAGGAGGTAGTTGACTCAATAGTTCTCCTAGAGTATTTGCTATCATAGGAGTTTGAGGATTAAAGGTTTGTATAGGTACAGCTTTTAGTTGAGCCATAGTTACTAAATAATGATTAGTGCTTTCTTCTTGTTTGTCGATTTCTTCTTCGACTTCTGAGCTTTCTGAGCCTCCGGAAGTAGCTGCGCAAGTTGCTATTACTGCTAGTATTAAAGCTAGAACGAGTACCAGAGAACCAATTTTAACATATTTCTTAGATACCGTAAATTCTTCTGTTTTAGTATCTTCAGTATCTTCAGTATCTTCTAACTGTTCTATTTCTTCTTCTTCTTCTTCTTCTTCTTCTTCTGAATTAAATGGTCTCTGCATCACAAATTACTGCTCCTGTAAGAATTGCTAATACTAAAGCTATAGGGAGTACAAATCTCCATACAAGAACAACTAATATAGAGGTAACTATTCCCATTATAAAACCCATCATGATTTACCTGTGGAACCAAATCCTCCCTCTCCTCGAACAGTATTTGTTAATTCTTCTACTTGTACAAATTCAGCTCTAACTACAGGACAAATTACTCCTTGTGCTATTCTGGTTCCTTCTTCTATAGTCATAGCTATGTTAGTAATATTCCAAATAACAATACCCAAAGGTCCTCGGTAGTCGCTATCAACTGTTCCTGGTTGATTGAGTACTATTAGTCCGTGATCTATTGCTACTCCGGATCTCGATCTTATTTGTAGTTCGTAGCCTTCAGGTACTTGCACATTAAATCCTGGAATTATCATTCTCCAAGTATTCGGAGGTATTAATGTTTCACTTATGCAATAGAAGTCGAAGCCTGAAGATCCTGAGGTTGCGTAAGTTGGTATTGTTGCTTTTCTATCTGTAATCTTAACTTTTATTTGTACCATGATCCTCTTAGTAAACATTTAGGCGACTTCAATCTAGATAAGAAAGAAGCCGCCCAAATGCAGGAGTGGGGTTGGTGAAGCCGGAGAATTTCTAGCTAGCTAGTTGTTTGGCTCGGTCTACGAGACCCTGAGCGGTGGCTTCATCATAACCCATTGCGGACAGAGCTGCCATGTCTCCTTTCATAGCTGCACGGGCAATCTTACGTTGCTCGTTTTGCTTGGACTGATAGTCCTTACGCTTTTCTTGGACGTCTGGGCGCTGTTGATAAGCCTTGCGAGTCTGTTCGGCTTTGATCTGTTTTTCCAACAGAGCATCAATATCAGCTGGAAGTCCTGAGTCTCCGGTTTCCTGTGAACGTCGTGTAGTCATTGAAAAATGACCTCCTTTAATTTAACCTTATACTTATTATATATGATAATTGCTTTTAGATCTCTTAGGTGTTATTAATCTGATGCTAGATTTTTATTTTTTTTGTAACAGTCGAACCTCCCACATAATTCATATTTAGGATTATATCTTCCCCAGTAGTCTTTGCTGCATATAATGCATGACATTCGATAGACAGGTTTATTAAGATAAGCCCAACTTGTTATCGTTTCATTACTGGGTTCTTTGTCTCTAGATATTACACCGTAAATAGTTAAATTATGTTTTATTAAATCCAGAAAAATCATGAAGAACACTCTGCAAAAGAGTCTTCTGTTTCCCATAGACGTACTTTTATTTGTTTGCCTGGAAATAAGATAGATGATTTATTAAGTATTAGAAGTGAAATGTTTTCTGCTGTAGGCGGTCCTAACGTTATTACAACGTCTTCTTCCGGAAGATTTTCTATTAAAGAATCGCCAAATTGTAAAATGGTTTTATGATCTAGACTATTCTTTAAATAGTCTCCTACTGTAGAGTTGATGTCTCCGAAATCAATTACCATACCTGTTTCTTGATCTACTTCACCCCAGACAGTGAATTCGACTCTTCCAGAGTGTCCGTGAAGTCTTTTACACTTTCCAGGGTGATTTAGTATTCTATGACCATATTCGAAATTCATTATTTTAGTTACGCTAGACGTTACCTGGTGGACCATTTATTACCTCCTATTCTTCATCTTCTATTTCTGGGTTTGTATATCCGTCGCTGTAATCTAAGTCTTCAGGACCTATCCGAGATGGTCTTATATGTTCTAGACCATACTTTCCTTCCATACTCTTACCAGTTGAAGTCTTGTCAGGTCCCCTGATAAAGAAGTCTTCTCCTTTGACCCACTGTTCTCTTAATAGTTGGTCTCCGTAATTATCCCATATATAATAATCTATTTGGACTTCGGTCCACTTTTGATCTGTTATAGGATGTATTTCGAGATATAGAGTTCTGAATATTTTATCTCTTACTCTCTTTCTCTTCTGATATAGTTTTGATGCTGCTCTGCCTCCCTCAGATTGTTTATAAGCTTGTTTTCTTTCTCTACCTTTTACAGAAGTATCATAACGTTCCTGGACTTGTTGGTTCTTGTCGCTCTGGTTCCACCGTATATGATATTGTCTACCGTACTCTGTAGAATTAGTCCAGGCAGTTCTAACTTTACGATAACTTGTAGGATTTGTAGATTCCTTAGAGTCTCCTCTAGGTAATCCTAATACATCCCAATACATACGTCCTTGATCTTCAGGGTATCTTTCCTGATCTCTTACCCAATACTCCCAAGGACGTGCTTTTTCTGGATCTCTGGATATTGCTGATTTCTGTTCTTGAGTTAGATCTTTATATCCTTTAATAAGTTTACTAAGAAATCCTGGCCTAAGTCTTACAGGTAATCTTTCTGTATCTTCTTCTGTACGTACAAAAGGTCTTTCTAATACGGCATCTTCGCCTTCTTCTAATATTGCTTCTTCGGTTTTTTCCTTAACATACTTAAGGAAGTCGGGTCCAAGATGTTCCAATCCATAGGGTTCCTGTACTATCACTGCGAACTGTTCTGGTGACAAATGTTGAGGACCTACTGCAGCACCAAAAAGACCTGGATCGGAAAGAGCATAGTCGAACCATTCGTTAGTTTCTGCAGCCTTAGATTCTATATAAGTTACTATGGGTTTTACAGGTCTATCTGAACTACCAAATGTCCACCATTGCTGAGCCCTTAGACCATGTAGAAATTTTTCTATTACGTCTATTTTCATTGGAACAATGAAAGCAGTACCGTCTTCGGATTCTGCACGTACGATTCTATCAGCTAATAGGTCTTGATCTGATCGCTTCATAAACTCTGCGTGTTTTGTACCTGTAGAAGCACTTATTAAAAACCTTAAAACATGCCGCTCGCCTCTATTAGTATCCATCGGCCCCATAAAGTAACCTGCATCTCTTTGAGACTTATCTTCAAAACCTATTACAGAGTTAGCAGGAACTATGTGGCCGCCTGTATATGTACTTAGACTGTCTTCCCACGATCTGATATCGTCCCAGTTAAGTCCAGATACTGTGATTCTAACAAAGTAAGTACCTTGACTATCTACTGCTCTTGCTGCTCTTGTCCCTCTTGGTCTGGCCATCTCACACTCCAATAATAGTGGGCCTTAGTATCACCTAAGACCCACCTTTAACAACTCTAGAACTTAACGTTTGCGAAGGCTTTCTTGAGTTTACCTTTTTTGGAAAAACCCATTCCATCGCTTACTTTATTAGCTCCCCAAATTGTTTTCGCTTCCCATACTTTTTTAGAAGAAGCTCTTTTCTTTTTTGCCATGTTATTTATCTCCTATAATTTTCTTGAACACAGTATTTATACCTATGCATAGTAAACCTACGACGCTTATAAAAGTAGTTAGCCTGAGTCCGTCTTTAGCTGCATCCGGAATATCTAAAGTCATTAATGTGACACTAGATGCTATAACAACTACAACAAAACCCATCGCGAAAGCCATAGATACTTCTATAGAACGTGTGTCCTTTATTTTATAATTCTTTACTCCTTGCCACTGTCGATTAAGGTCTTTGTCGAACTGATCTAGCCTAGGAACTCCAATCTTATCAAAGAACTTTGATAGTGTCCTATCTAAATGTTTTAAATTCTTAGACATCTAAAATGATACTTCTTCTTCTTCTTGTTGACTATTTGCTGTAATATAACCAGCACTTAACATCTCATTTATATTTTTTATTAGCTGGTTTCTAGAACCTTTATAATTGTGTTCTGACATCATTCTATTTAGATATGCTTGAGTTGTTTGTCCTTGTCCATTTAACAACTGAAAGACCCAATGATTCTCATCTTGAATTTGTCCTGAAGACTGTAGCTCTTCTAAGTATTCACTACCTTTTTGTGTAGGCCAAAAAGACTCAAGTTTAGCTTTATTTGGAGCTACGGCTCCTTGTACGGTACCTGCTGCTGCAGATATTCCTGTAGCTGAAGATTGACCTAAGCTTTTTGCTCCTTGGAATATTGAGCGACCTATTCCGCCATCCCCAAAAAATGATTTAAGTGTCATAGTTTAACCCCGTCTCTCTTGCATTAATTCTATAGTTCTCTGTATTGATATTGTTTCGTTGAATGCCGCACTCTTACGTTTTAATACCGTTCTCATATCTTGATCTATAGAGTTTTCCATTATAAGATCAATAACTAAGACGTTTCCTTTTTGACCTAATCTGTGCAATCTATCTTCAGCCTGGAAATTAGTATTAGGTACCCAGAATCTATCTGTAAAGATACATATATCCGTTGCTGTAAGATCTATACCTATCATTGTAGATATAGAACCTAACATTATTTCGGATTCTCCTTCTTGGAACCTTAATCTAGATGCTCTTCTCTCTTCTTCTTTACCTGCCTGGCCTGATATAAGTTCTACTTTATAATCTTTGAATTCGTTTCTCAATATTTCTAGGTAGCTTGCGAACCAAGAGAATACTGCTACTTTCTTTCCTGAATCTACTATGTCAGATACTAGCTCTTTTAATGCTTTTGTTTTAGGAGAAGGAATCTCGGCTCCCAATAATTGAGGATCTAGAGATA
>Ga0209403_10007125_pt1 | contig 11124 bp, 7 predicted proteins | sample ArcticOcean_MG_C_8_FD_187440 | JGI IMG/M metagenome (GOLD analysis project Ga0209403, IMG submission 187440) | Marine microbial communities from western Arctic Ocean - ArcticOcean_MG_CB11_86 (SPAdes) (version 2) | ecosystem: Environmental > Aquatic > Marine > Oceanic | place: Arctic Ocean...
GTGGAGTGAATCGGGTTGGTTATATCGGGGCTGTCGTCATTATCAAGATAGGCGACGACCGTATTTTCAATTGTGGTTCTAGCCATCAGTTAACTTTCCTAAAATTAGATTCGCTTCTATTTATTGTTGCTCCGTTCCGCTCATCTCAAATACTTTCAAAGCAAAGGCGTATTCCAGCGCAACCTCTTTTAGTCGATCAAACCGGCCAGACGCCCCTCCGTGCCCAGAATCCATATGAATCTTCAACAGCAGTAGGTTGTCGTCGGTCTTGGAGTTCCGCAGGCTAGCGGTCCATTTAGCAGGCTCCCAGTAGGTAACTCTTGGGTCGCTGATACCCCCGGTAATCAGCATGTGGGGGTAATTTTGGGCCTTCACATTGTCGTAGGGTGAATAGGATTTCATGTATTCATAGAAATTCTTGTCATTGGGATTGCCCCATTCGTTGTACTCCATAGTGGTCAATGGAAGGGTGTCATCCAGCATCGTGTTCAAAACATCCACGAAAGGAACGTCAGCGACCACTGCCTTGAACAGATCTGGGCGAAGGTTTACAACGGCCCCCATCAGCATCCCGCCGGCGCTGCCTCCGGAGGCGATGATTCGGCCTTTTTCCGTGTAGTTCTGGTCGACCAAGTACTCGGCGCAGGCAATGAAATCGGTGAACGTGTTCCGTTTTTTTAGTAGCTTGCCATCTTCATACCAGTCCCATCCCAAGTCCATTCCACCGCGGACGTGCGCCACGGCAAAGATGAACCCGCGGTCTACCAAGCTCAACCGTGCCGATCCAAAATTGGAATCTACGACTATGCCATAAGACCCGTACCCGTAGAGATAAAGCGGAGCCGACCCATCAAGGGGTGTCCCCTTTGAATAGACGATTGAAATCGGAATAAGAGTCCCATCTTCTGCAGGCGCGAATACTCTACTAGATTGGTATTTATCTGAGGAAAAATCTCCCAAAACCTCGGTTTGTTTCTTTAGCTCCCTTTCGTGCGTTTTGATGTTGTAGTCATAGACAGTCGCGGGAGTGGTCATAGAGGAATAGGAGTACCGAAGTGTTGAAGTCTCCCAGTCCCTTCCTTCCATAACCCCCACAAAGTAGTCTTCTTCATCAAAAGGTATATCGAAGGCGTTCCCAGTGGCGTGTTCCATCACTCGAATCTGCGGCAACCCGTTATCACGACTTGAAAGAATCAAGTGATCGCGGGTTACCGTGATCCCACCGATGGGATGGCCCAGCACGTGGGGTACCAAGTCCTGCCAATTCTCGGCTGTAGGCGTCGCTATCGGTGTTTCTGAGACCTTAAAATCCTTAGCATCTCCTGAGTTGTGGCGAATCAGAAACCGGTCACTGTGGTGTTCTATATCGTATTCAAACCCTTCACGGCGTGGCTCAACCAGCGTCAACGCAGACCCAGGGTCGTTGGCTTCCATGAACCGCCATTCCGACATGTTATTGCCTGAGGCCGCGACGAAGATAAAGCGATTGCTCGACGATTTCATCACCCCAACAAAGAAACGCTCATCCATTTCCTGGTAGACCACTTCGTCCGCCGACGGATCATCCCCTAGACGATGCTTGAATACCTTGACCGGTCGGTGGTTCTCGTCCAGCACATCGTAAAACAGGGTCTGGTTATCGTTGGCCCATTCCAGGGAGTAATAAGAATTTGGAATGGCGTCCGGCAACAGTTCGCCGGTCTCCAAATTCTTGACGTAGATCGTATAAATCTCTGAGCCGTCAGAGTCCATGGAGTAAGCCAATAATTTGTGGTCGGGGCTGTTCTCCAAGCTGCCAACACGGCAATAATCCAGATCCTTCGCTAGCACATTTACGTCGAGGATGACCTCTTCGGTCGCATCTAAAGAAAGGTGCTTGCGGCAAAATATGGGATATTGGTTGCCCTCTTCAAAGCGGGTGTAGTAGTAATAGTCCCCGTTTTTTTGGGGAACGGTGGAATCGTCTTCCTTTATCCGCCCACGCATCTCGTCGAATAGGGTTTCTCGAAGCGCGTTCTCAGGTTCCAAAATCGCTTCGGTATAGGCATTCTCAGCATTGAGATACGCCATGGTCTCCGGGTCGTCGATATCACGGAGCCAAAACCAAGGGTCATTCCTAACATCCTCGTGGGTCGTTATTTCTTGCGGTCTTTTTGGGGCGGACGGAACACGATCAGTCATTCATTTCTCCAATTTCAGTTAGCGCATTCTCTTCGGAATTGCCTAAGGGTACAAGAACCTAGTCTTTCATTAAATCTCACCGAAGGTGTGGACGATACGCCCATCAACCATGGTCAGCACCGAGTGCAGGTCGGGTATCTCGTCTTCAGGTATACCCAAGTAGTCGCCAGATAGGACTGCGAGGTCGGCCAGTTTGCCCGTCTCCAGGGAACCTCGGCGATCCTCCTCAAATGATGTCAGATTTACCAGTGTCCCTCTCAGTGTTCTTAATTGTCATGGTCACCTTCCAATTTCTGCTCGGTGAATTTTAGCAACTGGATTCCGGCGTTTCGGCATCCATATAAACTGCCGGGCATGGTCTTACGGGGATAGAGCCGCCACTACCCCTCCCACAGTGAGTCCATCGTGGTGCGGATTCTACTACGAACTCATTCATTGGTTATTCTTGTGCAGCGTCTTATTAATAGTGCTAATCATGCCGGCTAATCAACTTTTATAATCGTGTAGAGTAGTTCGGGCGCGGACGGGTAGTAAGAGAGGTAACGATTGTTAGACCTTCTGATTAACAACGGGCTCATAGTGGACGGCACCGGCAACCCCGGATTCTACGGCTCCGTAGGTGTGGCTGGAGACACGATCAGCATCTTCCGAGGCGGTCTGGCAGACCTGGAGGCGACTAGGGTAATTGACGCCAAAATGAAGGTGGTCTGCCCTGGGTTCATAGACGTGCACGCCCACTCTGGACTGATGATATTGGCCGAACCAGAACACCACCCAAAGGTACGCCAGGGGATCACCACTGAGCTGGTGGGCGTTGACGGCAACTCCTATGCGCCATTCACATCCCACAATGATTTTCTGGCCTTCTTCGAGCTGAACTCTGGCCTGGACGGTGCACCAGAATTGCCGGGGAGTTGGTCCACGGTTGCCGAGTACCTGAGAATGTTCGACGGCACAGTGGCCATCAACATTGCCTATATCATTGGCAACTCACCCCTACGCATATCCGCCGTGGGTTGGGACGAAAAACCGGCCAGCGAGTCTGAGATCGCGAATATGCGCGCCATGCTGCGTGAGGGCATGGAGGACGGCGCTTTTGGGCTTTCGACGGGTCTTGATTACCCGCCGGGAAGCTACGCAGACACCAACGAACTGGTGGAATTGGCTCAGGTGGCAGGCCGTTACGGCGGCATTTACCACACACACCTGCGCAACAATATGGGCGACCAATTCTTGGACCCAGTGGAAGAGGCATTGGAGATTGGGCAGCGGGGAGAAATTCCCTGCCATTTAACCCATTTCTACCAGAAGTTGACCCATTCAGGGAGCGCCAAGCGATTACTGGAGTTGGTCGATGGTGCTGTCAGCCAAGGCCAAGACGTGACCATGGACTGTTTTCATTACGGCTATAGCAGCACCCGACTCCTGATATTGATTCCATCATGGGCATTCAACGGCGGACCGGAAAAGCTCAAGGCGATAATGCGCTCCGAAGAAGGCCGGGAACGTCTTAGGCAGGAGATCCGCCCGCGCAGTGGGTCGTTTACTGAGCTTATGATGACCAATTTTAAGCAACCCCACAACCAAAGATTCGAGGGCAAGTCATTGGCTGAGGCGGCGGAGATTATGAAAAAAGGCGAGGTGGACACCATCTGCGATTTGCTTTTGGACGAAGACCTGCAAATCTCCTATGTTTCACCCGGGCCCAGCCTCGCGACGCTGCCCGACTTTATAACCCACCCCAGGACCATGATTGGCACCGATGCCGTACTACTAGGTGAATATCCCAATCCGCGCAGTTACGGGACTTTCCCAACTATACTGGCGGATTACGTGCGTGAAGAAGGCAGATTGACCCTTGAAGAGGCCATCCGAAAGATGACCTCAATGGCGGCCAATAGACTGGATATTCGCGACCGTGGAATGTTACGTGACAGCATGAAGGCTGACATTGTGGTGTTCGACCCGGATACCGTGAGTTCTCCGGCCACTCTCCAAAACCCCAAGCAATACCCGGTGGGCATCGAATACGTGGTGGTCAACGGCAGCATCGTGGTGGACCAAGGCCAACACACTGGAGTTTTGGCGGGGCGGGCCTTGCGCCACGGCCGTGCCTAGGCGTTTACATAACCTGATTGTATTGACGACCAGAGTCTTTAGCCAGGGATAATATTCGTCAGAGTCGGCTAATGTACGTGCTGGGCCAACTCGATTAGGACCCCGCCTGCTGCTGACGAGTCTAGGAATCCGATGTCGCCGCCCATGAGCCCGGTCCGGGGAATTTTGTCCAGTAGGTCGATGCCAAGTTCATCAAGGGTCTTCAGCTTTTCTTCAATTCCCTCTACCTCAAAGCAAATGTGGTGCAGGCCTTCACCTTTTTCTTCGATGTGAATCGATATAGAGCTTTTTGGGCCTGTTCCCTGAAGTAGCTCCAAGTTGGTGGTGCCGATTGCTATGAAACAGCCACGGACGTTTAGTTCTTCTCGGACGATGATTGGACCGGGTACCAGCCCAAAGATATTTTTATAGAACTTGATGCTTGAGTCCAGATCGGCCACTGCGATTCCGATGTGGTGCACCTGATCAGTGGGAGCCGGTGGTTTTCCGGGAATGGTCATGTTGAAACCTCTCGCCTAACAGATTATTGATGCCTTTCAGTGGATTACTAAACCAGAACGAGGTACTCACCATAGATCCGTAGATGAGTACCTCGTGTAGGTTCTGGTTATTGTTGCTCTATTAACTTAAGGGTTACTTGGGCGCAATGAACTCGACGGCGCGTTCACTCATCATGAGGACCGTTGCGTGGCTGCCGCCTGACCTGGTGATCTTGGGTTTCACCGACGCATCAACCACCGACAATCCCGCGACTCCCTTGACGCTGCAGTATTGGTCAACAACGGCCATTGGGTCTGAATCTGGTCCCATCTTGCAGGTACCGGAAACGTGCCGGGCAGTGCCAACGGTCTGGCGTATGTACAGGTCCAGAGCCTCGTCGTTGCCCAGGATGTCGTTTGTCGGGTGGAGACGCTGATCGCACACGTCTTTATACGCGTCAGATTCCAGGAAATCAGCCGCCTTCCGTATCCCTTCCCGGACCCGGCGTTTATCGTTTTCATTCTGTAGATAACGATAGTTAAATGTAGGCTGCACCGATGGGTCAGCCGACGCGAGGTTCACGTATCCCGATCCATCAGGCAACCCAAGCGTGACGGAGACTCGGGCCACGCGGTCCGCCGGGACGTCATTGTTTAAGGATTTGGTCCGCAATCCAGGGACGCGCTCCGGCCGTTCATCGACCATCGGCGTGGTCCGCATCAGCATGTCATTGACTTCACTCGACCCGTCTGAGGTGTAGTGCAGACCAAAGTGGACGGAATCGGTATCTCCGAAGAGTGACAACCCGTCTTTAACCTTAAAGGTAACTTGAGCGCTCAGATGGTTCATCAGGTTTTGCCCAACTCCGGGCAGGTCCTTGATGACCGGGATGCCGAACTCCTCAAGTTGGGCCTTGGGGCCAATACCTGAAAGCATAAGCAGGTGCGGGGACTTGATCGCCCCGGCGCTCAAAACGACACGGTCCGCTTCAATATTAAAGACCTCTCCACCGCTTTCTGCTTCCACACCCACGGCCTTCCCATTCTCAATCAATACCTTCCTGACAAGGACCTCTCCCCGCACAGTTAGGTTTAGACGGTGGCGCATAGGATTCAAGTGAGTCAACGCAGCGCTCATACGCCAGCCGTCCAGGTTGTTAGACGGCCACACACCGACGCCAGCAGGGTTCGGGCCGTTGGTATCATCAACTGATCCGTAACCTTCCTTCAGACAGGCGGAGTGGAATGCCTTTTGGATGTCAGGCCATTCACCGGCCTGGCGACGACGCACCGGCATTGGCCCGTCAGTCCCATGAAAATCATCGCGAATGTCTAGGTCGCGTTCGCATTTTCTGAAGAACGGCAGGACTTTGTCATAAGACCATTGGTCATTACCCATCGCGGCCCAGGAATCGAAATCCTCGGGCAACCCGCGCTGCATGGCTGCGCCGTTGATGGAAGACCCGCCGCCAATCACCTTGCCCTGCGCTACGTGAATCTCGCCCTGCTCCTCGGTGATTGTTCCGCGCAAGGCCCAGTTGTGTTCCGACTCGGGGGATTCTGCAAAACCTGTGGTAGCGTACTTTATTTCGTCCGGAAGATTATCCGGGTCAGGGTAGTCCTTTCCGGCTTCCAGCAACAGGACAGAGGTATTCGCGTTTTCGGCCAATCTAGCAGCCATTACTGATCCGGCGGCTCCACCGCCAACAATCACAACATCGTATTTCATGGAATCTCCCTAATTGATTTGTCTTCTGGACTAGGACCATCCAGATATCACTGGTTCCCAAATGGGTGAACGTCTCGGTGATACTACACTGAGGCCAATTATTGGGCAACAAAAAGGGGCACAGGCGTTTTAATATCGCCTGTGCCCCAAAAAGTCACCCGGTTAATAGCATCGAATTATTCCCGTTCTATTACCTGCAGATACATGAAAGCGCCGCTTAGAAGGGTGGCGTCTTCGCAGTGGCCGCCAATCATCTCACCGTTCGAACGGGCGGCAGCGACATGGATGTGCACTCGGAGTTCACCGTCTGGTAGGGGCTGAATATACCCTTCTGCGCTGACCAACTCCATAGTTTCGGTAATATCATGGCGTTGGAATTCAGGGGAGCCTTCTTCCCAGGCGCAGAGGTTACGCAATTTCAGGTTACGAAAGCTTCCGATGCATGACGTCACGATGGCTTCCCGAATGCCATTGGCCTTCGCCAACGATTCAAGGGTTTCAACCATTGATTCTCCAGCATTAAACTTTGTGTAAACGATGTCTGAGGTTTTTGTTTCCCATTCTTGTCCGGCCATTTAATCTCCTAGGATTTAGACGATTTTATTTATTTGTGCTTTTCTATTTTGAAAGCCTGCTGTTTTCAATATCTAGGCGGAGTTGTTCCAGTTCTTCCCAACGTTCGTAGGCCTCAGCCAAAAGTCTTTTCAGTTCTTCTAGCCTATCGTTGTTGGCAGCAATGTCAGTCTTGTCTTTTTTGTAGAGTTCCGGGTCCCCCATAGTCTGGAACAACTCTTGCTGTTCCGTTTCGAAGCACTCAATAGTCTGGGGCAATGCATCCAGTTCCTTTTGCTCGCTGAACCGTAATTTTACCTGTGCCCTAGGTGCCGGAGCCGGTGGGGCCTCTGGTTTGCTGGCAGGTGCCCTACTTGGTTTGGCTTCCTTGGGGCGCTGACGCAGCCAGTCATCATAGTCACCCACGTACTCCTTCACGACGGAGTCGCCTTCAAAAACGATGGTGCTCGTCACGATGTTATTGATGAACGTCCGATCATGGCTGACGATGAGAATCGTTCCTGTGTAGTCAATCAATAGGCCTTCAAGGAGGTCAAGGGTCTCGATATCAAGGTCGTTGGTGGGTTCATCAAGCACAAGGAGATTGGAGGGCTGCGTGAAGAGACGGGCGAGCATGAGGCGCTTGCGCTCCCCACCGGAAAAACCAGAAACAAGAGAGCGAGCTTGATCTGAAGAAAAGAGAAAATCTTGCAGATAGCCAACAATGTGACGATTTTTGCCGTTAACGGTAACCGTATCCGTGCCGTCGCCGATGTTCTCTATGGCGGTCTTGTTCTCGTCCAATTGCTCAAGAAGTTGGTCGGAGTAGCTGATTTGCAAATTACTGCCGAGGCGGATTGTTCCAGTAACCGGACTGAGCATGCCAAGTAGAAGGCGCAAAAGGGTTGTCTTGCCGCTGCCGTTGGGGCCCAGAATTCCGATTCTATCGCCCTTCAGAATCGTGGCGGAGAATTTTGAGATTACCTGAGTATCGCCATAGTTAAAGCCAATATTGTCTGCCTTTGCCACCAATGTTCCGGAACGCTCGGCCTCTTGGACTTCCATCTTCACATTCTTGGGCCGATCCCGTCTGGAGCTGCGCATATCCCGCATTTTCTCCAGTTCTCTCACGCGGCCCTCGTTGCGCGTCCCTCTCGCCTTGATACCTCCCCGAACCCAATGTTCTTCCTGTTTCAGCTTCCTATCGAACAGAGCGTTTTTCGTCTCCTCCGCTCCCAGGTTGGCGTCCCTCCGTACCAGGAATGTCTCATAGTCGCAGGTCTGATCAAACAGGCTGCCCCGGTCAATTTCCACTATTCGAGTAGCAATTTTCTGCAAGAACATACGGTCGTGGGTAACAAAGATCAAAGCACCCGTAAACCGAACCATCATCTGTTCCAGTTCCATGATGGAATCAATATCCATGTGGTTACTTGGTTCATCAAGTAAGAGGATTTCCGGCTCACTAACAAGCGCCCTTGTTAAGAGCACTTGGCGTTTTAGGCCAGCGGATAGAGAACTGAAAGCGCGGCCAGCATCCACCCCCAGTTGGGAGAGGCTTTTGTTGACCTGTTCCCTCTTGTACCACACTCCTTCCGTATCAAGATTGTCGTGAATACGGTCCAATTCTTCGCGTAGTGGCGGTGTGCCTCCAGGTGACAACTTGGCGCTTGGGGATGGATTCCCTGTGGTCAGGTCAACGTATTCCCTGCTTCCGCTGGCGACTACATCAAACACGGTTCCAGGTAAATCATGGGGCACCTCTTGTGAAAGAAAAGCGGAACGTATGCCCTTTTGAACTGAAATAGCGCCGGAGTCTGGTTTGACGCTTCCATCTATCAGCCGCAGCAACGTTGATTTCCCTGCCCCGTTCCTGCCTACCAGGCCAACTTTTTCTCCTCTCTCAATGGTTAAGTTGACCTCGTCAAAAATTGAAACGCCGATAAAGGCAAGGGATATACCTTGCATACTTAAGAAGGCCATAAAGGGAAGTTACCTTGCCACTACTATTTTCTTAATGCGACCCAAACGATCGCCTTCCAACAAGACATTTGTGCTTTGTCTAGAAGGGCTGTTTTAAACGCAGGGAAACCCTGCTCCGACGAAATCCAAAACCAACATGTTCCAAGTTTAAGGACTGCTTGCCATACGGTCTAGTAAGGAGATGGATTGCCATCTGCGGGGTGCCAAAACTTAATCTTAATTGGCTCGGGCAATTTTACACCTATCGCAGCGAGTGCATCCGAGAACCATAGCTTCGAAAAGACAATGTATTGATTGGTTTCTGTGACGGTAAAAGGTCCCTCTTCGACTTATTCGTTTCTTCCCACTAGAGGTTCCGGTGGCTAACTATGAAAAATCCTTGCCTCCATTTCGCGTAAGTGTCTGAGAGGCAAGCATCTGGGTCCTTTACCGAAACTCCAAAACGGCCAGGGGTCGGAATTGCTTTTTCAGCAAAAAATAAGCCGCCAAAGATGGCGACTTTAGTGACTGGTTGATGCATGAAGTGATGGGCGGCACAGTAGTTCGCTTTAAACTAATCTGGCTGAGCCACTGACCTACGCATTCAGGGTCTCCAACCGATATAGCACCCGCTCCATCAATAGTTGGATGCCCGATTCTCCGAGGCAACTTTGTTGGAGAAAGAGACATAATAAAGGTCTCGAATGAGCCTGCCTCTTTTTTCTACTGCGTGGTGCCAAAGCCCATCGAGGCTAAGGTTTTAGACCGAGACCAACACCAGCGTCCTCAATCACTCAAGGTACTCGCGTAGCACCCGAGCGCGGCTGGGCTCTCGCATCTTATGTAGGGCTTTGACTTCTATTTGCCGAATCCTTTCGCGAGTCACTCCAAATTCCTTGCCAACTTCTTCGAGGGTATGAGGCCGTCCTTCTACCATGCCGAAACGCAAGCGCAATACCCTGCTCTCCCGGTCGGTAAGAGTATCAAGCATTTCCTCTATTTGAGACTTCAGGGCTTGAGAGATTGCCCCGTCCTCAGGAGAAGGCATGCTCGGATCTTCGAGAAAATCTTCGAGGCTGGAATCTCCTCCCTCTCCGAGGGGGGAGTCCAAGGATGACGGTTTCTGGGAAATTTTCAAGATTTCCTCGACTTTGTCCGAGTCGATTCCCATGGCTTTCCCGATTTCCTGCGGCGTAGGCTCTTGCCCAGACGCTTGGGTCAAGCGTAGGCGTTCCCGCGTCAGCTTGTTGATAACTTCCACCATGTGCACCGGAATCCTTATGGTGCGGCTCTGGTCCGCAATCGCTCGGGTGACAGCTTGTCGAATCCACCAGTACGCATAGGTGCTGAACTTAAACCCCTTGCGGCAATCGAATTTTTCCACCCCTCGGATCAGTCCAATGTTGCCCTCTTGAATCAGGTCCAACATGTCCAATCCTCGGCCTTGATATTTCTTGGCGACACTGACAACTAATCTCAGATTAGCTTGGATCATCTGGGATTCGGCTAGGGAACCTTCGGACTTTATAACGTCAAAATAGCTCTGAAATTCGGCGTCCATTTCCGACAACTGGGCGTAGATGCCAGGTTGTCGCAATGCCAATGCTAGATCAGCCAAGGTACAGTCCTTTATGGCGGCAATAGCCGCCTGTGGCAGGATCCAGCTATTCAGTGACAGTCCAACTACTCTAGTATTGACCTCTCCTTCATTTTCCTCTAGCGAATCGGCCAATCCTTCTATCAGGGTTTGAGATAGCCCAGAATCGATTTCAGCCCTCAATTTGGGATGACTGGATATTTGGGACAGCGTGAGGTTGAGGGGTAAGCCCAACTCCTCCGCCAAGACCGATAGCGGAAGCGATGAATCCACCAACCGATTCAGCAGTACACCGGTAATCTCCCAGGCTAACGGTGCGCGGTCCCCTTTCTCCTTATATTCCTCTTCCAATTCCAGGAGGTGTTTCTTCACTTCCACCTTTCGGGCCAGCTGACGCTCCTCGTCAAGGGTTAGCAAGGGGGTTCGGATGATTTCGCGCAAGTACATCTGCACCGGGTCGTCCGGCATCTCCCAGGCTTCCTCCTCCGGTTGCTCCCCTGGTTGCT
>Ga0209403_10007126_pt1 | contig 11120 bp, 9 predicted proteins | sample ArcticOcean_MG_C_8_FD_187440 | JGI IMG/M metagenome (GOLD analysis project Ga0209403, IMG submission 187440) | Marine microbial communities from western Arctic Ocean - ArcticOcean_MG_CB11_86 (SPAdes) (version 2) | ecosystem: Environmental > Aquatic > Marine > Oceanic | place: Arctic Ocean...
GGGGAAATCCATGAACCGTAAATCAACGGCCTGAATTTCCCGTTCACGACAAAGAGCCAATACTTCGCGGGGCGTCATAACGCGGCATTCCTCGAACGTTTCAAAATCGTAAACATGGAGAGTCCATCCATCATACAGCGTGAGGGGCAAATCCTATACCATACCAGCCCGCGAACTCGTTTTCGGTAACACATGCCCCGATTCACAATTCTCACCCACGATCATCCCTTCCCACATTGGGATTTTCTGCTGGAACGGGGCGAAGCGCTGCAAACATGGCGATTGCTGACCGTTCCCGATTCCCCCGGTGAAATCACCGCCGAGCCGTTACCAGATCATCGGCTGATGTATCTCGACTACGAAGGGCCGGTGAGCAACGGGCGGGGAGTCGTGTCGCGTTGGGACACGGGCGACTACAACATCGTGCAGGAAACGACGGAACGGCTTGAAGTGGAACTGACCGGCGAACGACTGACCGGCCGGTTCATTCTCGAACGCGCGGTCGGGTCGCCGGTTTGGCGATTCTACTCGGCCTCGGAATGACTCGGAAGAACCGACATTCGCATTGGCGAGTCGGTGCCCGTCGACGAGGAACTGCGACGTCCGAAAATGCGGACGGCTCCTTCGACGACATCAATCCGTTCAAGCGTTGGTTGGTCTTCGATTCCACCGCTGTCGAGATGCACGATGAGCACATCGTTGCCGTCGGCCTGTTGCCACTCGACATGCCAGCCTTCGGTTTTGAATGTGTCGGTCACTTCGTCGATCACATCCTGCAACGGAATCGGGACGACGCCCGCCTTGACCGATTCCACTTCGATCGCCAACCGGTTCGGTTCCGGCACCCACGGTCTTAGCCGCACGCTGACAACGCCCTGAAAATTTTCGTCTTCGTAGCGAAAGCCGATCAGCACCGAGCCCTCGGTGATTTGCACGCGCGGCTCGGTCACGCCCGGTGGCACGACTTCCTCGTACTTCTGATGCAACTCTTCGGCCAACCAGCTATTGATCTGAGCCTGCCGAAACTCTTCCGACCAGGCATCCTCATGTTGAATGCGGTCGACTAGTCGCAATGTCGTTTGCACGAACTTCTTCGCAGCCGCCTTGCGAACGACTGGGTCGACTTTTTCGGCGAGCGCTTGCTGGTAGAAATCGGGGACGTGTTTGAGAGACCAATAGACGCCCGCACCGCCAGCGCAAAGAACGCCGAGCAACACGACCACCGCGATCATTATTTTTCCGCGAGGCATTGCATCAGACCTCCGCTGAAGTCGAACGGGGGGCGAATAGTACGCCTGTTCGCTCAATCGGTCAAGACGCGACGCGGGCAACGCAGCAACTGTAACGGGTGTCACGAGTTGCCGCATTTCGGCGGTCTGCGACCGTCGACTCAGTGCTGTCTTTCATTCTGGAGAATTCCGATCCGATGAAGTTCTATTTCGACGAGTCTGGCGATTTTACAGTGCCAACGAACGAGCAACAGCACGCGGTGGGAATTGTCGTCGGCGTTGTTGTCCCGGAGTCTGTTGAAGAGGACTTCTTCGATCGCTTTACCGAATTCGTCAGCGAACTACCACAATCCGCTTTTAAGAATGGGGAACCAAAAGGCAATCTGCTGAATAATGAGGATCGCCGCTCCTTCGCGATGATCGTTTCAGAGTGCGAAGGGGTCGTTTTTTGCCCAACCATGCTCGACCTCACAAGTATGGCAGGGCACGGTAGCAAGATTCACGATCACATTGTCAGAAAGATTCAGACAATCGTGCCGCAATGCGAGTTTCAAACTTTACGAGATGAAGTCGAACAACTTGGTCGACAAATTGCGAATTTGAATCCTGTGCAGGCATTCCGTCTTGGCACGTGGGCAAAGTGTATCAAGAGGAGTATCGCAGACTCGATACTCTTGCACTCTCACCCAGAGTTCAATGATTGCTGGGATGTAATTTCATTCGAGATTGACCCAGTTCAGAGAAAAGCTGGCAGCAGAGAGGAGATCGTATTTAAGTGCATGCTGCCAGCTTGGATAACCGGATGGAACCAACAAGATCCTCTGACCGCCACCAAAGAGATTCACACAGACAGTCACCCATTTGTCAGGAACTGGGGAGGGCAGCGGGATCGACCTAGGTAAGATATTTCGAGGGAACGTGAAGTTCAGCCCATCAGAGTCTTGCTTGGGGGTACAAGTCGCGGACATTGCCGCGTCCGTTGTCAGCCGGGCCGTTGTCGGGATTGCCAGCAGTAGCGATCTGATGAGCTACGGTTTTTTGATGTCGAGGTCAATTCGTCCCCCACCGCATGCTCCCGGCATATTTTCGTTTGCCGAAACAGACCAAGACGAGATTTCACGACGATACAACGGCCTTGTAGCCGCAATCACCTGGGCAAGACAAACAACTCCGGATTCTCCCTAGTCGTTTCGGAAAGACGAATACCGGGTGTCATGCTTGCCCCCTTTTCAGGCAAGCATGTCGTGACTTGGTTTGTCGCTGCCATGCAAAGGACCAAGGCGTTCATACGCCCGGATCGCCGGAGGCGTGAATTGTTGGCGGGTGGCAGAGTCGGTCAGTCTGCCTACTCGTCCAACTCGACGGTGAACGTCTCGCCTTCGAGTTCCACCACATCGCCCAGCTTCAGCTTGCGACCGCGGCGGGTTTCGAGTTGGCCGTTGACTTGGACGGCTCCGCCCTGAATCAGCACTTTCGCCGCCCCTCCGGATCCGACGACGCCGCTGATTTTCAGGAACTGGTCGAGCTTGATCGTTGTTGGTTCTTCAGCAGACATCTTGGACTCCGAGATTCAGATGTAGGGTCCGCTGTGCGGACCGAGGCCGAAGTGTAGAGTACATCGCGGCGGGCGGGAGCCTGCCCTACGGAAAGCAACAGGGGGTTGACACCCCCCCGCTCGCCTAGGTGCCGTCCATGATGTCGTCGGCGACGTAATGTTCGTAGAACTTGCGGCCGATTTCTTCGCTAAGACGTGAGAGGTATTGCCGCTTGAAGTTCGACTGACTGACCTCGTGCGTGTCGCGGGCGCTGAGCAGCGGATATTTCGAGAGCACATCCTTCGAGAAAATTTTCTCGCCGTCCTCGTGGTCTTCATCCATCTGAATCACGCTGACCATCGCCTCGGCTCGCCCTCGATACAAATGCGAACTGTTCTCTTCAAAAATGCTGAATTTAATCAGGTCGATGGAGATGACATAGTCCACGCCGAACGCCTCGCCGACTTCTTCGGGCCGGTCCCAATCGTCGTGCTCGTCCAGCCAGGCACGCACTCTGTCGGGGTCGACCACCTTGACGTGGTGCTCGTGCAGTCGGAACGTCGTGTACTTCGCGACCTGGTAGTCGATCGAGTCGTGGTCGAACTTCAACTCCTTTTCCGCGTGGCAGAGAACTAAGACGGTGACTCCTCGATCGGTCAAGGAATTCCCGGTTTCGGCGTCGAATTCGGGTTCGATCGATGGCGGTCCGCCAATCAGGTAGCCCAGTAGAACAACCCAGTTGCAGCCGACCAGTGAGGTCGACACCACCGCGACCGCCAGCCAACGCATAAGACGTTTCAGGGAGCGAAGGCCGTGTGAAGTTTGTTTGGAATTTTCGATCATCGTGTCATCCGTGATTCAGAAACTCTGGTCTTCCGTGCGACAGCCGTGAGAGAACCTTCTGCTATCTCGTTATTCCAGCATCTCGCTGGCCCGGTAATCGTGGAGCATTTGAGCGAGTTGCGTGCTGATGCGATCGACGTATCGTTTGCGGAAAACTTGCTCGGAGACTTGCGCCGCCGACACGCCGGCGCGCGACGGGTAAGTCGAATGAAACTCGCCCTCGAACACACTGGCTGCCCGCTTGCTATCGCCCTTTTTCATGACTTCATAGGTGTAAACCACGCCATCGACGTTGCCGCGCAGTAGCGAGGGGCTATGTGCATCCTTGTAGGAAAATTGGTTGAGATCGAAGTGCGCGATGTAATCGGCGTCGAACTCCTCGGCCAATTCGGAAGGGTCGTCCCAGACACCGCCGTTGTCGTCCATCCAGCTTGTGACCTCGTTGGGATCAACAACCTCAATGCCGTTGCGTTTCAAGCGTTGGATAATGCCATCGACAAGGTCGAAGTCGAGCGAAGGCAAGTCGGACTTGATCCCTTGGGGCGTCGAAACAACGATCAACACCTTCTTCTGCCCCTTCTTCAGGTCGACACGCGTATGCGAGTGGAACGCTGAAGAGTACATGGGGTCGCCGAAGAACATCTTGCCCGCCATCACGACCAGTCCACAACCGGTCTGCGACAGAACGACGGCCAGCATGGCGAATGCAGCGAAGTGACGAATGACTCGCACGCCTTCCATGGCGGGAGACTCCTTCTAACGATGTCGGTCGGAACAGGACCAATTAAGACAAGGCCGACGAAAGCCGAGGAAATATGTTGTGCGCGTCACACCAAAGACGGCAAGACGATTCGTAACGTCCACTGCAAAGCGGAGACCAGACAAACAGAGCCCAGCAGCCAGATCAATGCAACGTTCGGCCGCTTCACGTAGCACATGCGGTTTTGCCAAACGCTGACCCAACACCACGGAATTTGAATCGCACAAACGACCGCCAACAGCAGCCCGGCAGAGTTCGCCCGAGCCGCCTCGACGAAGCGGCCACGCACGAAATTCGAGAAGCTGGTTGTCATGCCGCAACTGGGGCAGGGGACGTTGAAAATTGTGCAAAAGGTGCATGGTGGCAAGCCAAGTATTTGATGCGTGCCATAACCCCGTGGGTCGGGTTCGAGCTGGACCGCCAGCAGGAAACCGGCCGAAAGGATCAGGCTCCACAGAACAAGCAGTACACGACTGCGTTGCCCGAGTGGACCGTCGCTAAAGTCTGGAAAACTGGTTGACATGAGGGGGGAGAGAAGTGAGAGAGGCGGATTAATACTCGTTTCAGCAGACTGCTGCAAGATCACTTGCCCGTTGCGGTTTTCATTCTACACGATTCGCAAGCCGCAATCCCAATTCCGGGAATGTGTGGCACGTCCCAGACCAGCGGGATGGGCGTGGCGAGCGCGGAGACCACGCTCTTCCCCGGTCCATTCACGTTGTCAGGGCGTGCCACACGGGAGGCTTAGTCGGGCGAAAACATCCAGGCAGAATCGTCTGGACAGGAATTCCCGTTTCAGATATCACTCCGCGACTCTCTTCTCTCTCGTTCCCCCCCTTACGACACAATTCGGTCGTTACATCACGTCGGAGGCAAGGATGCCGCCGGAAGATGCCGCTGGTTTGCGCGGTTTGTTCGCGCGAAGCCGGACGGTCCTATTTCCGTTGCTGATCGTGACGTCGGTGCTGGTCATCGTCGCCCCGCTGCCCCCGTTGTTGCTGGACCTGCTGCTGGCCTGCAACATCACCGTCGGCGTGATCATTTTGCTGACAACGATTTACGTCAATCGTCCGCTGGAATTCAGCGTGTTCCCGGCCATTCTCCTGGGTGCCACATTGGCGCGGCTGGTGCTCAACGTGGCATCGACGCGGTTAATTCTGACACGCGGAGCCACACACGGAACGCAGGCGGCCGGTGGCATCATTGCCGCCTTTGGCGACTTCGTCGCCGGTGGAAATATCGTCATCGGGCTGATCATCTTCGTGATTCTCGTGGTGATTCAGTTCATGGTCATCACCAAAGGGGCCACGCGAATCAGTGAAGTGGCTGCGCGGTTTGCCCTGGACGGTATGCCGGGCAAGCAGATGGCAATCGACGCGGATCTCAACGCCGGTCTGATCACGCAAGAACAGGCAAAAACGCGCCGGGAAGAGGTCACCGAACAGGCTGACTTCTACGGAGCGATGGACGGTGCCAGTAAGTTCGTGCGTGGCGACTCCATTGCCGGCATTATCATCACGTTGATCAATATCGTCGGTGGGCTGTTCGTCGGCATGGTCCAAGAAGGAATGGACTTCGAGCGGGCCGTCAGTGTTTTTACCACGCTGACCATCGGTGATGGGTTGGTCACACAGGTTCCCGCCTTTCTGATTTCGCTGGCGGCCGGCTTGATCGTCACACGGAGTTCGAGCAACAGTAATTTGCCGAAGGATGTTGTGACACAATTGTTCCGGCATCCCGAAGCCATGTACTTGTCGGCCGCCTTCCTGACAGCCTTGGCGTTTACCGGACTGCCCGCCGGCCCGATGCTTGTATTGGGGACGGGATGTGCGGTTGTCGGGAGGAGTTTGCAAACTGGGCGACAGCGTGCCGCCGCATTTCAGCAACATGAGGAGGAAGAACAATCGCTCGAAAAGCCCGAACCACAACCGGAAGACAACCTCGCCGTTGATCCGCTGGAGTTGGAACTCGGCGTGGGCCTGATTCGGATGGCCGACCCGGCCTCAGGGGGCGATCTTCTCGAACGAGTGACACGGATTCGTCACAAGATCGCCCAGGAATTGGGAATCATCCTGCCCAAGGTACGAATTCGCGACAACATCCGACTCGATCAACGAGCGTACCAAGTCAAAATTCGCGACGTGCCGGTTGCTTGGGGCGAATTGTATACCGAAGGATTACTGGCAATCGATTCCGGAGCCACCAGCGGTGAAATACCGGGCATCGAAACGGTCGAGCCGGCCTTCGGACGCCCGGCACGATGGATCGAAGAAGAGGCCCGCGAGCGCGCCGAACTGATGGGCTACAACGTTGTCGAACCGGCGGCCGTCGTCATCACACACCTCATGGAAGTCGTCCGCGATCACAGTGCGGAACTCCTCACACGACAGCAGGTGCATCTGCTGCTCGACCACTTGAAAGAAACCTCACCGAAAGTCGTCGAGGAATTAATTCCCGAGGTTCTCAAAACATCGCAAGTGCATCAGGTACTTGGTAACCTGCTGCATGAGCGCGTGCCGATTCGCGATTTGGAAATCATCATCGAATCGCTGGGCGACTACGCCGAGCGCACGAAAGACTTGGGCATTCTCACCGAATACGTTCGCAACTCATTAGCGCGAACGCTCTGTCAGCAATACCGCGATCGCCAGCGTGTGTTGCACGTTGTCACATTCGATCCGGCCTTGGAAGACGTACTCGCCGCTGGATTCGATTACGGCGAACGAGGGCTTGTCATCAAGCTTTCGCCGCAAGTGGCCGAAGCGGTGGCCCGCGAACTCGCCGTTCAACTGGAAAAGTTGGTGATCGCGGGGCATTCCCCCATCGTTTTATGCAGCCCACAGGTGCGTGCCGGTTTGAAACAAGTGACGTCGTCGGCCTTACCTAAGCTGGTTGTCATGAGTCTTAACGAGGTAACCCGCGACACCGAAGTGGAATCGGTCGGGCAAGTGGGATCCCACATCCTGCAGGACATTCTGACCCCCACGCCGTCCGCGTGATCGCTGGGGACGATACCCGAACATAAAACTGAACTCAAAACACTGAACTCAAAATTGAATTCGAGGATTCCCCACGGAGTTCTCGCACGCCGTTACGCGGTGAGGAATTTTCAGCATGAACAATGAAGTCAAAACGTTTCAAGCCGCCACAATGCAATTGGCGCTCGATCAAGTTCGCCAGGAAATGGGTGCCGATGCCGTCATCCTGCACACCCGGCAAACTTCACGCCGCCGGCTGTTGCCGTGGAAGAAACGGCGCCAGCAAGTCGAAATCACTGCGGGAACGGGTGTCAACATTCGCCGTCCTGCGGGAACACCTGCAGCAGCAGCCACTCGCTCTGTCGCCGCGCCACCTAATGCGGTTCGTCCACCGCAACCAACCTCAGGCGCGCGCTCGCTGGCGGCCGACATCCTGCAGGAGCTGGATTCCAGCCAGGCGTCGTCAGTCTTGTCGCAAATCCGAAATGGAAACGAGGCGGCCCACAAGTCGGCCAGCAGTCGACCGTCGTTCGATCCCCCCTCGATGACTCCAGCGCCCGATGCCTCGCAGGAAGAATTCTCACTGAAGTTGGACACAATCCAGAAAATGCTGCAAGACCTCGAACGAACCAGTCGGGCACACAACGCCGAGGAAGTTCCGTCGGAACTTTTCAACCTTTACACCGAGCTGATCGATTCGGAAGTCGAGGACGAACTGGCCCGGAAACTCGTCTTCCAACTCAAGGAAGTCGCCACACCCGAGCAGCTCGGCGATACGAACGCATCACGGATGTTACTGACTGGAATGGTCGAACAGCAGATTCGCTGCGGGTCTCCGATTTCCCTCACTCCCAACCGACGAAAGGTTGTCGCGTTGGTCGGGCCGACAGGAGTTGGTAAAACAACCACCATCGCGAAACTGGCAGCCAACTTCCGACTGCGAGACGGCGTCAAGATGGGGCTAGTCACCGTCGACACGTACCGCATCGCGGCCGTCGAACAGTTACGAACCTACGCGGAAATCATCGACCTGCCAATGCGTGTTGTCACCAGCCCACAGGAAATGAGGCGGGCACTCGATGAATTGTCGGGGCTGGATCTCGTGCTGATCGATACGGCCGGTCGCAGTCCGCGAGACGAATTGCAAATCAAGGAACTCAAACGTTTGCTCGCCGAGGCGGATGTGGACGAAGTCCATTTGGTGCTTTCGCTGACATCCAGCCTGAAAAGTCTCGAAGCGACCGCCAAAACGTTTTCTGTTGCCAATACATCCTCGTTGATTCTGACCAAACTCGATGAAGCCGCTGGCATGGGAGCCATGCTGTCGCTATCGCAGAAAGTTCAACTACCAATCAGTTATGTGACGACCGGCCAGGATGTCCCCGACGATATCGAACCGGCCCATGTCACGCGTCTGTCACGGTTAATACTCGGTCAAGAAAAGATCGATCACTGACTTACGAATCGACGCAACGCCTCTCCATCATCATTCGTGACTCGACACACTTCATCTCTCCGACGGAGCTCAACATGAGCGATCAAGCCTTTGCCCTACGAAGGTTGATTCAACAACAACAGTCCGACGCCCCAGTCGCCAAACCATTCTCACAGGCCCGCACGATCGCGGTCACAAGTGGCAAGGGCGGAGTGGGCAAAAGTAATATCGCGTTGAATCTTGCCATCGCGATGGCGGGCAATGACACCAGCGTTTGTCTTCTCGATGCCAACTTGGGGCTAGGCAACATCGACTTGCTCTGCGGTCTCAACGGTTACTGGAATCTGTTGCATGTTGTCACCGGTGCGCGCACTCTGGCCGACATCGTGCTCGACGGCCCTGCCGGAATTCACGTTGTTCCGGGAGCAAGTGGCCTGATCGACGCCGTCGATGTGTCCGCTTCCGCGCAGAGAGAGATTCTCGACCAACTCGAAGAGCTTGAACGGACGCACGACTACCTACTGATCGATACGGGAACCGGAATCCATCAGTCTGTCCGACGTTTCTTGAACGCAGCCGACGTCGTGCTTGTTGTCACCACCCGGAGCCGACGGCAATCGCCGACGCGTATGCAACAATCAAATCGCTCTCTATCGCCGAAGGGCAGAAACTCGAAGTGCTCGTCAATCAATGCGACAGCACTCTGCAAGGTCGCGCGATCATCGACCGACTACGGCAAACCGCTCAGACATTCATCCAAACCGATTTGGATTCGGCCGGTTTCATTCCCCACGACCCCCACGTGCCCCGAGCAGTCGTTCGCCGCACACCATTCATTGTGGAAGCTCCAATGGCTCCCGCCTCACAGGCCATCATGCAGTTGGCCCGTCGCATGAAGAACGTTGCCGCCTCTCGGTCTGCGAGAGGGGCGTTCTTTGCCAACCAATGGGACGAACCAAAACCAAAGGTTGCCTGAAGTAAGACACGTCCTCGACCGGTCGATCCCGACCAATTCCGATTCCATCCCAATATTGAATTCCATTCCGTCGCAACGGCTTGCCGATCAACGGCGAAGCGCGCTCGCGATCCATGAATTGAACCCCATTAGCACATGTCTCGGTTGACTACACAATTTACACAATCTGCATTAACTTCTCCGATCGTACGGATCGCGAAGATGGCACAAGAAAAACTGGATCGAACGGTTATAGCTGTCGATAACAGTTATGCGGGGGGGATCTCGTTTCGGGACGACGTTGCCAACGAAGGCGAGTCGAATCGGCGAATGCAGAATCCAGTAAGCGAACATTGTGGTTGGTCAATTTGCGAGTCGTCTCTCTCTCATCGCTTTTGCGACGGGGACATTGCGCGGTTTACTCCTCGGATCGGAGTTCTCTGCTGCCGTGAAGACGTCGCTCATCGTATTGGCCATTTTCTACGTCGTCGGTTACATCCTCGGCGACCTTGCACGCCGGGTTGTCGAAGAGAGCGCCGACGCAGAGTTGGAACAATGGAAGACCGAGTTCGCATCGGGACTGCAAGCGTCACCGCCAGTTGCCTGAATCGCCGTTGTGTCACCAGGGAGGGTTAGATGGCTACGAAACTCAAAGAAAATGTTGCTCCGGTTTGGAAAGAATTCAAACAGGATCAAACCAATAAAGAACTGCGTAACACGCTGATCGAGCGATATTTTCCGCTCGTTCGCTACAACGCCGAACGCGTCTGGGCCAAGCTCCCCGACGGCGTCGACATCAACGATCTCATCTCCGCCGGCGTGTTCGGACTGATGGACGCAATTAATGCGTTCGATCTCGAACGTGGTGTGAAGTTCGAGACGTATTGCGTACCCCGAATTCGCGGTGCGATGCTCGACGAACTTCGCACAATGGACTGGGTGCCACGGCTGGTTCGTTCCAAAGCCAGCAAACTCGAAGCAGCCCGCAAGAAGGCGGAAGCCGAAGCCGGCCGACCACCGACCGATGGTGAAATCGCCGCCAAGATGGAACTGCCGGTCAAGGATTTCGAGAAGCTGAAATCCGACGCGTCCGCCATCAATCTCGTCAGCCTCAACAAGAAGTGGTACGAGACCGACAGCTACAAGGACGTCCGCGAGATCGATATTCTCGAAGACTCCAAAGGCGAAGACCCCACCAAGGATCTTCAGGGACGCGACCTGATGCGGCTGGTGACGCGCGGCCTCAATCGCAACGAGAGGCTGATCATCATCCTGTATTACTACGAAGAACTCACGATGAAGGAGATCGGCAACACGCTCGGTCTGTCCGAATCGCGGGTCAGCCAGATGCACTCCAGCATCGTCTCGCGTCTGAAAGACCACCT
>Ga0209403_10007130_pt1 | contig 11119 bp, 12 predicted proteins | sample ArcticOcean_MG_C_8_FD_187440 | JGI IMG/M metagenome (GOLD analysis project Ga0209403, IMG submission 187440) | Marine microbial communities from western Arctic Ocean - ArcticOcean_MG_CB11_86 (SPAdes) (version 2) | ecosystem: Environmental > Aquatic > Marine > Oceanic | place: Arctic Ocean...
ACTAAGCGCCTATTCTAAGAGCCCACGACGTTGCTGCGGCGTTCCATGAGTAGTGTGTCGCGCCACTGGCCGTTCAGCGAGCCGATCCGTTCTCGAATGCCCACAGAGCGGAACCCACTGGACGAGTGGAGGGCAATACTGGCCTCATTCTCCACAAAGATCATGGCTTGCAGGGTCCAGATACCGGCTGCTTCTGAGGTTGAAACCAGGGAGCTGAGCAGGAGTTTGCCAACGCCGCTACCCCGTGAACTCTCTGAAACGTAGACGCTGACTTCAGCCACGCCAGCGTAGGCAGACCGGGTGGAAACGGGACTCAGTGCGGCCCAGCCGACCACCTCATCGCCGTCCCTGGCGACTAATCGGCAGTCTGGCCGGTGGTTACTGTTCCAGCTTTCCCAATCAGGGGCATGAGTCTCCACCGTGGCGTTGCCGGTGGCGATGCCATCCTGGTAAATGCTTCTGACCGCCTCCCAGTCCTCCACACCGATGCTGTCGATGATGCAATTTGCGATTTTCATACTGGGCCAGTGTCCGTTTTTATTTCTCCGGGCCGTGATTCTAATAAGGCCACAGAGGCAGATAAATACTCAAAAAAATCTCTTAAGAGCGTACATTGTAGGATTACAGGGCCACGGTGTAAACCAGCGTGTTCGGCCAGGCATGAAAAACAGGCCCGCCAAAGTGACACAGTCAGAGCAAACGTGGTATCTTTGCTTGCACAAATCCCCACTCTGGGATTGCCAAATTTAAACCGACAGGAGGGGTTGCGAAATGCCTAAGATTAAGCACATCGCCATTGCCACTCAGGACGCGGCGAAGACCGCCGAGTTTTACAAAGACGTTTTTGGACTGCGCGAGATTGCACAGTTGGAAAGCGCTAACGCTCAAGGCTATTTTCTCAGTGACGGGAACGTCAACATGGCCATCTTGAATTTCCAGAATGACGCAGTAGCCGGCGAACGAGGCAAAGACTACAGCGGCATTCACCACATCGGCTTCGAAGTTGAAGACCTAGAAGACGTGGAAGCCAAGTTGGCCGCCGCCGGTTCTGCTCCCATGGACGAGGTCAACAAGGCCTTGGGCGTAGGTATGGGTGGACCTCGCCACGACAACGTTGAGATCAAGTACACCGGCCCTAACGGCGAGATGATTGACGTCTCTGCCCACGGCTGGGTCGGAACACGCGGCTTCGATTAGCCTGAGTTAATTCTCGAAAATTAAAAAGCCCGGTTCTTAAAATTGAAGAACCGGGCTTTTTTGCTTTTTAAAACTGCCGGGTATTAAGCCCGTTTGAATGCTAAAGACGGTGCGTCTTCGTCCAAATTATCCGGATCAAGGACTAGGGCCATCCCTGTCTCAATGCCCTGAGGTTTGGTGCCGTCAACGCCATTGATCATGGCGCTGATTCGTGGCCCTTCTTCAAGGGTGACTATTCCCGTGCAATAAGGTTTGTCGCGTCCGTAACCCTTGGCCGCCATTGCCACCGGTACGATGGATATGCAGGTAAAGGTGCTGAGCTTGGCCTTGCCACTGAACTGATGCCATTCCATATTGAATCCATGGCACTCCGGGCACATTGGCCGGGGTTCTGGGGACAAATGGCCGCAGTCTTGGCACTTTACGCCAATCAGTTTCTTCTCTTCTTTCAGCTTGGTGTAAAAGGCGGTGGATGTGAATTCACTGGCCATGCTTACGACTCCCGGCGCAGTACGTTGACCACGCAAGTGCCGCCGGTGCCGCCCACGTTATGGGTGATGCCAACGGTTGGGTTGTCTTTCTTGACCTGGCGCTCGCCGGCTTCGCCCCGTAGTTGGTGGTAGATCTCAATGACCTGACCAACGCCGGATGCGCCCACCGGGTGCCCTTTGGCCTTCAGTCCGCCTGAGGTGTTGATGGGATGATCGCCGTTCAGTGCAGTCCGGCCCTCGTCCACTGCCCTAGGACCCTCTCCAGGAGCGAAGAAACCGAGGTCTTCTGTGGCCACGATTTCAGCGATGGTGAAGCAGTCGTGGACCTCTGCCAGGTCAACATTGGCGACGGTTATACCGGCCATGTCGTAAGCCTGCTGAGAAGCAGACTTGGCGGCTGACAGTGATGTGAGTTCATCAGAGTCATGGAGCGGTTTGCCTGTTGCCTGGCCGATTCCGGCGATGCTGATTGGAGTGTCGGTGAAGTTGTGGGCGATCTCATCAGACACCAAGAGCACGCAAGATGCACCGTCGGTGATTGGTGCGCAGTCGTACAAGCGCAGAGGCCAGGCGATCCAGGGATTGGCTCTCTCGTCATTCAAGAAATCCATCTCTGTTTTGTAATCCGGCACTTCCTGTCCCCGTTCTTGGGCCCGGGTCATCCGGCGTTCCATCATGGTGGTCATGGTTTGTTGGAACTGGGCCTTGGGGTTTAGTGCTCCGTTGGCGTGGTTCTTGATGGCCACCTTGAGCAGGTGATCAAGATTGGTTTCGTAGCGATCCATGTGGGCTTTTGCAATGGCGCCGAAGATGCCGGGGAACGTTAATCCAGCCGGTACTTCATAGAGACCGTCTGCAGCCGAGGCCAGGACGTCGGTTACGCCGTCGGTTGCCAGGTTGGTCATCTTCTCCATGCCGCCCACCAGAACAACGTCGTACATGCCGCTAGCAATGGCCATGACGCCTTCTCTGAGGGCGCTGCCGCTGCTAGCACAGGCATTTTCAATCCTGGTAACTGGGATGGGGGTGATGCCCAGCCAGTCGGCCACGATGGGTGCGGTGTGGCCTTGGTGTTCAAACAGGTCGGAGGAGTAGTTGCCCACGTAGGCGCACTCAATATCATGGATGTCGAAGCCTCGGTCCATGCTCTCGACCATGTCTTGGAAGGCCTCAACAAATAGGTCTCGGCTGTCCTTGCCGGGGAATGCCCCAAATTTGGACAGGCCTGCACCTACTACCGAGACCGGGCGTCCCAATTGTCTTTTCTTGAAATTCGTGGCCATTTGACTCTCCTCCGCGCTATATCACGAAAATTAAACACCGGCGATTTTGTGTATCGCAGGTGCTTAATAATACCAAAGAAGACGGAACCTGGTTGCCTACCTAAGATTCTGCCCTGATTGTCTGACTGGATCCTGCTATGAGGGCCGGTCGATTCGCTCCTGCTCTCTTTCCTCCGCTTTGTTCCTTAGAGGTCTTCCTTTTTCCGGGTGGGGGTCTTTGATTACCCCGTACGACTTAAGGGCTTCGTGGCCTTCTGGTAGGTGTTCGGTTATGGGGAATCCTTCCTCATAACCGAACAGCATTCAATGGCAGTACTTGTAGATCTGCATGTCATCGCAGGCGCAGATCCAGGTACGGTGCTTTATCTCTTCGTTCTTATCTGGATAGAAACGACACGGACACAGCGGCCGTCCAATTTCGTCGATATTTTGGGCCAGACCAAGGACGACCTGCTCAGTGACGCCTTCAACGGGGGAGACGTAAGTACCCGATTTTTCCGTGTACTTCTCAACGAAGACCCGCATGCGCTTGACTGCTTTTTCGCTTGGTTGCTTTTCCATTTGACTATCTTTTCCGGTACTGGCACCGTTCATTTATTAAATGGTGATTCTCGAATTAGTTGATTAACTACCCTCCAATATTTAGTTTCCGAGGACGATACCCTCGCACATCTGCGCTCCCAGCATCACTTCAGAGATCAGCGCAGTTTCCCAGGTGGTGTGAAAATCTCGCACACCGATGCCCACTGGTATGGCGGTGATTCCCCTTTCAATAAATACATTGGCGTCGGACCCGCCACCGGTGGATTCCAAGATCGGTTCCAACCCCATTCCCGCGAGTGCCTTGCCGATGATCGCCACGGCACTGTTTTTGGGGTCGACGTTGTAGGCCTGATACGAGTTGGTGATATCTAGATCAATCGAAGCCTCCGGGTACATGGAAGCAACCTCTTCAAACACCCCTCGGAACTTGCGTTCCATGTCGGCCAACTTCTCGTTGCTTAGACTGCGGAACTCCCCGTCAAGAAAGGCCTGCTCAGGGATTATATTGCGCTTTAGTCCACCTTCCATGCGGCCAATATTGGATGTGGTCTCTTCATCTATCCGGCCCAAAGGCAAACGCCTCAGGATATCGGCGGCGATTAGTAGCGCGGAGATGCCTTTTTCCGGTTCCAGGCCGGCGTGAGCAGCCCGACCGGTGATGTAGGCGGTTACCACATTCTGGGACGGGGCCGAGAGAATAATTCGGTTGGGCGGTCCTTCGCCGTCGAAGACAATGCCTTCTTTTGCAGAAACCATGCTGAAGTCTAGATTGTGGGCACCAACCAGGCCGCCTTCTTCGTGGCGGGTGAATACAACCTCGATGGCCCGGTTGCCGCGGTTGGTCGCCAATGCCGACTTCAGCCCCTCAAGGACAATGGCGACTCCCGCTTTGCAGTCACCGCCCAGGATAGTAGTGCCGTCGGACCGCAGCACGCCGCCATCAATCACCGGCTTGATGCCTCGGCCCGGCTCCACGGTGTCCAGGTGGGCCGAGAGCATAATCGGTTTGCCCTCACCTTCAAGTTTGGCGATCACATTCTTGTAGGCGTCGTGGGACACCTTTAGCCCCAGAGACTCCAGCCGAGAACTGACCTCAGCGTCCATGGCGTCTTCTTCGCCGCTGGGACTGTCAATCTTGATCAGTTCGATCAATGTTTTTACCAGTCGTTCTTCATCTGCCAAACTATTTCTCCGAGTCTATTTGGGACTGAATCTGGGTTAGGGGAGAGCGGCCACTGCCTTGATCTCAACCAGGAAATCTTTATTGACCAGGCCAGGACCATTTTGAGACCAGGTCGGCCACCACCTAAAGGGTATTGGGAGGGGAATCGCTGTTGAGAGATATCTCCGGGTAGCCTATTATCGGCCAATTATAGGGCAACCAACGGCGTGCGGCGAACTTGGACCTCTATCACCAATTACCGCGTGCTATACTCGGCGCCATGGCAACAGAGACACCGAGACCTAAGGTTGGCGTAGGCGTGATTTTCGTGCGGAATGACACGGTATTTCTGGCCAAAAGACATGGTGCCCACGGCGAAGACACCTGGGCTTCTGCAGGGGGGCATCTAGAGAACGGTGAGACCCTGGAAGAATGCGGACGGCGCGAGTCAATGGAAGAGCTGGGGCTGACCGTTGGGGATTTACGGTATCTCTGTGTTAGCAACATAATCGCCTACGACAAACATTACGTTGATATCGAGTTTGTCGGTGACATCGGCGATCAGGAACCAAGGCTCATGGAACCGGACGCATTTATCGAAAGCGGATGGTTTCCATTCGATAACCTTCCTGAGCCACTGTTCCACGCCATGCGCTACGCCCTAGATAGCTATCGCACCGGACAACAATATTTCCCCGGTGATTAGTTAATTACCGGCGGCTAGCTAATTAACACAAAAACCGCAAAACTTGGAGATTGATATGGCAGCGAAAAAAGGAAACGGCCTGCTGATGATCTACAGCGACGTGCCGGCCGAACATGAAGAAGAATACAACCGTTGGTATAACGAGGAGCACATCCCGGAACGGCTGTCCATTCCTGGTGTGTTGAACGCCGCACGGTATGAAGCAGTGCAAGGCGGCCCCCGGTATTTGGCCTGCTACGAGCTGGAGTCGGCCGACACCTGGCATTCTGACGCTTGGCAGAAATGGCTGAAGGAACCCACGGAATGGTCCCAGAAAATGTCGCCAAGGACCATTGGAACAGCCTATATCCGAAACCTGTACAACCGAATCTATCCGGACAACGTGTCCGAGGATACGGCCAACTCAGATATGGCGTCGGTGATCTTGGTGGGACGGATGTCCGTTCCGGAAGACATTGATGAGAAATTCAACAAGGCCTACAACACCGAGCGGTTGCCGGAAGCCCTCAAAATTCCCGGTTACATTAGAGCTCGGCGTTGGGAGTGTGTAATGGGCGCACCCAAGTACAGCACAGTCCACGAAATGGAGTCCATGGACGTGGTCAACGGGGAGGGATGGAAGGCCTGGAGCCCCATGGTCACTCCGGTGTGGAGTAGCGTGGTTAAGCCCCAGATGGTCCATGAGGAGGGTTCTCCTGGGGTTTATCAGCGAGTATTCCCAAAATAAACACAATCTAGACTCAATTTTGAGCAGTTTTGAAGAGCGCTACCTGACAACAGTCAGGTAGCGCTCTTTTTATTGCACTGACAACGTCTTATTGACGAGTAAGCGTCAAGAAATAAGACTATTTATGACTTATTTGATTATTTACATGCGATTTAGAGCATAATCGATTTCTGGAAAATCAGCCCATGAGGCACGGTAATTTAAGAGACTGGTTCTTTGGGTATCCACATGACATAAAATAGGCTGTTTTTAAGCCTATTTTTGAGGCTAATTAGCCTCAAATCTGGTATAATAAGTACAGTTGAAATGGCTCGGTACCCTGCTGTTTTTAACTCCCCTTTTCACGTGTAATTGTTTCTCTGTTTATCCAACGAATTCCTAGGGTGAAATAACAACATGACGCAAACCCCAACAAGCGACTATACAGCCAAAGATATTCAGGTCCTAGAGGGCCTAGAGGCAGTGCGAGTCCGGCCTGGAATGTACATCGGAAGTACTGACCAGCGCGGCCTGCACCACCTTATCTATGAGATTTTAGATAACGCAGTTGACGAAGCGATGGCCGGCTTCTGCGAGCGGGTGGAGATATCCATTTCCGAAGACGGTTGGATAACGGTGGTCGACAACGGCCGCGGTATTCCCATCGACAAACACCCCAAGACCGGCAAGAGCGCCCTGGAAACTGTGATGACCACCCTCCACGCCGGTGGTAAATTCAACGGTGCCGCCTACAAGGTCACCGGTGGCCTGCACGGCGTGGGTGGCTCAGTGGTGAACGCTCTGTCAGTAAACCTGCGAGCTGAAGTCCGGAAACAGGGTTATCTCTACTCTCAGGAATATGAGCGAGGTAAACCGACCACTGCCCTGGTCAAAGGCGATAAAACCGCCGAGCATGGCACCACAATTTCGTTCAAGCCCGACCAGCAGATCTTCCCGATCATCGAGTACGACTTTGACATGCTGGTTTCCCACTTCAAGGAAATCGCTTACTTGAACAAGGGTTTGGAAATCGCGTTCATCAGCCATCTGCATTCAGACAAGCGCAAAGGCGATATCCAACGGACTTACTTCTTTGACGGCGGCATCGCCAACTTAGTGCGTAACGTCAACCGAAACCGGAAGACCGTTCAGTCCAGCCCATTTTATTTCGAAAAGATGCAGGACGATATCTCTGTGGAAGTGGCCGTTCAGTACAACGACACCTACTCAGAGATTGTTTATTCCTTCGCCAACTGTATTAACACCCAAGAGGGCGGCACCCACATGACCGGGTTCCGCACCGCCTTGACCCGGGTGATTAACGATTTCGCCCGCAAACAGGGTTATATCAAAGAGGACCAGTCGAACCTGACCGGTGAAGACGTTCGTGAGGGATTGGCGGCTGTGATCAGCGTCAAGCTGACCGACCCCCAGTTTGAAGGCCAGACCAAGACCAAACTGGGCAACGCTGAAGTCCGCGGTACCGTGGACTCGGTGGTTAGCGAGGGCCTACAAAGGTACCTGGAAGAGAACCCCACCGACAGCAAACGTGTCGTGGAAAAATGCCTGACCTCTCAGAAGGCGAGAGAAGCCGCCAAACGCGCCCGAGACCTGGTCATTCGTAAGAATGCGCTGGACGGCTCGTCGCTGCCAGGTAAATTGGCCGACTGCGCTGAGCGTGACCCGGCCAAGTCTGAGCTTTACATTGTTGAGGGTGAATCTGCCGGTGGGTCGGCCAAGATGGGCCGCGACCGACACTTTCAGGCGATCCTGCCGCTCAAGGGCAAGATTCTGAACGTGGAGCGGGTTCTTCAGCAACCGGACAAGATTCTGGGCCATGAAGAAATCCGGGCCATGGTTGCTGCTCTAGGCGCAGGTGAAGGCGAAGAATTCGACGCGACAAAGATTCGCTACCACAAGATCATAATCATGACCGACGCTGATGTGGACGGCTCTCATATCCGGACACTAATCCTTACTTTCCTGTATCGTAGGATGCTTCCTCTGATTGAACAGGGTTTCTTGTACATCGCCCAGCCGCCACTGTACCGAATACAGACCGGCAGAAAGGTCGATTACACCTACACTGAAGAAGCGAAGGATCAATATCTGGCCAACATGACCAGTACTCGTACTCCGCAGATTCAGCGTTACAAAGGTTTGGGCGAAATGAACCCGGACCAATTGTGGGAAACCACGATGAACCCGGAGACCCGGCAGATGCTGGAGGTGACCATCGACAACGCTGTTGAGGTTGATGATGTATTCACGACGTTGATGGGTGAGACGGTTGCGCCTCGCAAAAGCTTTATCCAAGCCCACGCCCGCAGCGTTCAAAACCTGGACGTTTAACCCAGATATCAAGACCAAAGGTCGATGATAAACCCATCGGCCTTTGGAAACTGGCCTAACTTGGTTTATAATAGGCGCGACGGCTTTTTTAAGTCGGGTTCGCGCTTATTATTACGGTTGAACCTGGAAAGCCTGGACATAAATTAGACATTCGACCGGCCGATATAGCGCCGGAGCAGAGACCGCAGGAGGAGCAAGTTGCCCGCAAAGAAAGCTGGTCGCCAGCAAGTAAAAAGAGCCGTACGTACCAGAGGAGACCGCACCGAAACCAGGTCAGCGATGGCCCTAGCGCTGCGCTCCGTAGAAGCTGGTGACGTAGCAGAAGCCGAGGTTGCCGTGAAAGAGGCGTTGATCACGTTGGATCGAGCCGTTCAAAAAGGTATTTTGCACAAGAACAACGCTAACCGGCGCAAGTCCCGCATGGCTGCCAATCTGAACAAGATGAAGGCCGCTGCCGCCTCCGCTTAGACTAAACACCTAAACAAGCAACTATACCCGCCCTTGTTCTTCACAGGGGCGGGTTTTTTTGTGGCCCAAACATGCGTCCTGATTAAGCTATGTGTATCGTGACAGATAATCGTTGACACGTGGCGGTGCCTTTGCTAGCCTATTTTCAGAACATTTGTTTCTTATGTTAATCACATTAATTAGAACCCAAGCACTGGTTTCCAAGTCGGCTTGATCTAAAAGGACTATATGGTAAGCAGTAAAAAAATGCCGCCCCGCAGACAACGTATTCTTCAATTTCTCCTGGAGTTCTATCAGGAGAATGGAATCCCACCCACAGTGCGCGACATCCAGAGAGCCTGTGATATCAGCTCCACATCAGTTGTGGACTACAACTTGGATAAGTTGGAGCAGGCCGGGTACATCAACCGCCGCCCTGACGTCGCTCGGGGGATTGAGATATTGGACCAAGACGGGCAGCCGGTTTCCAACGCCCCCAGGGTCCAAATTGTCGGCGCCATTGCCGCCGGTATTCCGATTCCCGCTTGGAGCACAGAGGCGTCCGAGTCCAGCCAAGAATTTGACACTGTCGAGGTGGCACCCGAGTTGCAGCGCCAGCACGGTACGTTGTTCGCCTTGAGAGTAAAAGGTACGTCGATGATTGACGCCCTGATTGACGACGGCGACGTAGTCATCATAAAGCCGTCAAATACCGTGAACAACGGTGAGACAGTCGTTGCGTGGTTGAAAGAAGAAGAAGAGACCACGCTGAAAAAGTTTTACGCCGAGGGCAGCCAAGTCCGGCTGCAACCGGCTAATAGCACCATGGATCCCATCTACTGTGCCGCTGACAACGTGGAAGTACGCGGTAAAGTCGTCTCGGTGATTCGACAACTGGGTTAATAATCTCTAGCACCTAAAAACTTGAAAGGCCCCTCCATTGGCGGGGCCTTTAAATTCGCAGGCTCTAGATACTTTAGCGTCTGCTGTTGCTCAGAGCGCCGTAGGTGGCAACGCAGAAGGGAACACAGTATGTAAGAGGTACCTTCCAATAGAGAGCGCTGTTCCAGCTTCCTGAGAAAAGCACATCACCCTGGTTCAGCAGCGTTAGGATGGTACCGACCACAAAAGCCACAATCAACGATCTTCGGAGCATGGGCTGGTGCTTGATGGCACACCAAGTGCATTTAGTGGCCGTGCCCTGGTCTAGTGCTCCCTCTGGGACCGGTTTCTTAAAGGCGTAAGATCGGCCCTTGCCGGCTGGCCTGCCGCATTGGTCACAGGAGGTGTGTTGGGCGGTATCCCCAGCGTTGCTCACCAGCGCATCTGCCATTGGTATGTCCCCGGAGGTTATATAGGCCGGTTTCATCAATAGACACCGTGCCTGGATGACGCAATTGTAGGTGTCGGTAAAAATAGTGTCAACGGAAATTTGGCTACCTAAGACCATGACCAGCGTTTGGAATTCTTGTTAATGCATCGACCGGTATCTATACTTAGCCAAGCCCGGTGGTGCCAGTGACGTTGTACGCGGCGGTGAACCACCCTGACCGTTTTTAATACTTGGAGCCGATAGATGTACGATTTCCACACCCATACTTTCCTAAGCGACGGCGTATTGTCCCCAATTGAATTGATACGTCGCGCCCACGTTCGTGGCTACCGTGCCATGGCCGTGACCGACCATGTTGGTCTGGGGAATGTGGAATTTGTGCTGAAGACGCTAATTATTGATTGTGCCCAGGCGACCAAGAGTTGGGACATCCTAGCCTTGCCTGGTGTGGAGATTACCCACGTGCCCAAGGATGACATTGATTTGGTGGCAAGGACGGCCAAGGAGATGGGCGCAAAGCTGGTTGCGGTGCACGGAGAGACTCCAGTAGAGCCAGTGGAGCCGGGCACCAACGAGGCAGCGTTGCGTTCTGACTACGTAGACGTGCTGGCACACCCAGGGTTGATCACCTATGAAGAAGCCCGGTTGGCCGCAGAAAAGGGAATCTATCTTGAGGTGTCAGCCCGCAAAGGGCACAGCTTGGCCAATGGCCACGTGGTGAAGACGGCACGCGAGGCCGGAGCAATCACCGTGCTCGACTCAGACGCCCACGAACCAGACGATTTACTGACCCCGGATATCAGGCACAAGGTAGCCAAGGGGGCCGGTCTCAACGACGATGAAATTCATGCGCTGCTGGAGACGAACCCACAAAAACTGCTGGCGAAGTTGGGCTTCCC
>Ga0209403_10007132_pt1 | contig 11119 bp, 12 predicted proteins | sample ArcticOcean_MG_C_8_FD_187440 | JGI IMG/M metagenome (GOLD analysis project Ga0209403, IMG submission 187440) | Marine microbial communities from western Arctic Ocean - ArcticOcean_MG_CB11_86 (SPAdes) (version 2) | ecosystem: Environmental > Aquatic > Marine > Oceanic | place: Arctic Ocean...
TATTTTGAAAATTATTTAAATACAATTTTACTAGACTTAAATATTAAAAATATTGATGAAGATCTTTTTTATTCAATTATTAAAGGTGTAAATGAAAACAATTTAAAAATTGATGAAATTATCACTGAAAACTTATCTGAAAAATGGTCTTTAGAAAGACTTAGTAAAACTGAGATTTCAGTTTTCAGATTAGCTGTTTATGAACTATGTTATGAACAAATGTTTTGCAAGAAAACGGTTATTAATGAATATATAAGCATATTTGAAGCTTTTGGTGGCAATACTGACTTTGCTAATGGAATTTTAGAAAATATATCTCAAAATAAAAATGATAAGTAATTATAAATGCTATGGATGAATTTGATTACATTAAAAAATATTTCAAACCTTTAACTAATCATATAGCTAGAGATTTAAATGATGACGCTGCAGTTTATAAGCCTTTACCAAAACACGAAATTGTTATTAGTACAGATAGTTTAGTAGAAGGAGTGCATTTTTTTGGATCAGAAAACCCTATAGACATAGCAAAAAAAGCATTAAGGGTTAATTTATCTGATATTGCTTCAATGGGGGCCTCTCCTTTGTTTTATAATCTTGCACTCAATATTCCTAAAAATAAAGTTGAATATTTTATTTCAAATTTTGCTAAAGGTTTGAACGAAGATCAAGAAAAATATAAAATAAAATTAATTGGTGGAGATTTAACTTCTTCTTTAAAACATATTCATATTACTATCAGTATGTTTGGGCATTTACCTATTGGGGAAGCTGTTTCAAGAAGCAATGCTAAACCAGGTGATTTGCTTTATGTAACTGGTCAGTTAGGTTTATCTAAAATTGGCTTAGAAAATTTTTTTTCAAAATCAACTTTATTTGTTGAAGCAAAAAAAAGATATTTACTCCCTGAACCTAGGGTGGAAATAGGTATTTTGTTAAGAAAAATAGCTAGTTCAATGATAGATGTTTCAGATGGTTTAGTTCAAGATTCATCTCATTTGGCTTTCAATTCTGGTTTATCTCTAGAGATTGATATAAATTCATTGCCTTTGCCAATTTGCACTATGTTAAAGCACAAAGATATTATTGATTATGCCCTATATGGAGGTGATGATTATGAATTATTGTTTTCATGTGATCCACAAAATGAGGAATTAGTAAAAGAGTTATCTTTAAAAACAAATATTAATTTTACAAAAATTGGTTTTTTTTATAAGAGTAACAATCAAAAATTAACATTTAAAGGCTTGAAAAAAAAACCAAAAAAGATATCGTTCAAACATTTTTAATTTTGAACAGCCGTTTTTCTCATGTTTTCTAAAATTTGTTTCCAAAATAAACCTCGAGTGTCTTGATCGTTTGTATTCATATTAGAAACATCAATGTTTTCAGCATTTTTTTCAGTGTATTTTTGAACGTTTTGTACTATATTTTTATTATCAAGCGTTATTTTTAAAACAATTAGCTGTTTAGTTTCACGAGGGTTAAAATTTAAATAACTGGATGTATGAGATGCGTAATAGACAATATCATTATTGAATATGCTTTCAAATACAGGAGGCCCATATTTATTATTTAAGTCTTCTTTAGATGTTTCTCCTATTTTAACTTTTATCTGATTAATTTTTGTAATAGATAAACCATTGTTTTGTATATTTTCTGTGCAAGAAGAAATAAATAATATTATAAAAATAATAAGAAATTTGAAATATGGCATAATCATTTCCAGTTTTATTTAATTGTTGAATATTACTCATCAATAATATATTTATAATGTTTATTTATTGTATTGCATAAACAAGAATGTTTTTAAACTCTTATCTTAAATCTAATAATAATGATAAAATTTTAATTGATAGTTTTTACCTCAAAATTGTCAACGTATCTCGTAAAAAAGTTTTTTACAAAAATTTATCTGTTCCTGACACATTTGATGGAAGATTTGATTTATTAGTTTTGTTTTCAGTAATCACAATTTATTTTCTTTCAAAATTTGGACCTAAAGGGCAATATTTTTCTCAAGCTTTATTTGATAAAATCTTTTTAGATCTTGATTTTACACTTCGTGAGTTAGGAGCAGGAGACGCTGGTGTACATATTAAAATTAAAAATATGGCAAGGTCTTTTATGGGTCGTCAAAAGATATATTGTAGATGTTTTGGAGAAAATGATTTTGCTTTGCTCAAAGAAGCATTAATTAAAAATGTTTATAGAAATGTTAAATTTTTTAAAGATTCCCCATATCAATTAACCAATTATTGCAAAAAAATACATGATTCTTTTAATTATAAAAAAGAAAAATATTTTTTTCATGATAAGTTAAAATTTCCAAAATTTAAATGATTTCACTATTTTTTATATTTTTATTTTAAAATTTAAATTCTTAATTATTTGCATTAATTAATTGTTATTGTTAAATACTTAATTATATTTTTTAATCCTTTAATTCTTAAACTAAATATTTAAAAAATGTTAATTTAATTAATAGTACTGGAGTTTTTTTGTCAGAGTCAATTCATATATCTTTAGACGCTATGGGAGGAGATAATGCACCTGAAATAGTAATTAATGGTGCAGCAGAAGCTATAGTTAGGCATCCTACTTTGAAGTTCTCTTTTTTTGGTGATGAAAAAATACTTCTTCCTTTAATTAAACCTTTGAAAGTTTTATATAATTCCAACATTATACATACTAATGAAATAGTTGAAGCTAATGAAAAGCCAGGAATAGCTGTTCGTAAAGGAAAAAATTCTTCAATGTCAATGTCCATACAACTAGTAAAGTCAGGTGAAGCTGATGCAGTTGTTTCAGCAGGTAACACTGGAGCTTTAATGGCTATGTCTAAGTTAATATTAAGACCAATTGAAGGTATTAGTAGACCTGCTATTGCAGCTTATTTCCCTACAATAAAAGGAGAGAGTTGTATGTTGGATTTAGGAGCAAATATTGAATGTGATTCTAAAAACTTAGTTCAATTTGCTTTCATGGGCCAAGCCTTTGCAAGAATTGTAATGGGAATTAAAAACCCTTCTATTTCATTATTAAATGTTGGAGAAGAAGAACAGAAAGGTCTCGATTATATTAAAGATGCATCAAAAATTTTACTCACTTTAAAAGATACTATTAATTATACTGGTTTTATAGAAGGAGATAAAATTACTCAAGGTCATTCAGATGTTATAATTGCAGATGGTTTTAGTGGTAACGTTTCATTAAAGACAGCTGAAGGTACAGCAAGGTTAGTTACTTTCTATTTAAAGCAAGCTTTAACAAGTTCTTTAAGTTCTAAAATAGGTTATTTTTTTGCAAAAAAAGCTATAAATAATTTTAGATCGCATATGGACCCTAGAAAATATAATGGAGCTGTTTTTTTAGGTTTAAATGGTGTGGCTGTTAAAAGTCATGGTGGAACTGATTCATATGGTTTTGCAAATGCGATTAGTGTTGCAGTTGATATGGTTCAATATAATTTTATTTCAGATTTAAGAAATGTAATAAGTAAATCAAATTTAAATTTTTAAATTCAAATATTAGATTTTGTAAAAGGAGATTTAATAATGTCTAATATTATATTAATGACAGGTGTAGGTTCTTATTTGCCAAAAAATAAATTTTCTAATGAGGATTTAACAAAATTTATAGATACTTCAGATGAATGGATCACAAAAAGATCTGGCATTAAAAATCGTCATTTTGTTTCAAAAAATGAATTAACCTCAGATTTAGCTGTAAATGCCGCATTGAAGGCTATTAAAGTTTCAAAACTGAAAACTGAAGATATAGATCTTATAATTGTTGCAACAACAACTCCAGATAACACTTTTCCTTCAACAGCTTCTAAAGTTCAACAAAAACTTGGAATAAAAGGAATTGCTTTTGATGTCCAGGCAGTATGCGCTGGTTTTGTTTTTGCACTTTCCGTAGCCAACTCAATGATGAAAGATAACCACTCAAAGAATTGTCTCGTTATTGGAGCAGATAGCATGTCTAAGCTTTTAAACTGGGATGATAGAGCAACATCAGTTCTTTTTGGTGACGGTGCTGGTGCCGTGGTTCTTCAAAAAGAAGATAATAAAGACAAAAAGCTAGATGATTGGGGTGTTTTGTCAAATGTTATTCATTCTGATGGACGTTATTATGATATACTAAAAACTAATGGTGGTGCTTCCTTTAATCAAAAAATTGGTTTTATTGAAATGGTTGGAAAGGAAGTTTTCAAACATGCTGTTGAAAAACTTTGTTCTTCATTTGATCAAGCTTTAAAATTATCTAATAAAAACATAGATCAAATTGATTGGCTTGTTCCTCACCAAGCTAATCAAAGAATTCTTACAGCTGTTTCTGATAGATTGAAAATTCAAAGTTCAAAAGTTATTTCAACAGTAGAAAAACATGGAAACACATCTGCTGCGTCAATTCCTTTAGCCTTAGATGATGCTTTTTCTTCAAATAAAATTAAAAATGGTAACCTTTTAGGTTTTCAAGCCATAGGTGGTGGATTAAGTTGGGGGTCCTCTATAGTAAGATTTGGAAGACCTGAAAATAATTAAAAAAATGCTTTTAAGTTCTGAAAATTATATTAGAATATAAAAATGAAAAATACTTGGACTAGAAATGATCTTATTGAAGCAGTTAGTAATAATATCGGTTTATCGCTTTCTGAATCTTCTAAAATAGTAAAAGAAATTATGGAGGAAATTCTATTGAATCTTGAACAAGGTATTGATGTAAAAATTTCATCATTTGGTACCTTTTCTGTTAGACATAAAAATTCAAGAATAGGAAGGAATCCTAAAACAGGAGTTGAAGTTCCTATTACGGCAAGAAAAGTTGTTACTTTTCACCCTTCAAATATTTTAAAAACTAAAATAAACTAAAATAAAAGTGTATTTATTATGGAAGAAGATAACTCTTATCTTACTATTTCTAAAACTGCAAATAAAATAGGTGTTCAACCTCATGTTTTAAGGTTTTGGGAAAAAAATTTTTTTATTATTAATCCTAAAAAAAAAGGTTTGGGTGGAAGAAGATATTATTCATCTTCTGACATAGAAGTTTTAATTTTAATTAAAGATTTATTATATACTGAAGGCTTTACAATAAAGGGAGCTATAAATTTTATAAACGAAAAATATAAAAAAAACAAAAACTCAAAAAGCAAAGATGAAATTTTTACTGCTTTATACCCTGAATTAAATAAAGCAATTGATTTAATTAAAGATGGTTATAAGATAATACAAAGGAATTTAAATTAATATTATTTGTCTTTTTTTATAACTTTATGTTGTTTTATATGGTTTGATTAATGAAATTTATTATAAATAAATCGAGCAAAAAAAACTTTAAGCAAGGGCTCAGAAGTTTTTTTGAGTATTCTGATTTAGGAGTTGATATAGCAACAAATGGTGATTATGGAGCTAATATCATCAGAGCAGTTGCAGGAAAACATCCCGTAGGCCAATGGCATTATCATGAACTGAATTTTCAAATGGTATATATAATAGAAGGTTGGGTAAAATTTGAATACGAGAATGAAGGTGTTTTTATTTTAAACAAAGGTGACAGTGTTTTACAGCCACCTAAGATAAAGCATAGAGAAATTGAACATTCCGAAGATTTGGTGTTAATAGAAATAACTTCTCCTGCTGAATTTAAGTCTGTAAATATTTAATTCGTTTCTATATTACCTATAAAGTTCTCTAAATCCTTATAATTTCTTTTTAATTTATGTTTATTTGCTAATATTTGTATATAAGACTGGCTATAATCATTAAAAAAACTTTTTGATAATGAAAAATTTATATCTTTAATTGTTTTCTCATTGATTTTATAATCTGCAGTTTTTGAACTAACGTTTTTGATTGCAATGACACCATTTTTAACATTAAAGAAGCTTAGGTTTTTTTCTTTAATTTCAAATATCTTATTTATTATTAAAGAGTCCTTTATTTCTTCAGTTAGATTTTTCTGATTTCGTTTAATAGCAAGTAATGATGTAAACGTTACTTTTTTATCTTTTAATAATTCTTTAAGCTTTAATTCAGTTTGTATATATATTTCTTTTTTTAGCCAATTATTGTAAACATTTTTATTAATTTTTTCAAAAATAGGTGTTTCTTTTTTATTTTCCATAATTGTTTCAATTAATACATATTTATCATCAGGAAGATCAATTATATCACTAATTTGATTTAAAGGAGTTTTCCAAATTTCATCTAAAAATTTTTTATTTTTATTGATGTAACTATTCTCTCCATTGTATGAATAAATTATTCCGTTTTTTGAGATTTGTTTGATTTCATTAATCGATAATTTACTTCCAATGGTCTTAGATTTAATTATTTCGTTTAAATTGTTACCTGCAGCTATTAAATCTTCTATAACATCAATTTTTTTGTATAAAATCTCTAAAGCTAATTCTTTTAACAATTCTTTTTTTATATTTGCATAAGCTTCTTTATATGTAACTATTTTTTCAGGTTGTATAGAAATTACTTTGTATGTGCTATATCCAAATTTTGTTTTAATAGGGCCTATTAAGTCTTTAACCTTACCTTGAAAAAGAGATTGAACAACACTTGAAGGTAATTCTGATTTCTTTACAAAGCCAATGTCAATGTCATTTAAAGTAAAATTAAAATTATCTTGTGCAACTTTTACAAAGTCATAACCAGATTTTATTTTTTTTATAAAATCATTTGCTTTATTCATATCTTGAGTAATTACTTGATAAAATTTCCTTTTTTCTTCAGTGATGAATTTTGACTTATCAGATTCATAAGTTTCTTTAATTTCTTTGTCATTTACTTTTATTTGATTATTGAAGTCAGATGGTTTTATTTCGATATATTTAATATTTCTTGTTTTAGGAATTTTATATAATTTTTTACTATCATTATAATGTTTTCGAAGAACATTATTAGTTGGTTGTTTAATGTTTTTTTCATTTATTTTTTTAAAAAAAACATAATCAACATCTCTCACTTCATTTTGCCAATTAATTAATTTTTTAATTAATTTATCACTATAAAGGGTATTATAAGAAAATGGCATAGATAATTGTTTATAATTAGCTTCAGTATGTATGGTATCTATATATTTACTCTCAGAAAGACCTGCGCTATTTAGAGATTTCAAAAATCTAGTTTGTGAAAATTTACCAAGTGGGTTTTTAAATGCTTTTTCATTGCCAATCGTTGTCGTTGTTATTTTTAGAGGTACATATAAATTTAAAGTTTTTGCTTCAGAATCAATTAAAATTTCTTGCTCATATTTATCAAGAACAGTTTTTAACATACCGTTATTTATTGCCTCTTGAAGTGATGGCCTTTGTGGTAGTGTATAGCGCAATCGATTTAACTCATTTATGATTTCTTCACTTGTAATTTCTTTGTTGCCTACTGATAAAACAGGTTTTTGATTGAACCCACCTGTTAGATCACCAACGCCCCATAAGGCAAATCCCAATATCAATAAAAAAAGGAATGCTTTGAAAAAAATTGACTGAGTTTGGTTACGCAAAGTTCTTAACATTTTAATAGCCTTGGTCTAAATAATTGATTATTTTATTTTAATATACTAATTAATAAGATTTATAAATTTTTTTTTTTTTTTTTACTTATAAGGTTTAATTGATTTATGTTTATTGCAGCCAATTGGAAGATGAATTTAGATAAAGCAAAAATTTATGATTTTGTAAAAGGTCTCAATGATTTTAAATTTGATAATAACGTCAAAGCTTGCATTTTTCCTTCTGCCATCCATATAGATTACCTTTCTTCAATAATTCAAAATATTCCAATGTCTTTAGGCGGTCAAAATTGTCATTATAATCAAAATGGAGCCTTTACAGGAGATATTTCATCTACTTCACTAAAATTATCTGGATGTGATTATGTAATTTTAGGTCATTCTGAAAGAAGACAAACTTATAATGAAGATAATAATTACATTAAGAAATGTGCTGAAGCTGCCATTGATTCTGGTTTAACCCCTATTATATGTGTTGGTGAAAGTTTAGAAACAAGGGAAAGTGGAAATGCTTTAGATTATATTAAGCTTCAAATTAATCAATGTTTGCCTGACATATATGAATTTATCCTTATTGCATATGAACCTATCTGGTCAATTGGCACTGGTAAAATTCCAGATAATGATCAAATAGAAGAAATTCATACATTAATTAAAAATGAATCAAACAGCAAAAAAAATAAAATTGTTAAAGTTTTATATGGTGGATCTGTAAATGCTTTTAACGCAAATGAAATTATGTCTATTAAGAATGTTGATGGTACACTTATTGGAGGAGCTAGTCTAAATGTAAAAGATTTTCTTGCAATTTACAGTTCAGCCGTTAAACAGATAAATGTGATTTCTTAATTATTTATAGGTTTCTTATGATTACAGTTATTCTAACAATTCATATTATTCTTGCTTTGTCTATTATATGCGCTGTTTTACTTCAAAAAAGTGAAGGTGGAGGTCTTGGTATTGGTGGATCAGGAGGTGCTGGTGGTGGTTTTATGACAGCTAGAGGAACAGCTAATTTATTAACAAAAATTACAGCGTTTTTAGGTGCATGTTTTTTCTTAACTTCAATTCTACTTGCTTTATTATCTTCATCTAATAATACATCAACTATTGCAATTGAGGTCGAGAAAGCTATTGAAAAGAATGAACCTATTGTTCCAGCGGTTCCCCTAGGCAATTAAATTATAATTTATTAGGTTTTCTATATGAAAAATTCATCAGTAAAATTTATTTTCATAACTGGTGGTGTTGTCTCTTCATTAGGGAAAGGCTTAGCTTCAGCTTGTTTGGCTTCAGTGCTCCAGGCTAGAGGATATAAAGTAAGATTAAGGAAATTAGACCCTTATTTAAATGTTGATCCAGGAACAATGAGTCCTTATCAACATGGTGAATGTTATGTAACCGATGATGGTGCAGAAACAGACTTGGATTTAGGTCATTATGAGAGATTCACTGGAGTTTCTGCAAAAAAAACTGATAATATAACTACAGGTAAGATTTATTCAAATGTTATATCAAGGGAAAGAAGAGGGGATTATCTTGGGGCCACTATACAGGTAATACCACATGTAACAGATGCTATTAAAGATTTTATAATATCTGACATACATGACGAAGATTTTATGCTTTGTGAAATTGGAGGTACTGTAGGTGACATTGAATCTCTTCCATTTATAGAAGCAATTAGACAATTAGGTAATGAACTTGGTTTATCTCAAACATGCTTTCTACATGTTACTTTACTTCCTTACATTAAAGCAGCGGGAGAACTTAAAACTAAACCAACTCAGCATTCTGTTAAGGAATTGCAAGGTATGGGTATACAACCAGATATTTTGCTTTGTAGAACAGAAGTTCAAATCCCTGCAGATCAAAAATCAAAAATTGCACTTTTTTGCAATGTAAAATCTGAAGCAGTCATTGAGGCTTTAGATGCTTCTTCTATATATGAAGTTCCCATTTCTTATCATAAACAAGGTTTGGATTATCAAGTGTGTAAACATTTCAATCTCAATTTAGATAAAAAACCTGATTTAACCAGATGGATTAATATTAATAAAATACAAAAATCTTCAGAAGGACAAGTTATAATTGGAATAGTAGGTAAGTACATTTCTATGATAGATTCTTATAAATCTTTAATAGAAGCTCTTGTGCATGGAGGGTTATCCAATAAAATTAATGTTTCGATAAAATGGATAGATTCTGAATCTTTAGAAGATCATACTTTATCTCTAAATGATGTATTTAAAGACATTAACGGTATTATTGTTCCTGGTGGTTTTGGTAAACGAGGCTCAGAAGGAAAGATTAAATCAATTGAATTTGCTAGAGAAAATAAAATACCATTTTTAGGTATTTGTTTTGGAATGCAGATGGCAGTTATAGAATTTGCAAGGAATGTTTTAAATTTTAAAGATGCATCTTCTTCAGAGTTTGGTAAAACTAATTTTCCATTAATAGGTCTGTTAACTGAATGGCAAACAGATAAAGGTTTCGAAAAAAGAAATGAAAGCTCTGACTTAGGTGGCACAATGCGATTGGGAGCTTATGATTGTGAGTTAGTTAATGGAAGTTTTGTTGAATCAATATATAAGAAAAAAATAATTTCTGAGCGTCATAGACATCGTTACGAAGTTAATTATCAATTTAATGAAGAATTTAAGTCCAAAGGTTTTATTTTCTCTGGAATGTCGCCTGACAATTCTCTTCCTGAAATACTTGAAATACCATCTCATCCTTGGTTTTTAGCTGTTCAATTTCATCCTGAATTAAAATCTAAACCATTTGATCCACATCCACTTTTTGCTTCTTTTATAGCTGGAACTGTCAATCAATCTCGTTTGTTGTAATGTTTTTGAATTTTGGTATAATTAATTGATGATACAAAACAGTATAAACATAGGAAGCTTTAAAGTTTCTAATAATTCACCTTTTTTTCTCATAGCTGGTCCTTGTTCTATTGAAGGAAATGTTCACGCTATAGATCATGCTGGAAAAATTAATGAAATATGTAAAAGTTTAAATATTAATTTTGTTTTTAAATCTTCTTTTGATAAAGCCAATAGATCAAGTTCCAAATCCTCAAGAGGAATAGGAATTGATAAAGGCTTAGAAATTTTATCTAATGTAAAAAAAGAAATTAATGTTCCTATAATTACAGATGTCCATGAAAGTTCTCAATGTAATGAGGTTGGTTCTGTTGTTGATATTATTCAAATCCCTGCTTTTCTATGCCGTCAGACAGATCTTTTAATTGCAGCAGGGAAAACTAAAAAAATTATAAATGTAAAAAAAGGTCAATTTTTAGCACCATGGGACATGGCTAATGTTGTGGAAAAAATTCATAAAACAGGTAACAATAATATTTTATTGACTGAAAGAGGCACTAGTTTTGGATACAATACATTAGTATCTGATATGCGCTCCATACCTCAGATGACAAAATTTGGATATCCTGTTATATTTGATGCTACTCATTCTGTTCAGGAACCTGGTGGCTTAGGTTTAACATCTGGTGGTCAAAGAGAATTTGTTCCTATATTGTCTCGAGCTGCAGTTGCAATTGGAGTTGCTGGATTATTTGTAG
>Ga0209403_10007133_pt1 | contig 11117 bp, 9 predicted proteins | sample ArcticOcean_MG_C_8_FD_187440 | JGI IMG/M metagenome (GOLD analysis project Ga0209403, IMG submission 187440) | Marine microbial communities from western Arctic Ocean - ArcticOcean_MG_CB11_86 (SPAdes) (version 2) | ecosystem: Environmental > Aquatic > Marine > Oceanic | place: Arctic Ocean...
TGCACCTAGGCCTACCAGAAGAGACCCGAGAATCCACAAACTGATTAATTCATCGTATGAGAATGCCCAATCATCTTCTATTGCCAAAACAATCACAAAGTAACATGCAGCAAACATATGCATAAATAGGTGCCCAAGAGCTGCATAACATGCGGACAGTGCTCTACTGTTTTTCTTCTTCATATTCTCATCTAATAACTGTAAATTTTAATTACTGAACATGCGTAGTATAGCAGTCACACACCGAATTTTACAAAGGCGCGTCGTCCACCTTGGGCAACATCTTTGATTTCTTTACGAATTAGACGACCCGTATATACGAGTAACCGACGCGTAGTTTGCCCGTGCTCCCAGCGCGGGTTTTTCTTGACCGGAGTTCGTTCTGAGCTTCGTATCTCCCCAAATTATCTACCTTTTTCCCTGTCCTGTTGATTGCGCCATCCTTGTTTCCGGCGTATAGGCTATCCAAATTCCATGGATGGTGATCCTATGAAACGGAACTGGTCTCCGGACAGCTGGCGCAGTCGGCCAGCGGAGCAAATTCCGGACTACCCGGATAGCCAAGCCGCCGCCAAAGTCGGGGCTGAGCTTGCAAAGTATCCCCCGCTAGTTTTCGCTGGCGAGGCACGGAATCTGCGTGCCCGATTGGCGGACGTGGCGGCGGGCCGGGCGTTCTTGTTACAAGGCGGCGATTGCGCCGAAAGCTTCGAAGAATTCACAGCCGACAATATTCGCGACACGTTCCGGGTGATGTTGCAGGTGGCGGTCGTTCTCACATTCGCGGGCTCCATGCCCGTGGTCAAAGTGGGTCGTATGGCCGGCCAGTTCGCCAAGCCACGGTCGCGGCCGACCGAAACCCGCGATGGGGTGACTTTGCCCGCTTACCGCGGCGACATCATCAACGACATGGCGTTTTCCGAAGACGCGCGCCGTCCCGATCCGTCACGGCAGTTGCAAGCCTATAACCAGTCCGCCGCCAGCCTGAATCTGTTGCGGGCGTTTTCCACTGGCGGCTACGCCGATCTGCGCCGGGTCCATCGCTGGACCTTAGGCTTCGTCGAAAGCAGCCCGGTGGGCGAGCAATTCCGCGACTTGGCCGATCGAACGTCGGAGGCTTTGGCGTTCATGGAGGCTTGCGGGGTCGATTCCATCAGCTTTCCTGAATTGCGGGAAACCGAATTTTTTACCTCCCACGAAGCCTTGCTGTTGGCGTACGAACAGGCGCTGACTCGTGTGGATTCCACCTCGGGAGATTGGTACAGCACGTCCGCGCACATGCTTTGGGTAGGCGACCGCACACGGGATCCCGACGGCGCCCACGTGGAATATTTGCGCGGGATTGCCAACCCCATCGGCCTGAAATTGGGGCCGGAAATCGACCCTGACGAAATGTTGCGCTTGATCGATATTTTGAATCCGTCCAATGAGCCTGGCCGTCTGACGTTGGTGGCGCGGTTTGGTACCGGGCGGGTAGAGGAAAAATTGCCAGGGCTTATTCGTGCGGTTCAGCGCGAAGGTCACAGCGTGGTTTGGGCCTGCGACCCCATGCATGGAAATACGGTGACTGCCGACAATGGCTACAAGACCAGGTCGTTTGACCGCATCCTTGGTGAAGTCTCCGACTTTTTCGCGGTCCACGCGTCGGAGGGTACCCACGCGGGCGGGCTGCATTTCGAGATGACCGGCCAAGACGTCACGGAATGTTTAGGCGGGGCCCAGGAGATCACGGAAGAATTGTTGTCTGATCGCTATCACACCCACTGCGATCCCAGACTGAATGCATCCCAAAGTTTGGAGCTGGCGTTTCTCATCGCCGAGACACTGAAAGGCCAGCGCACTGGATTGGAGCCTGAGGTCGCCGAGGCTTCGTAAGCGTGGCGACAACGCTCAATATTGCCATGGCGCAACTGGATCCCGTCGTCGGCGACATCGCTGGTAACGGCGCCATGTTGTTGGCTGCCCGGGATGCGGCGGCAACTCTTGGCGCGGATTTAATCATTGCTTCTGAGCTTTTTTTATCGGGGTATCCGCCTGAGGATTTGGTGATGCGATCTGCCTTCCAATCGGAAATCCAGACCCAAATGATGGCTTTGGCTGCGGCCACCTCGGATGGCGGCCCGTGGATGCTGGTTGGGGTGCCGTGGGTCGCTGACGGCAGTCTGTTCAATTCAGCTGTTCTGATCGGCGACGGGGATGTGGGGGAAATCCGCCACAAACAAGACCTGCCCAACCACACGGTATTTGATGAAAAGCGCGTGTTCGCAGTTGGTTCGCCCCAATCTCCGGTGGAGTTCCAGGGCGTCAAGTTGGGGGTGTTGGTGTGCGAAGACATGTGGACCCCTGGGCCGTCGGTCCAGCTGGCCGAGGCGGGGGCACAAATTTTGGTTGTCATCAACGGATCGCCATTCGACGTCCGCAAACCCCAGGAACGCCAGGAGGTGGCTGGCCAACGGGTGACGGAGACCGGTTTGCCCCTGATTTATGTGAATCAAGTGGGCGGCCAGGACGAATTGGTTTTTGATGGCGCGTCGTTTGTGTTGGACGCTGGTGGGGCAGTGGTGTCCCGGGCCAAATCCTGGGGCACTGATTTGGCCCCAACAATTTGGACCATGGCGGACGGGGTCATGACCCCGACGCAATCGGACATCCACGCTGTCCCCCAAGGGTCAGAAGCAATCTATCTGGCCCTGATGACCGGGCTGAAAAGTTATGTGGTGAAAAATGGGTTCAAGGGCGTCGTGCTGGGGATGTCCGGCGGGATTGATTCGGCCCTGTCCGCAGCCATTGCCGTCGATGCCTTGGGCCCGGACGCTGTGCACTGTGTGATGATGCCATCAAAATTCACGCCCCAAGACAGCATCGATGACGCCCAGGGTTGCGCCACTGCGCTGGGCGCAAAACTTGATACAATCCCGATCCACGGTGCGGTGGAGTCTTTTGGCGAAATGCTGGCGCCGCTGTTTGAAGGCACTGACGCCGGCGTTGCCGAAGAAAATCTTCAGGCCCGCGCCCGGGCTGCGACGCTGATGGCCCTGTCGAACAAGTTTGGCTTTATGCTGCTGACCACGGGCAACAAATCTGAAATGTCCGTGGGCTACGCGACCTTGTATGGGGACATGAGCGGTGGGTTCTCTGTCTTGAAAGATGTCTACAAAACGACGGTGTACGCGCTCGCCGAATGGCGTAACGGATTGCGCCCAGAGGGTGCCCAGGGGCCGACCGGGGCGGTCATCCCCGATCGCATTCTGACCAAGGCCCCGTCAGCGGAGCTGCGCCCGAACCAGACCGATCAGGATATATTACCGCCCTACGACGTTTTGGACGCCATCTTGAAGGGCATGGTGGAAGATGCGCTTGGGGTGGAGGAAATCGCCGACATGGGATACGACGCGGACTTGATCGCAAACATCGAAGCCATGCTCTATGGGGCTGAATACAAGCGCCGCCAAGCTCCCCCGGGTGTGCGCATCACCTGCAAGGCCTTTGGTCGGGATCGCCGTTATCCCATCACTAACCGTTTTCGCGACCGTCGAGGGCGCTAAAAATGGGGCTTTCCCTTTACAACACCGCGACCCACTCCAAAGACTCGTTTGAGCCTTTGGTGGCCGACACCGTGGGCATGTATGTGTGCGGCCCCACCGTCTATGACTTGGCCCACATCGGCAACGCCAGGCCCGCGGTGGTGTTCGATGTGCTGTACCGGCTGCTGAAGCGCCAATACAAAAACGTCACCTATGTGCGCAACATCACCGACGTGGATGACAAGATCATCGACGCCGCAAAGCGCAACGACGAGACAATTGAATCGGTCACGGCGCGCACGGCAAAGGCGTACCACGAAGACATGGCGGAATTGGGTGCAATGCCGCCTGACATTGAGCCCCGGGCTACCGCCCACCTGCCGCAGATGATTGAAACGATCCAGGAATTGATCGGCCTGGGCAAAGCCTACGAAGCCGAAGGCCACGTGTTGTTCGCGGTCGCCGAATACGCCGATTACGGCAAACTTTCCCGGCGCAATCGTGACGAAATGTTGGCCGGTGCCCGGGTCGAAGTGGCGCCATACAAACGCGATGGTGCGGATTTCGTTTTGTGGAAACCGTCCACGGAAGAGCAACCCGGGTGGGACAGCCCCTGGGGTCGCGGGCGGCCGGGCTGGCATATCGAATGCTCGGTCATGAGCAACCAATACCTGGGCAAGACTTTTGACATTCACGGGGGCGGCCAGGATTTGATCTTCCCTCACCACGAAAACGAAGCGGCCCAAAGCGCTTGCGTCCACGATGGCGCGCCCTTGGCCCGGTACTGGGTCCACAATGGCTTCATCACTATCGACGGCGAAAAAATGGCCAAGTCCGTGGGCAATGTGCGGTCCGTGCGTCAGCTGTTGGAACGCCATCGCGGTGAAACCATCCGCCTCGCGATGCTCGGCACCCACTATCGCAAGGGTTTGGATTGGACCGACCAGGCATTGCAGCTTGCCGACAAGGCCTTGGATAAATGGTACGAGGCGGTAAAAGTCGTCGATGTCGATGCCGGGTCGGGTAGCGATATTGATCCTGATGTCGATGCGGCGTTGAACGATGATTTGAATACGCCACAGGCCATAGCGGCGTTGCACGCCTTGGCGTCCAAGGCATGGGCCGGGAACGCCCAGGCCGCAGTAAACCTTCGGGTTTCCGCCCAACTCCTCGGATTGTTGGGCCAAGAATCTGAGTCCTGGTTTCACAACCAAGTTGGTGTGACATTGGATGAGACGAAAATCGACGCCTTGGTAGAAGCGCGCAATGCTGCCCGAGCAGCGAAAGATTTTGCCGAGGCTGATCGTATTCGCGGCGAGCTTGAAGCCGCTGGAATAGCCCTGGAGGATTCGGCGGGCCAAACCTATTGGAAGCGGTCAGGATAAACCATGAGCAAAAAAGACCGCCTGTATCTGTTTGACACCACCCTCCGCGATGGCAATCAAAGCCAGGGGATAGATTTCAATGTTCAAGACAAGCACGCCATCGCCGTGGCCTTGGATGGCTTGGGCATTGATTACGTTGAAGCCGGATGGCCCGGGGCTAACCCCACGGACACGGAATTTTTTACGGCCCCGCCCGCCTTGTCACACGCCACACTCACTGCCTTTGGCATGACCCGCAGACCGGGGCGCACCGTCAACGACGACGCCAGTCTTATGAACGTGTTGGCCGCCGAGACCGGTGCCGTATGCTTGGTGGGCAAGACCTGGGATTATCATGTGGAAGTCGCCCTGGGCACAACCTTGACCGAAGCCGTTGACCTGATTTCCGACAGCATCGCCCACGCCGCTAAGACCCGTGAGGCGATGTTCGATGCCGAACATTTTTTTGATGGATACAAATCCAACCAGGATTTTACGCTTCAGTGCGTCAAGGCCGCCGCCGATGCCGGGGCCCGCTGGGTGGTGCTATGCGATACCAATGGCGGCACTTTGCCCCACGAAATCGAACGCATCGTCGGCGAGGTGGCCAAGATCATCCCCGGCGACCATTTGGGCATTCACGCCCAGAACGATACGGAAAACGCTGTGGCCAACAGCCTGGCGGCGGTGCGCGCAGGGGTTCGACAAGTCCAGGGCACGCTGAACGGGATCGGCGAGCGTTGCGGCAACGCCAATTTGGTGTCGCTGATTCCCACCTTCATTTTGAAACCGGAATTCGCCGACCATCTTGTCACGGATATTAGCGACGACGGACTGCAGTCGTTGACCACTGTTTCACGGCTGTTAGATGAACGCCTGAACCGCGCCCCCAACGCCCACGCGCCGTATGTTGGCGGTGCGGCGTTCGCCCACAAGGGCGGCTTGCACGGCTCGGCGGTGGCCAAGGATCCGCGCACCTATGAACATGTGCCGCCGGACGCGGTGGGCAACGTCCGCCACGTGTTGGTGTCGGACCAAGCCGGTCGCGCCAATGTTGTGGTCAGACTGAAAGAATCCGGGATCGAAATTTCTGCCGACGATCCGCGTTTGGCGACGCTGATTTCAGATATGAAACAGCGCGAGCATCTGGGCTATGCCTATGACGGTGCCGAAGCAAGTTTTGAATTGATGGCGTTGCGGGCATTGGGGGCCCTGCCGGATTACTTCCGGGTTGAAAGCTTCCGGGTGATTGTGGAGCGCCGCTATAACGCGAAGGGCGAATTGATCACCACATCGGATGCCACGGTCAAAAGCGTGGTGGACGGTGAAGTCTTTATGTCGGTGGGAGAGGGCAATGGTCCCGTGAACGCCCTGGACGATGCCCTGCGCAAAGACTTGGGCAAATATTCGGCGTTTCTGGAAGATTTGGAATTGGTGGACTTTAAAGTCCGCATCCTGTCCCAGGGCACCGGTGCTGTGACCCGGGTGATGGTGGAAAGCCTTGATGGTGCGGGGAAGCGTTGGACCACGGTGGGGGTGTCGGCAAATATCATCGACGCCTCGTTCCAGGCCCTGTACGACGCCATCGTCTACAAACTGTTCCGCGCCGAGGCCCCGGCTGCCTCAGTTCAGCCGTCGGAATAGAGGTAGCGCGCCGAAGCCGCCGCAATGTCTGGAACCAACCGAACCCTCGACCCCATTCTGGGTGGCCCGACCGTCATCCTGGTAGAGCCCCAATTGGGCGAAAACATTGGTGCCACCGCCCGGGCAATGCTGAACTTTGGATTGGTGGACCTGCGATTGGTGCGACCCCGGGATGGCTGGCCCAACGACCGGGCCACGTCTTCGGCCTCTGGCGCAGACCAAGTTATGGAATCCGTGCAGATCTTCGACACCACCGCACAGGCTATTGGTGACCTGAACCATGTGATGGCTGCCACCGCCCGCACCCGGGCCATTACCAAAGACATGATTGGCCCTCGCCAAGCGGCCCTGGACTGTCGGCAACGCATGGCGGCTGGGGCTACGGTGGGCATATTGTTTGGGCCGGAACGGGCTGGGCTGGACAACGATGACCTAGCCCTGGCCGACACAATCCTGGCGATTGCGACGAACCCGGCATTTGCTTCCCTCAATCTGGGCCAATCGGTGCTGTTGGTGGCCTATGAATGGTTTGCCGCCGGAGAAGCCGGGGCGGAGCCAAATCCCATGAATGGAGCCGAGGATCAAGCCACCAAAGAAGACCTGGTGGCTTTCTTCGAAGCCCTGGAAAAAGAGCTGGATACAGGCGGATTTTTGAAGCCCCCAGAGAAGCGCCCAGCCATGATTCGGACCCTGCGCAATCTGTTCCAAAAAGCCCGGCTTACCGATCAAGAGGTGCGGTCCCTGCGCGGATTGGTGGTGGCCCTGACCCGCCTGCGCGGGCAACGGCGCTAAGCGCGGCCTTTAGACGTTTGACTCACCGCCACTGGTGGCTATAGTGCGCCGTTCGCGGGGGCTGAGTGCCCCCGCGTGTTTTTTGCTGACTTTAGCTGGAGCCGCGGTGACTAAACGCCTGCAATCGAAATACAAGATCAATCGCTCGTTGGGTGTAAACCTGTGGGGTCGCCCCAAAAGCCCCGTCAATCGTCGCGATTATCGGCCCGGTCAACACGGCCAAGCCCGTCGCCGCCGCCTCTCAGATTTTGGTATTCAGCTTCAAGCCAAGCAAAAGCTAAAGGGCTATTACGGCGAGATCTCGGAAAAGCAGTTCCGCAACATTTATCACGAAGCCGTGCGCCGTCGGGGCGACACCTCGGAGAATTTGGTGTCGCTGTTGGAGCGCCGCCTGGGGGCTGTTGTCTACCGTATGAAATTTGTGCCGACGGTGTTTGCCGCCCGGCAGATCATCAACCACGGCCATGTCACGGTGAACGGCAACCGGGTGAAAATCCCCAGCTATCGCGTGAGCGAAGGCGATGTGATTGGAATGACTGACACCATGAAGGCCAATGCCTTGGTGCTGGAAGCGGTCGATTCTGCCGAACGCGAAGTGCCCGATTATATGGAAGTGGACACTAAGGCCATCAAAGGCACCTTCTTGCGGTATCCCGCCTTTGCCGATGTGCCGTTTCCGGTGCAGATGGAACCGAACCTGGTCATTGAGTATTATTCACGCTAGCAAACACACCTGATTCAAACGAAAACGGGGGCGCCGAGAGGCGCCCCCGTTTTCGTTTGTCTGGGCTTGGTGGTTAGGCCTGGGCCATTCCGATTTCCTTGTCCTTGAACATGACAACCAGCTCGCCGCTTTCGATCATTTCGCGAACGATGTCTGCACCGCCAACGAAATCCCCTTTGACGTAAAGCTGGGGGATGGTTGGCCAATCGCTGAAGTCTTTGATCCCCTGGCGCAGGCTGGGGTCTGACAACACATCGACGCCCTTGAATTCCACGCCAATCTGGGACAGGCCCTGGACCACGGCTGCGGAAAAACCGCACTGAGGAAAAGCCGGTGTGCCCTTCATGAACAGTACGACTGGTGTTTCAGCAATCTCCGCAGTGATGCGGTCAAACGCTGGATTTTCACTCATCATTTAATCCTTTTTCTAGCTGTCGCTGGGGGCGGATGTTTCCAGCGCCAAGGCGTGAAGTTCACCGCCCATGCGTCCTTGCAGAGCAGCATAAACCATTTGATGTTGGCGCACACGGGGCATCCCTTTGAATTCCGCCGCAACAACCCGCGCCGCATAGTGGTCGCCATCGCCGCGCATGTCTGCAATCGTCACTTCGGCGCCCGGTATGCCTTCTTTAATAAGCCGTGAAATTTCTTCGGACTCCATTGCCATGATCTTCTCCGTGCCTAGTCTTGGGCCATGTAATTTGGCAGCCAGTCTTCGTGGGCTGCCCGCAACTCTGAAACCGATATGGGCCAATCCCCGTCCACTGTCAATGAATCGCCCCCGGTGTTGCCGATCACAGTTGCGGGAACTTTTGCGCTTTCGGCTTCTTTCAGGATCGCCCGGCCCACCATTTCGCTGACCGCCAGCACATATCGTCCCTGATCTTCGCCGAACAGGAATCCGTGGGGGGTGCCAGCATCGTCTGGCAACGTCAGGTCGGCCCCAAATTCTCCACTCGCCATGGCCATTTCGGCCACCGCAACATACACGCCGCCATCCGCCAGATCGTGGCAGGCGGTGACCCGCCCGGATTGGATCAATCCCCGGACAAAATCCCCGTTTCGACGCTCCGCCTCCAAATCGACCTCGGGCGGCGCACCTTCTTCTCGACCCGCGATTTCCCGCAGGTAAAGAGAAGCCCCCAGATGACCAGTAGTGTCCCCCACCAGCACCAACACTTCGTTGGGGCCGTCAAAGGCCATGGATGCGGTGGCATCCAGATCGTCGATCAATCCCACACCGCCGATGGCAGGCGTCGGCTGCACCGATTGGCCGTCTGATTCGTTGTACAAAGACACGTTGCCGGAAACCACGGGGAAATCCAGAGCCTTGCAGGCGTCCGAGATGCCTTCAACGCAGCCGACGAACTGTCCCATGATTTCCGGGCGCTCTGGGTTGCCGAAATTCAGGCAATCTGTGATGGCCAGAGGGCGGGCTCCGACCGCGGTCAAATTCCGCCAGGCCTCGGCCACCGCTTGGCGTCCACCTTGGCGCGGGCCGGCCTGGCAATACCGGGGCGTGCAATCGGTAGTAATCGCCAGGGCCGATTGGCTGCCGTGGACCCGAACGATCGCGGCGTCGCCGCCCGGGCCGCTCACGGTGTCTGCCATGACCATGTGATCGTATTGCTCCCAAATCCATCGCTTCGAAGCCAAATCCGGGGAGGCCAGCAAAGTCTTCAACGCCTGGGAGGGATTGTCCGGTGGCGGAACGTCATTCACCCTGATCACCGCCCGGGGCTCGGGCGCAGTCCACGAGCGATCGTATTCCGGCGATGCCTCGGCCAGGGGGGCGATGGGCATGTCGGCTACCACAGCCCCGTGTTGGCGCAACACCAGCCGACCGGTATCGGTGAGGCGGGCGATCACCGCAAATTCCAATTCCCATTTCTCGAAAATTGCTGCCGCTTGGTCCTCTGTGCCCTCGCGCAGAACCATCAACATGCGTTCTTGGCTTTCGGACAGCATGATTTCATAGGCCGACATGGCGTCTTCGCGCTGGGGCACCTTGTCCAAATCCATGTCCATGCCCAGCCCGCCCTTGCCGGCCATCTCGAACGATGACGACGTAAGCCCCGCCGCTCCCATGTCCTGAATGGCGACGATCACGTCGGTTGCCATCAGCTCCAGGCAAGCTTCGATCAGCAGCTTTTCGGTGAACGGGTCACCCACCTGAACCGTGGGGCGTTTTTGTTCGGCGTCTCCGCCAAATACGGCGGAAGCCATTGTGGCCCCGTGGATGCCGTCCCGGCCAGTTTTGGATCCCACGTAAACTACGGGGTTTCCGAGGCCAGCAGCCTTGGAATAGAAAAGCTTGTCGGCGTCTGCGATGCCAACGGTCATGGCGTTGACCAGATTGTTGCCGTTAAAGCTTTCATGGAACGTGCATTCGCCGCCCACGGTGGGCACCCCCACACAATTCCCGTATCCGCCCACACCAGCCACCACCCCGCTGACCAAATGGCGGGTCTTTTCATGATCTGGGCTGCCAAATCGGATGGAATTCAAGTTGGCGATGGGGCGGGCGCCCATAGTGAAAACGTCCCGCATAATGCCGCCGACGCCGGTGGCTGCGCCCTGGTATGGCTCGATGAAACTGGGGTGATTGTGGCTTTCCATTTTGAACACGGCGACCTTGCCGCCGCCGATGTCCACCACGCCGGCATTTTCGCCCGGGCCGCAGATCACCCATGGGGCCTCTGTGGCCATAGTCCGCAGCCATTTCTTCGAGCTTTTGTAGGAGCAATGCTCGCTCCACATGACCGAGAAAATACCCAGCTCTGTGATGTTCGGCTCCCGCCCCAATATTGCAATGGTTAGTTCGTATTCGCTGCCAGACAGGCCGAATTCCAGCGCCATTTCCGGAATGTTTGATGTATTCACGCCAGCACCTTGGCCAGGCCGTCGAACATTTTGGCGCCGTCCGTACCGCCAAGCCGCGCATCTGCCACACGTTCCGGGTGAGGCATCATGCCCAGCACGTTTCCGGCGTCGTTCAAGATCCCGGCGATGTTCCGGGCCGCGCCATTGGGGCTGTCACCGGGGTCGCCATCATCGTCGCAGTAGCGAAAC
>Ga0209403_10007138_pt1 | contig 11109 bp, 9 predicted proteins | sample ArcticOcean_MG_C_8_FD_187440 | JGI IMG/M metagenome (GOLD analysis project Ga0209403, IMG submission 187440) | Marine microbial communities from western Arctic Ocean - ArcticOcean_MG_CB11_86 (SPAdes) (version 2) | ecosystem: Environmental > Aquatic > Marine > Oceanic | place: Arctic Ocean...
CTATTGTCCGATCTCGCCGCCGATACCCGCGACGTGTATTTCATCGCCTCGGGCAGTGTCCGGGTGGTGAACTGGTCCTATTCGGGCCGCGAGGCGAGCTTCGAGGACATCCCTGCGGGCGGCACCACGTTCGGCGAGCTGGCTGCCATCGACGGCGCGCCCCGCTCCGCCACCGTGGTCGCGCTTGAGGCGACCGAAGTCGGCAGCGTCAATCCGGACGTCTTCATGTCGGTGATCCTCGGAAACCCGGCGTCCGCACGGCGGCTCTTGGAACGGCTGACCGCCATCGTCCGGCGATCGACGGAACGCATATTCAATCTCAGCGTCAAAGGCGCGAATATCCGCATCTACGCCGATTTGCTGCGACTTGCGGACGCCAATGTCCGCGACGACAACAGCGCGGAGATTACGCCGATTCCCGTTCATTCGGATATTGCGGCGCGGGTGTCGACCACGCGCGAGACCGTCGCCCGCGTTATGGGCGATCTGTCGCGCTGCGATCTGGTGACGCGCGCAAAGGACGGGCTGATCGTCACACCGATATCGATCGGCTGGCGGAACTGATCGAGGAGTAGCGGGCCGCGTTGGCCTTATCGCGACCGCGCAGCGCCGCCGCGTCTCGCCTCGGCGAAGTTCTGGGTGTTGGCGCTCGCGCCCGGAGATTTGATCGTCCCCGAACCCGGATCGAACTGTCCCGGCCGGTTTTTCTGGCCCGGATGCTCGGTGGTCTCATCCTGCTTTTTGGCTTTCTGCCCCGATTTAGCTTTCGCTTTTGCGCGCTCTCGGGCTCTGGCTTTTGTCATATTCCGATTACCTTTCTGAACCGACCTGCCCAGATATTCTCCAGGGTCGCAACAGGTATATCCGCCCGGTTGCGCCGACGGAACTTAAATCGGGCGGCGGGAAACGGTCCAAATCAGCCCAGCATGAGTTTTGGATTTACCTCATACATCATGCGCCGGTCTTCGTCGGTGCAATCGAGCGAGTCGATGACCTTGATCGTCTCGCGGATCAAAAACGCGCCCTGCTCCGGGTCGAACGGATAGTCGGTCGCGAAGACCGAATGCCCGGCGCCAAAGAAATCGAGCCCACACTGGCTGGCCGGCCGCCCGCCGAACATCACGGTATCGCCATAGAACATCTTGAACGAGTCGCGGAGCGAGCGGGATTTGCCCTCCCATAGCGGTCCCGCACCGGCGCTGATTGCAATCCCGTTCTGCCAGTGCGGCTCCATCCGGCCGTCGGCATGAGGGATATAGCCGCCCCAGTGATGGGCGACGACTTTGAGATCGGGATGGCGCTCGAACAGCCCAGAAAACACCAGACGGGCCATCGCCGCGCTGGTCTCGTAGGCCCAGCCCAGTCCCCACCAGATATCGAATTCCGACTGCTCCTCGCTGGCGTAATCGGCATGGTGCGGCCCGCGGATCGGATGCAGCCAGATCGGCCGGCCAAGCTCGGCCATGCGCGCGAAAATGGGTTCGAATTCCGGCCGGTCGAGTGGCTTGCCGGCGACATTGGAATAGATCTGAATGCCCGACGCGCCGCCGTCGCGCACTGACCGGTCAATTTCCACCAGCGCGGCGTCCGGATTGTTCATCGGCAGCGACGCGATATAACCCGGAAAACGGTCGGGATGGGCGGCACTGATTGCGGCAAGCCCGTCATTGAGCAGCCGCGCCAGCGCCGGCGTCTCGTCGGGCCCGGCCCAGTCGTCGATTGCCGGGTTGGCCGCCGACAGGATCTGGCAATAATCCTCGAACGGCTCCAGGTGCTTCAGCCGCGCATCGACATCATGCATTGTCGTCATCCCCAACATGCCCTTGATCAGGTAGTCGGGTACGTATGACGCGAGCCGCTCGATAAATGACGCCGGATGAATATGATTAAATACGTCGAGTTTCATGTTTTCTTCCTCTCATGCGGTTTACCAACCCGAACATCGACCATGCCGCCATCGGGGGCGCGAAAGACAACGTTCGAAAAATTCTCTGTCACCGAATAGATCACCAGATAACGGCCGATCAGGTACGGATCGGCATGAAGCACCTGCGGCGGCGTATAAATCGCCTTGCCGAAGGGAATGCGGAAGGCGGAAACGAGATAATCGTCGCCGGCGCGGCGTCCGAGCACGATGAACCCCGCCGCCGCGTCGAGCGGAAAATGCAGATGCGGCCGGTCGTGATATTCGAGAAACGATCCGCCACCAAGGTCCTCGACATGGAGGTAATCGCGCGCATAGCTGTGCCCGATATTCATCATCGTGACTGGCAGATTGGCGTTGGTGTGGAAGCGGAATTCGTCGCCCACTGACAGCAGACACGCACCATAATATCCCAGCGTTTCCGGCGTAGTCGGCGCCTCGGGTATGTGCAATTCGGCGCGGTCGAGTGTCAAAGTGCCAATATTGCCGAGAATATTGGCGTTCGCCGTCTCAACCCCGACCCCGCCATCCCATGTGCCTGAAAGCCGCGTGTGGGGCGGCGTCTCAAGATTGTCTGAAACCGGCGGAAAATCATAGGCACATTCAACGGCCTCGCCGCCCGCCTCCAGCGGTGTAAAGCCGGCGTGCTCAAGACGGTAGCCGGTGTCGGGCGCCACATGGCTGACGATGCTTTCCGTGATCATGAAGGAATCGGGCGATTGCCCCCGCCGGTTCACCGTCAGACGGTCAATCTGGCCGACAAGATCAGTCGGCAGATTTGGCGCTACTTCCATGTGCCGGCCATCCCTGAATGTCCCTCAATACGATTACGCTATCAGGCGCGCATCAAAACGACAATTCGACAGCTAGATCACCGAGCGCTCGCGTGGGCAAAACTTCACCGTCGGCATTGACGGTCTGCTCGCGGGATTTGTGTTCCAGTTCAACAAATCCGATGCCCGCGCCACAGGCAATGCATATCTCTCTGTCTATTCGACCAACGGCGGCGGCGCACCTGACACCCTGCTTGGCCAGGAATCACTGGCCGCATCGGCGGTCGGTACAACCCACAGCCTGGTGTATTTCGACCTTACGTCGTTGAACATATCGGTTTCGGCCGGCGACCTCGTGTTCGCGGCGCTCAGCGCCGACTTCAATGGCGGTATGCATTCAACCACGGACCTTTATGCGGACGGCAGAGAATGGGGATACGGGCCTGCCCTTCTGGCCGTCTGCTGGACGGCGGCCGATAACGGCATCCCGGACCTTGTATACCGTTCCCATGTCGAGCCGCTGCCGACCTCCGGCACGCTGGCGCTGTTTGGCCTCGGTCTCGCCGGACTTGGAATCGTCCGGCGCCGGCACAGCACCTGACGCCAGGCGTTGGCGGGCCGAACAACGCCTCTCCCGTATCGCTTCGGTATTTACAATGCCGACGATTGCGGGGTTGGCGCGCTCGGTTAAACTCAGTGACGACCGATCCGTCCCGATATCTGGGGAAGCGGGCAATCGCTGAGGGGAGCGCGCAATGGACGCCAAGATCGAAGGCACTGAAATTCCGGGCGAGCCCGCCGATCTGGTGGCGAAAGCGCACGCCCTCCGGGACCTTGTCGACGGCGAGGCGGCCGCCGGCGAGGCCGAAGGCAAACTGACGGCAAAGACGGTCACGGCGCTCGAAAAAGCCGGCCTTTGGTCGATGTGGCTACCGCAGGAGCTAGGCGGCGCCGAGCTGTGGCCCGTCGATAGCATGAAAATCGTCGAGACGCTGAGCTACGCCGACGGATCGACCGGATGGGTGCTGATGGCCGCCGGGCTGTGCATAGGCACCGGCGGCGCCTATATCGCGCCCGACATCGCCGCCGACATGTTCGGTGGCAATGTCCCGATCATCGCCGGTCATGGTGCCGCCATGGGGCGCGCCCATGTCGAGGGCGACGGGTTCCGGCTGTCGGGCAACTGGTCCTATGCCAGCGGCATTCTGCATGCGCAATATATTCACACCGGCGCCATCATTTACGAGGACGGCGCGCCGCGTATCGACCCGGCGACCGGCGAACCCGAATTCCGCGTCTTTGTCGTGCCCGTCGAGGCGGCGCAGTTCAACGGCAACTGGGACGTGCTCGGCCTGCGGGCGTCGGGCAGCATCGACTACGCGATCGAGGACGCCTATGTGCCCACCGGCAACAGCCACCTGCAATACCTCAAGGCGCCCAATATCGGCGGTAACGTATACAAGATGGGCATTTTCGGGTTCAGCAATATCGGCCACACCGGCTTCGCGCTCGGGGTCGGGCGACGGCTGCTCGATCTGCTCGCCGAAGTGGCGCGGGCCGAGGGCAAGCGCCCGTTTGTGCTGCCCCAACGCGGCGGCGGCGAAAGTTTCCAGGAACAGTTCGGCAATGCCGAGGCCCGGTTCCGCGCCGCCCGCGCGCTGGTCTACGAGGCGTGGCGCGACATGGAAACGGTGCTGCCCGGCGACGCGCCGGTCCCGACCCGCAATTTCACGATGATCCGCCTCGCCCTCAACCATCTGACCACCGTCACGAACGAGATCGCCTCCTTTGCATTCGCCTATGGCGGCGGCGGCGCGCTGCGTCAGGGACCGCTCCAGCGCTGCATGCGCGACATGATGACCGGCGCGCAGCATGCCCAGACATCGCCGCAGATACTCCGCGAATGCGCGCAGGACCTGATGGGCATGGCCGAGGGCAAGGTGTGGACGATGCGGGCGCTGGTCGACCCGCGTTAGAGAAAGGCCTGTCAGGCGAAGTCGAAATCGGCCTTGCGGACGCGGCGGGTGCGGCGGCGGTACTGCATCATAAATCCAGGCCACTGGGTCGTTACCTTCCCCGACGGATCGCGGAAATAGCTGTGGCAGGTATCGGCCGCCATGACCGATCTGGATAACTCGCCCTGCATTTTTTCGTTGAACCGGCGCTGGACGTCCGCACGCACAGTCATACGCCGCGCCCTGCCCCGGCCAAGGGCGCGGACCGCGTCTGTGATGTAATGCGCCTGACATTCGAGCATGTAGATGATGCTGCCCGAAATGTTTGTGTTCGGTCCGTACATCATGAAAAAATTGGGAAAGCCCGACACGGCCATGCCGTAATAGGCCTCCGCCCCGCCGCGCCACTCGGCGTTAAGCTCCCTGCCGTCGAGACCGGTAACCCGGATCGGCGTCAGGTACTGGGTCGGCGTAAAGCCGGTGCCGTATATGACGACATCGGCGGCAAACGATCTGCCATCGCCGGTGCGCGGCCCGTCCGGCGTCATCTCCGCCACCGGGGCATCGATCAAGGTCACGTTCGGGCGCTGCAGCGCCGGATACCAGTCATTCGACTGCAGGACCCGCTTGCAGCCGAGCGGATAATCCGGGATCAGCCGGAGCCGGAGATCCGGATCGGAAACGCGCTTTTCCAGTCCGGCCAGAAACGCCGCCCGGCCGTCGGCGGTTTTTTGGTCTGACCAGCGATTGCGGCCGCGTTTTTCGAACGATACGTATAATTTGAAACGATCAAGACGGTTCGCGAGCGGCGCGAACGGGCCCCATCTGTCAGCCAGAACTTCATCGGCGCGCGGCATCACGTATTGCGCGGAACGCTGGAAAACCAGCAGATCCTTCACCCGCGGCGCGATCGCCGGCACGAACTGGATCGCGCTCGCCCCGGTGCCGATCACGGCGACAGTACGGTCCTCCAGGACGCAATCGTGATCCCAGGACGACGAATGAAACTGGGGCCCGGAAAACGTTTCGCGACCCGGCAATGCCGGCAGCAGGGGCCGGTTGAACAAGCCCACCGCCGATACCAGAATATCCGCGTCGATGCGCTCGCCCGCCGCTGTCTCCAACGTCCAGGCGCATTCGGTGGCATCGAACGCCGCGGATCTGATGTCCTGGCCGAAGCGGATGTGGCGGGTGATGTCGTATTTGTCCGCGCAGTATTTCAGATAATCCCAAATCTCGGCCTGGGAGCCGAAACGACCGGACCACGGATAACCCTGCTCAAACGAATAGGAATAAAACTGTGACGGCACGTCGCAGGCCGCCCCCGGATAGGTGTTGTCGCGCCACACCCCGCCGATATCGCCGGCGCGCTCGTAGATCGTGAAATCCTCGATACCCGTCTTCCGGAGCTGGATGGCAAGCCCGATGCCGCCGAATCCGCTGCCTATGATCGCTATCTGTGATTTGCCGGTCTTCATTTGCGTCCATTATCCGGTAACGCCGGGGCACGTCCCGTCGGCCATATATATCCTATAAATCGAATGCACCGGTTCCCGCAAGAAGCTCCTGCCAAATCGCCGGAACCCGGCATGCTGGCGATTTTCGGCCGCGGCATTATCGGGCTTGCCAATACCGGGGGCAAACGCATCCGCTGAGACCTCAATATGCCGCGAATAGATAAATACGGCAGTCCTTCGGGCCGCCGATTATGCCTGGGAAAAAGGCGTTATCCGCGTCTGAAAACGGGGTTGAGGGGGTTTCACATCACGCCTCGGATACCGCTCCCGTTTATCAATTGTGTTGTTGCACCATGCTTTGTTCCAGACTGGTAAATTCCGCCACCGCGCTCTCGCCGCGTAACTGTCGGCCGGTCCGGCGTCGGCTACCGTCCTGTTTTCTGACAATTTTAGCAGCGGTGCGTCGGCCGCCTGGGGCGATCAGAGCGGCAACTGGCGGACCACCGGCGGCGTCTACGATGCCGGAAACCCGGATAACAGCCCTGTCACCTATACCGACGTCACCACCCTGCCCGGCCTTAGGAATTTTTCGCTGTCTGTCGATGTAAACAGTGTCGATGACGGCGGCGTGTGGCTACGCAGCAGCTATACCGCGGGCAGCATTAGCGGCGTTCTCCTGGTCACCGGCGGCTGCATCGGTTCGAATAAAAGACTGTACTGGCGCACGGTGGTCAATGGCGCGTTCAGCCGTGTTCAGCAGCCGGTCGGTATCCCGGGCCTTCAGGATTCGAATATCCAGCTCAGGATCGACGTGGTCGGCGATACCTATTCCGCGTTCGTAAAACGGCAACGCGGTCGCGGCGACCACCCTGACCGCCAACCTGTTCGCGTCCGGCCGCGCCGGTCTGTATAATTTTTCGCCGACCAACGGTGCCGCGTTCCCGCTCGGCCAGACTTTCGACAATTTCTCGATCACCGATCTTACGTCAATATCCAACCCGGCACTTTTGCCCTGATGAGCCCCGCGCTTATCGGTCTGGGGCTCGCCCGGCGCAAACGAGCCACGAAGCCGAAACAGATCACCTGAACCCGGCGTCTCGTTCCCCGAAGGACGCCCGTCCGCGACTTTGAGGTATCGCTTGCCACCCCCGACGCGAGGCGCGATCATTCGGAACGGAATCGCAATGCCGTCGCGGGGAGGGCACAATTTGAACAATCAGGGTGTGGGCGCGCGGTTGCCCCGGCGTGAAGATTCGCGGTTTCTGCATGGCAAGGGGCAGTTCGTCGCCGACGTCCAGATTGCCGGGATGTGGCACGCGGCATTCTGCCGAAGCCCGGTGGCGCACGCGCGGATCGACGCAATTCGCAAACCGGCCGGCGCCGAAGACCGGGTTTTCGTCGCCGACGACCTTACGGGGGTCGGAACCGTCCGGTCCGGCACCACAATGCCCGGCTTCAAGTTCTCTGATTTTCCCATTCTGGCGGCCGGCAAGCTGCGTCATGTCGGAGAACCGGTCGCCATGGCTGTGGCCCCGAGCCGCGCCGAAGCAGAGGACATTGCCGCCGCGGTCGAACTTGAATACGAGGAACTGCCGGCGGTGACCAGCGCCGCGGCGGCGCGCGCGCCCGATGCACCGCTGATCCACGAACACTGGTCCGACAACGTTGTGCTGTCGACACGCTTCGAGAACGGCGACATTGAAGCGGCAAAGGCCGCCGCCGCACATAGCGTGACACGCCGCTACCGGCTCAACCGGCAGACGCCGATGCCGATGGAGGGACGCGCCGCCTGCGCCCATTACGATACCCGGCTCGATGAGCTGGTTGTCTGGATGTCGCACCAGCTTCCCCATCCGATGCAGAACGGATTGTCGAAATTCCTGGGGCTCGACATAAACCAGGTGCGGGTGATCTGTCCTGATGTCGGCGGCGGCTTCGGTCTCAAAACCTTCCTCGACGGGGAAACCATCGCCGTCGCCTGGGCATCGATGAAAATGGACCGTCCGGTCAGATGGATTCAGGACCGCCGCGAACATCTTATCGCCGACGCCAATTGCCGCGAACATGACTACAGCATCACCATGCACGCCGACGACAGGGGAATCCTGCTCGGCGTGGAGTGCGAATGCGTGGTCGATGCCGGGGCCTATTCGCCGTGGCCATGGCCGGTCGGGGTCGAGGCGGCGACCGCAATCGGCAATCTTCAGGGACCCTACGACGTCGAGGCGCTTAGCGGAAATTCCTATACCGTCTGTTCCAACAAACCGGCCAGCCAGCCCTATCGCGGCGTCGCCCGGCCCGGGGTCTGCTTCGCCGACGAACTTACGCTTGATGCGGTGGCGCGCGCGGTCGGACGCGAACCGTGGGAAGTCCGGCTCGACAACCTCGTCCGGCCCGAGCAGATGCCTTACGACACCGTGACCGGCAAGCATCTCGACAGCGGCGATTATCCGGAATGCCTGCGCCGGGTCGTCAAGATGATCGACGTCGACGGCGTCCGGGCGCGCCAGCGCGAGGGCGAACCCGACGGCCGCCTGATCGGGCTCGGCATGGCCACGTTCTACGAACAAACGGCCTATGGGCTCGGGCCGAAAGGATACTCGGCCTGGGGTATCGAGCTGGTGCCCGGGCTGGAAATGGCGACGGTCAGACTGACGCCGGACGGCGGTATCTGGACCTCGGTCGGGCTCCATTCGCACGGTCAGGGGATGGAGACCACGCTGGCCCAGGTGGTCAATGAAACGCTCGGCGTCGATCCCGGCAAAGTCGCCATACGCTACGGCGATACCGCGACCGCCTATGCCGGAACCGGCACCTATACGTCGCGCAATATGGTGGTCGGCGGCGGCGCCGTGGCACAGGCCTGCGAAGCCCTGAAACCTGCGCTCGCGCGGATCGGCGCCCATCTGCTGCAATGCCCGGAAGCCGACGTTCGCATCGAGAACGGCGAGGTCGTCGGCCCCGGCGTCAGTGTCGGCTTCGATGCCATCGGCGAGACGTTCTACAATCATCCAGAAAACCTGCCCGACGATGTCGACCCGCGCGGACTGACGGTCACCCTCGGATACAAAGACAAGACCGATGGCGGTGTGTTCGGTTTCGGCGCGCATGCCGCCGTCGTCGCAATCGACCCGGATACCGGCGCGGTCGAAATCCTTGACTACGCCATCGTCAGCGACTGCGGCACCATGGTCAATCCGACGATCGTGGACGGCCAGATCATCGGCGGACTCGCCGGCGGCATCGGCAACGCGCTATACGAGGAATCGCCATATGACGAAAACGGGCAGCCGCAGGCCGTCACGCTCGCCGACTATCATGTGCCCGGCGCGACGGCCATGCCGGTTAATCTGACGCTCGACCATCTCGAAACGCCGTCGCCCTATACGACCTTTGGGGTCAAGGGCGTCGGAGAATCGGGCGCCATCGGCCCGCTCGGCGCGATCGGCAACGCGGTCAACGATGCGCTGCACGCGCTGGACGCCGAAATCAACGAAACGCCACTGACTCCCCGCCGGATATATGAGTCGATACGCCGAGCGGCAGCCTGATCGCCGGTTGCGCCTGGCTTTTAGCTTCCGAACATTTTAGTTTCCAGGCCGCCAGTCCCACGGCATGACGAACTCGCCCTGCCACAGCCCGTGGCGGGCGGCGGCTGCTTTTTTCTCGATTGGCGCGAAACGCGCATGGTTGCGCGGCATGGCGAGGGCCCACCCGGTGTGGACCATACCTTCCGACAGCTCGTAACCGCCGGCATAGCAGCGTGCAACGCCGGGCGATTTGGCCACCGGACGGCAGCGGACTTTTACGCCGGCGACAAGGTCCATCAGCGCCGGCGTCGAAATCTGCCCGCAGTTATAGTCGCGCCCACGGATGCCGCAGCGCTGGCGCGGGTCCGGCGCATCGATCCCCCACAGCCGGAACCGCGCGCCGCCGACCTCCAGCGTTTCACCGTCGACAATGGTCGGGGCGCCGACAATGTCTGCCGCCATTGCCGAATTTCCGGGCAAAACGAGCGCGAGAAGAATGAGGAATCTGAATATATGGCAGTTCAACCTGAAAACAGTTGCTCACGTTCGCTCATAACCTGGTGATCGGCGGCGTGGATTGTGGTCTAAAGGACGCCATATGGGAGGGATGTCATGACACGAAACACACTCAGCCTCGACGGCAGGGTCGCGATGATCACCGGCGCGGCGCGCGGCATGGGGCGCGAACACGCCCTGGTCATGGCCGAACGCGGCGCGGATCTTATCCTCAACGATATCAATGCGGAGGCGGTTGAAGCGACCGCTGAGGACTGCCGCGCGCTTGGCCACAAGGTCACCGCGATGGCCTGCGACAATACCGATATAAAGCGCTTCGTTGCGTTGATCGGCGAACACGAGACCGACCACGGACATATCGACATTCTGGTCAACAATGCAGGCATCCAGGGCAACGCGCTGACCATCGAGGAGATCGACGAAGACATCTGGGACGCGATGACCTTCATCAAGATGAAAGCAACGTTTTTTGCCGCCCGCGCCGTCGTCCCCGGCATGAAGGAACGCAAATACGGCAAGATCGTGAATATCTCGTCGATCTTTTCCATGGAAGGCAGTTTTTCGATGTCGCATTACACCGGCGCCGCGTCCGGTTCGCTCGGCTACGTGAAAGGTTGGGCGCGCGAGCTGGCGCCGTGGAATATCTGCGTCAATGCCGTCGCGCCAGGAACTGTCGCAACCGAACTCACCGTCAATTCCATGGGCATGGATATGATCAGGGATTTCGAAAAGACCGTACCCATGGGCCGTCTCGCCGATAAAAAGGAAATTGCGTATACGGTCGCGTGGCTCGCGTCGCCCGAGAGCGATTTCGTCACCGGACAGCTGATCTCGCCGAATGGCGGCCAGACCATCGTCGGGATTTAAGCGCGCAACAGCGCCTAACACAGGATCATAGAAATGCTCAACGCGGCAATTATCGGCCTCGGCTGGTGGGGGAAAATTCTCACCCAG
>Ga0209403_10007140_pt1 | contig 11102 bp, 11 predicted proteins | sample ArcticOcean_MG_C_8_FD_187440 | JGI IMG/M metagenome (GOLD analysis project Ga0209403, IMG submission 187440) | Marine microbial communities from western Arctic Ocean - ArcticOcean_MG_CB11_86 (SPAdes) (version 2) | ecosystem: Environmental > Aquatic > Marine > Oceanic | place: Arctic Ocean...
CTCCGAATCGTAGATTGGGTTTATGACGGTTGTTCGGTCGTCTGGCAGTTCAATCCAGAGCTTTCCATCGCCGTACTCAAGTCCTACTCGCACTACGTCCCTCCTTACTAATCCCGAATTCCAACGACCACTACGCGGTATTACGGCTCTGCACTTGCGTTCACGCAGTGCGCTCTGACAGAACTCAACGCTAACCGAAAATTAAAGTCAACCTAAATATATGATTCCTCACTGTATTTAAGTCACTAATTCGGTCATTAGAGTCGACCAGTTATCTCTGAATATATTCCTTTGTATGGATACGGAATGTTGTTCGCCATCTCTGGCACAAATTCTCAAATAGTTTCGTGACTCATCAGTCAATGAACTTGTAGTACCGTCGAGTTCGCTTGGCGACGAAATTGGCAAGCTAGCCGATCTTCGGGAGCAAGCTTTACCTACGGCTGACGAGTTTCAGGTCGCAAAAATCAACCTGATTCGCTCTTAACACATAAGTGTCAAGCATATGCCGCTCTAACATCAAGACGATATTTTTACTCGACCTTAACACTTCAGCGATACGTCAGCTTGGCTCGATACACCCCTGCACGACGCAGCATGGAACAACTCTCTCGATCTTACCCACCTACTGATCGAACACAGTACAAATACCGATGGGATTGACTTGAGATGGATGGACGGCGAGGAAGATACCTGAAAACCGAGAAATAGAGCGCAGGAAATCCGGCGAGATCGGGCATCGGACAGACAGCCTCGTCCATCGGTCACTACGCTGAATCAGAGCTTGGTATTTATGCGTTCAGATCCTCCATTAAAAAAATTCGTTCGTCGGCAAACAATCTATTAGTCCAGCCGAAGCGAAATCGGACCATCATCTCCACCGTAAAGAGTCTCAGCATTGTGTTGCGGTTCGTATCCAATTTCTCGTCTCGTCGTTTCGATGTCGAACACGTTGTACGTATTGTCTGAAATCACATAATAGTGGGCGCTAGGACGTAGCTTCTCTACCCGTGCCGTTTTGTAGCAGGCATCGACGAATCGTGCCGAGTCTTCCTGATGGCACCACACCGTGAAGTAAGAAATCTCGTCCTTCTTACCATTCGTCGGGTTTATGCCGCCCCAACGAGCCGCAACGGCATTTTGGCCCTGCGCTCCCAATCGGTGGCACCAAGCTTCCACGTAAGCCTTTTCGACTCCGTAATCGCCATTCGGACACGGCTCGGTCATTACCGACAAGGGCTCTGGCCAAGGGTCGACTTCATCGAATCGACGGTTGGCGATCGGAGAATTATCTTCCCTCGTATAGCCGTAATACGCCATTCCAGTGGCGTGCACGGAACTCGATCCGATCACGACTGCATTCGGGCAAACGTCCATAATTGCCTTGAACACACGATCGGTCATCGCATTCATATCGCTAAGCGGATCTTTTCGAGCAAGATAAACGACAAGATCACGACCTTCTAGCGCACTACGCAACTTTGCATCATCTACCGAAGCGTCTAACTCTACGAACTCTCGGTGTGCCGAGGAATCAGTCGCTGCATCGGGTGCTCCTGCCAGGTCGGCAGAAACGACGCGGTACTCCGAATCCAGTTGAGGCAAATAAGTACGCAAGCCCGCGCCAATCGTCCCTTTGCCGCCTATCAACAGAGTACTAATCAATATTGTTTCCAGACATGTGATTAATCAGTTTCACCAAACTCAATTTTTCGTTTGCGATCAGAAATAGTACCGTTACCCGCATAAACAGTGAGTCCAATTCGAAGTTTCTGCATCAAAGTCACCACGTAACTAATAATACCCATACGAATTAATCCTAAACGGCTCGGCTGGGTAATAGTCTGCAATTGTGGACCGTGGAGTAATCAAATAATGAGAACAACAGAAGAAGTCATCGGACACCACATTGAATCAATGGCAGCCGGTGATCTTAACGCCTTGCTTAGTGACTACTCAGATGATGCCGTAGTTCTCACGCCAAGTGGAACATTTTCTGACCACGACGAAATCAAGGCATTCTTCGAGGGCTTCATGTCAAGCCTGCCTGAAGCATTCGTAGCCGCAATGGAACTGGAAGTGAACGTAACCTCGGGCGAATACGGTTACATGACTTGCAACGCAGGAGAATTCACACCACTAGGCACAGACACATACCACGTAGTTGATGGCAAGTTCGTTATGCAGTCTTTCGCTGCATACATGCCTTCGTAATAGAGAACCGGGCTACCGGGCAACGTCCTTAGTTTGTTTCAGCTCTTTTTACTCAGACCTACAAAAAAACAGGCTATTTTTGAAAGTTGTCAGAAGTAGCCTGTTTTATGTTCCAGATGCAGAGGCAACCCTCAGACGCACGACTACAAATCTCGCATAAACGTAACATCCTGTGCGAACGCTTCCTCGGAGCCACCAACAAGGTAGATCTGGCCCCTGCCCTTCACATCTTGCTTCGAACCGTCACGCTCGGGCTCGACATATTTTTCGAACCAATCCTGAAGCTGCTTCGCCATATGTCTGATGATCGACCTGAACGCAATATCGTCGATAGCGTTCACCGTTTCGTTTGGGTCGTTCCCTAGATCATAAAACTCGTTCGGCCCGTCGGGGTACCGATGAATGTACTTCAACGATTTGGTTCGTATCATCCGCGTCGGACCGTACTCGTCCGCCACAATAACTGACAAATCCCCTGCCGGAATCGCACCTTCTAACGTTGCAGCAAAGCTTGTCCCGGGAAGTGAATCTCGAACGTCGCCAATGGTGTAACCCAAACGCACGTAATCCAAGATCGTCGGCATTAGATCGTAGTGACTAAGCAACCCTGGCTCGACCTCGCCTTGCGGAACATGACCCGGTCGAGACATTAGCGTCGGAACCTTCACTGCGGTGTCGTACATGTTCGCCGGATAGGTCCCGTTGCCTTTGCCCCAAATACCGTGGTGACCCATGCTCATACCGTTGTCGGCAGTGAACACAACCAACGTGTTTTCGCGAAGATCGTTCGCTTCGAGCCAATCGATCAATCGACCTATGTTGTCGTCCATAGCCGTGATCGCCGCGAAGTATCCGCTTAGGAGCTGCCGGCGTTCATCTGCTGTCTCACCAATACTGCCTGAAGACCCCTCTTTTAGAAGATGATTTGGATGTATCGGATCCCAGCGAACGGAGTCGAACGTGCAGTTGTCGAAATAATCGTTGTATATCTCCGACGGATGCTGCTCACGACCCCAAGGTGCGTGCGGCGCCGTGTAGTGAACGTTCATTGAGAACGGGTTATCCGAACTCTTTTGGCCGTCCAGATACTCGATCGCATTGTCGGTAATCACATCGCTGAAGTATCCGTCCGATGTGTACTGCTCGCCATCCTGAAACATCGGTGCGTTGTAGTAGTCGCCCGATCCCGTAGCGTGAACGTTCCAGTAGGCGAATCCAGCTTGAGGCGTAGCGGAATCGCCGATGTGCCACTTGCCGCTCAACGCCACGTCGTAGCCGTTGTCGCCAAGAATTTCGGTGTAGGTCGTACGACCCTCAAGATACTGAATCGTCTTGCCATCACCCGGCAAATCGACCGAGTTACCCGCTCTTAAAAAATCCTGCACGCCGTGCTGCGAGGGTATTTGCCCCGTGAGTATCGATGCTCTTGCTGGCGAACAAACGGGCGAAGCACAAAAGAAGTTTTCGAACCGAATTCCGGTCTCCGCCAGTCGATCCAAGTTCGGCGTCTTAAGCTCAGGCGTCCCGGCGCAGTTCATCGCCCATGCCCCCTGATCGTCGCTCAGGATGAACAAAATATTGGGTTGGCGCGTATCGGTGCTGGCCACGAGAACTCCTAATCAGGAATGATCAAATAGATAACGAAATTCTACTGCCCGATGTCGTCGAGTAGGCCCTGGCAATCTTCAATTTTTATCTCGCAAAGCAATATCAAATTGCCGACAATCGCATACGTCGAGTAGCTCGTTCGTGTCGAACTAATACCGCCCGAAGCGAACGGCGCTGGCTTACGTCGACCCGTTGCAACGTCCGCAATTTCCTGACCCGAGCCAATCGCTGAACCTTGCGATTCGTACACGCGAACTTCGACGTCGCGCTGGTCGTAGAACCCGTACCAAACGCTCGATACGCCGGGCAAAGTCTCAGGCGAAAGCTCTTTCGACTTCTTCCATCCCGCCGCAGCCACATCGTCAGGAGTGAACACGCCGTCTGGAAGTGAGATTTGTACAGCATCGGGTTCTGGATCAGAGCCAGTCTCGCCAACCGGTTCGGCACTACTCGACAATCCGCAGGCGACGGTGACCAGTGACATCGACGAAAGAACCACTATAAGGAAAAAGAATCGAATATTGCTCATCGCTCGGCAGTATAAGGGAAGCTCACGCACGAAACTAACTATGACCGATTTCGCACGTAGTCGGGCACTTCGCTCATCGACTTGATTGCTGGTCCATCCCAGTCGACGACCCCGACTCGCAGCACGCTAACCGCTACTTCGTCCTCGGTAATCAGGTCGTCGATCTGGACAGCATCGATTCCAACACGAACTGCGCCGTTCAGTTCGTCCGAACCACCGTCGCCAACGAAAAGTGTTTCACTAGCCGAAACGCCCAATTCATCGAGCACTACCTGGTAAGCCTTGGAATCGGGCTTCCTAACGTTAGTCACACACGAATAGTGAGCGGCTGCGAAGCAGGCAGCAAACTCTGTATCGAGCCAAACGGCGGGAACGTCGTAAACGCAGTCAGTCACAAGCCCGATATCGCAACCCATTGCGTTTAGTTCTTCGAGCATAGCGATCACGCCAGTTTTAGGAACGAGAAATTTCCTGGTGATCGAGCGTCGCAAATCCATACATTGCGCCATCTGAGAATCAGAAACGCTTGCTCCAACCAATTCAGCGGCGGCAAGAATGTCGCCTTCCGAAGACCCGAAACTACCGTCTAGCCGACCATCGTTAATCGACATCCAAGGCTCTTGAAAAGTCTCGGGTGTCTGCCCAAGTACCTCAGCGATTTCGGTAACCATCTGGCGGTACGCAGTCATCGATGGTGATTCGATCAGGGTTCCGAACAGGTCGAACAAAACGGCTTTGTACATTTAGGTTCCCTAGTAATTGGGCGTTTTTATGAGTCGCACGACCGAAAACCGGCCACCCCACACTACTTCTCCCCAACGAGATCAAGCCCGTCTAATCGACCCATCTTGCGCCGTCACCCTGTAAATTAGCCGCCAAGGCAAGAACGTCCAAAACATCAACGGGTCGTCGACAGTACGAGGAACTAAGTATGAGTAACGAAAATATCGGATTCGTAGGGCTCGGAATGATGGGTCTACCAATGGCGCGTAATCTGGTCGAAGACGGCTATTCAGTCAACGTATTCGATCTAAACGAAGCCACGGTCAATGCAGCAAAAGAATTCGGCGCATCGTCGTCTGATTCCGCCGCTGACACCGCTTCCTTATCCGACATCGTCATCACGATGGTTCCCGACTCCGAACACGTCGAAGCCGTGATCGCTGGTCCTAATGGCATTCTTGAAGGCCTAAAGCCCGGTTCAGTAGTCGTCGACATGAGCACGATCGACCCCGAGATGGGCAAGAAGATGGCGAACCTAATCGAAGCCAAAGGATCGAACTTCGTCGACGCACCGGTAACTGGCGGGGTTGGAGGAGCGGAAGCCGGAACCCTCTCCATTCTTGTGGGCGGAAACGCAGAAGTGTTCGAACGAGCGCTACCAGTGCTGAACGTTCTTGGTGGAGACGTTTCGCACATGGGACCTGTCGGATCGGGTCACACAACCAAAATCGCAAACCAACTAATCGGCGTGGCGACTCTTGCTGGAATCTCTGAAGCCTTCGTTTTAGCGAAAAAATCGGGTCTCGACATGCAGGCGTTTTTCGACGCCGTGAAAAACGGCGCAGGCAGGTCGTGGGCACTCGAAACTCTCGGACCCAAAATCCTAGACGGAGATTTCGCACCGGGGTTCATGGTGAAGCACATGCAGAAGGATTTGCGACTTGCAGGTCAGCTAGCAGCCGACACCGGCACAGCACTACCAACGAGCACTCTCATCGCTCAGCTCTACCGGTCGGTTCAAGCGGACGGACCCGATGCAGTCAATCAGGGACATCAAGCTCTAGTTCAGGCAATCGAAAAGATGTCGAACGAAAAAGCTCGTAAGTAACTCAGTCGATAATATCTTCGACAACTGGTTGTATCAGCTCAACCCACTTTGCGTACATTTTCGCCGAAGGGTGAAGTCCGTCGCTTGCGACTAACTCGAGATCGTTTTCAGCGCGTCGAGAAATCGGCGTGATGTCGACAAAGGAAACCTCCGCAGCTTCAGCCTGTGCACGAACTACGGCATTGAATTCGTCAATCTCGCTCGCTATTTCGAACTTCGGTGCGTCTTTAACAAACGGCATCACACTCCAATCAGGGATCGAGAGCAAAATCACTCGACCAGCATCCCCACCCACGAGATCTGTCGCAGTCTTCGTCAGCTCAGCAAGGTCAGTTTCAAAATCGACAACAGTTCCCTGTCTGAACTGATTATTAACGCCGATTTGCAACGTCACGATATCGAATGGTGATTGAAGGTCTGCCAGTTGCAACCCACGGATCAGATCCGATGTGTTCCAACCACTAACAGCCACGGTCGTCGGCTCTAACACAGCCCGTCCGTCGATACGCAACGAGCGAACAAGTTGAACGGGCCACGATTCCAGTTTTCCGACCTGCTCCCCGACAGTGTACGAATCGCCAAGAGCCAACAGATTGATCGGTGCATTAGAAGCCTCAGTTCACCAGGGTGATGACAGAGGTGGCGAATCCGACTCGCTTGAACAGCCGATCAAAGCAATCAATAACGTGGCAGCGTAAAGAACAAAAATCGCCCGCACTACAGTGCGTCGACTCTCTTCGCCATATCGAAATCATTGGCGACCATGCCGCCTAAGTCGTGACTCCACCACGCCAGAGTCACCCTACCCCATTCAGTCACGATCCGAGGGTGATGATCCGCATCTTCGGCAAGATCCCCGACGCGATTCGTGAAAGCCAATGCCTCAGCGAAATCCCCGAACGCAAACGCCTTCTGCAGGCGCCCCATACCTTCCTCAATCACAACTTCCCATCCCGGCACGTCCGGTAGCATTTTTGTAACTTCTAGCTCAGTTAATTTTGTCATTTCAGCCTCTTATTTATTCGTTTTATCAGTCTGTAATCTGTACTATCGGCAGCACAATGTGCGAACGGTGAGCCCTATCCGTATAAACGCTATTAACCGCTTTTTGGGTTTGTGTGTGTCGACCAATCGGTTCGCCAGTGTTCGGATTAACGTCGAATCTCGGGAAGTTGCTCGATGATATATCGAGCCTTATTCGGTGACCTTTCACAAATCGATTCGACACTGGAGGAAGTTCGATTTGCACTTCGTATATTTCTCCTGGGTTCATCAGTTCTTCTCGGTCGAATCCGTCTCGGAAACGAGCCCTCATGATCGAATCTTCCAGCGGCAAATGAAACCCCTCCGTAGACTCTTCGCTAGGTGGGTATACGTCGATGAGCTTCGCCGTGAAATCGGTATCGATAGCATCAGAAGAAATCCACAAATTCACCATCATAGACCCTGTAATTTCGACATCGGCTTCGAGCGGCTCCGTCTGAAACACGTTCACATCATCACGATCCGCCAATAACGCAGGTGTACCCGGTTCACGATCGGCAGGAACGACAGTCGACTCACGTTCTTTTTGATGAATCGGACCGTCAGGTATTAGTGACCGCATTCGAGCCCGCTGCGGAACGTAGGCAGCATCAAGATCATTAGGCAAAACGATCCACTCGTAGAATCCGGTTACATTTCCGCTGATGGAAGGCACCGGATTATCGGGATCGTGAACCCATGACGTCTCACCCGAATCTGCGACAGGAGAACTTACTCCTAAACCTCCGTCAGCAGACAAGTAGTACGCGGTTTCCACTGCACGACCCAGCGGCCACTCCTGCTCCGATCGCCATCCGCCGCCATGCTGAATCCGGCCAGCAGCATCATATTCGCCTCCTCCTCCGCCCATTACAAATATCCGAACCGGGTCATCGTCATCGACTCCGGTTTCGACGTCTTTCAGCCAACGATCGAACCACCTAAATCGTTCAGCGTTTAGTACTTCGTCGCCCCACTTCGCTGACGGTCCAAATTCCACATCTCCAACGAATGACGCACCCTTCCCTCGCATTGAAACGTGATTCCACGGTCCCAATATCAACCGTTGTGGCGAAGTATTTTTCTTCGCCATATGTGCAAACTGTTCTGAAGTTTCCGCGGCGAATGGGTCGTACCACCCCGAGCTGTATACAGCTGGAACATCGGCCATACGATCAAAATGTTGAGAGTGATCGAGCGATTCTTGCTTCCACCAATCGTTGTATAGACCGTCACGGTAGTAGTGCATAAGAACTTTTTCTAAGTTCGGCACTGCAGAAATTGGAGTACTGCCTTCAGAAAACGGCTGATCCCAAATCCCCTCGCTCAACCTCTCTGCACCCCGCTGGATTCGTTCTATCGCCTCGGAATCGCCAGCGATCTCCTGTGAGTCATAACCGTGTAGATACAGCGCACCGTACATGTGTAACGCCATCGCACCGCCCTGCCGAACTTCCCAGCGGAAAGCGTTCGTTGGGGCGACATCGACCCACAAAGCCGCTAGATGAGGCGGACGATACAACGAAGCCATATTCTGCACGATGCCTCCATGAGAAGCGCCGACCATACCTACCTTGCCGTTCGACCATAGTTGACTCGCAGCCCACTCGATCGTGTCGTAGCCGTCGATGCCTTCTTTCTGGTTCGCAGTATGAAAATAATCGCCGGTCCCTTCAGAATCTCCGCGACCTCTCAGATCTTGAAGCACAACGACGTAACCACGCGGAACAAACGCCTTCGCAACAGCTTCGATCCAAATGACCGGATTCGACTTGTCATAAGAAGTGCGACCAACGATCACTGGAAACCTACCTTCGACAGCGTTTCCAGCGTCATCGGCAGGACGGTATACGTCAGTCGCAAGTCTAACGCCGTCTCTCATAGGGATCATTACATTGTGGGAGGAGACAATTCCAAAATTCAGTGAGTCAGTCATAAGTGCAGAAGTTTGTTGTTACGAGAAATTTGTTCGAATGGTTGAAAGACGAACAATATATGCGCAATTCCCTGACTGGGTAATTGGTATCTCGTGTTCGTTCATCCAACTATCAACTACGTCCGGATTAATTGGAAAGTGTACGCCGCCGGTGAGGCACGCCTGCAGAAATTTCGCTTGTGCCCCATGCTGATAAAACAAAAACAGCCGACAGAGAGGTTCGGTTTTTGAAAAATCGGAATGCCTTAGCGACAGTCATTAATTTTTTAAAACCCTCATGAACAGATTACGATTCTTCCCAATTCCGTCTTTCAAATTCGCCTAAAGATGATTCGCCACGTCAGTACGTCTCTCACCTGACCTATTCATTTAGTCATTTCGAGGTAACCTGTCCGAGAATCGGGCAAACATACCGAACCAGATCACTGGCAAACACAGGTGGAAGCAAATGGCGTTGGATAAACAGGAATTAGTAGAAATGTATCGACGGATGTGCCGCATTCGATATTTCGAAGAAGCAGTGATCGAAATTCACTCGTCTGGCGAACTTATCGGGCCCGTCCACCCGTACATCGGCGAAGAAGCCGTAGCCGTTGGAGCTTGTGCCGCTTTACGTGATACAGACAGAATTGCCGGTAACCACCGTTCGCATGGGCATCCAATAGCCAAAGGTGGCGACGTAAACCGAGCGATGGCAGAAATCCTCGGAAAGTCCGATGGATTCTGCAAAGGCAAAGGCGGTTCTATGCACCTTGCCGACTTCTCAATCGGCATTCTGGGCGAATCTGGCATCGTCGCATCTTCCGTACCAATCGCCACTGGGGCCGCACTCGCGGCGAAGCTCACCAAACAGGATTTTGTATCGCTGGTGTTCTTTGGTGATGGAGCGTCTAATCAAGGAGCCTGTCACGAGTCTATGAACTTGGCATCTCTCTGGGACTTACCAGTGATATTCATGTGCGAAAACAACGGTTATGCAATTACCACTTCGTACAAAAACTCTGTCTCTGTCGACCACGTGAGCGACCGCGCTAGCGCATACGGAATGCCGGGAGTACTCGTTGACGGACAAGACGCTATTGCCGTTTGGGAAGCCACTAACGAAGCCGTTCGACGTGCGAGAGCAGGCGAAGGTCCATCGCTAATAGAAGCGATGACTTACCGATACGAAGATCACTCACTCGGTCTCGATAAAATACGTAAGTCTGAATACCGCACGCAAGAAGAAGTCGACGAGGCGATGAAGCGCGACCCACTTACGATTCATCGAGCCGCAATGATCAATCACGGCTTTGCAACCGACGTCGAATGCGATGAGATCGAAGCGGTCGTTCATACCCAGATCGAAGGTGCGGTCGAGTTCGCCCGGAACAGTCCTTACCCGAAGCCAGAAGACCTATATGACGATATGTGGGCAACTCCTGTTTAGCCGCGTATTGGTCGTCCAAACTCCCCCAATAATTACATAAAAGTAGAACAAGCAATGGCAACCAAAACCTATATCCAGGCAATCGCAGAAGCGACTATCGAAGAGATGGAACGCGACAAAACGGTATTCACCATGGGCGAAGACCTTCGCCAATCCGTATACGGTGCGACCGCCGGACTTGTTGAACGATTCGGTGAAGACCGTGTTCTAGATACTCCGCTATCTGAGAATGGCTTCTTTGGAGCAGCGCTCGGTGCTTCGCTTTGCGGCATGCGACCGATTGTCGAAACTGTTACCAGCTTCCTGTGGGTCGGCATGGACCAGTTGATTTCTCAGGCTGCGAAAATGAGATACATGTTCGGTGGCCAAGCCGAACTGCCTGTAACTTTCCGAGTTCGAATGTTCTACGCACGTGGAGCATCGGCTCATCACTCCGACAGAAACTACCCCGTGTTTATGAACACACCGGGACTCAAAATAATCTGCCCTACCAACGCTTATGACGCTAAGGGTCTAATGAAAACAGCAGTGC
>Ga0209403_10007144_pt1 | contig 11096 bp, 20 predicted proteins | sample ArcticOcean_MG_C_8_FD_187440 | JGI IMG/M metagenome (GOLD analysis project Ga0209403, IMG submission 187440) | Marine microbial communities from western Arctic Ocean - ArcticOcean_MG_CB11_86 (SPAdes) (version 2) | ecosystem: Environmental > Aquatic > Marine > Oceanic | place: Arctic Ocean...
TTTTAATTCGACCAACAATTTTAAAATATTTACCAAGACGACCACAGGTACAATCATCCACACCCAATAAAACACCTTCATCTTCTGTAAGCAGTGAATGACCTGGATAACTATTTGGGAGAACCGAGAGCGTTTGAATTATACCCTGCTCACCTATTGACGATAATGAGAAATCATGCGGATTTCGAATAATGATATCAGAGAATACAGGAGCATGAAGGTTCCTATATTCACATTCCATATATATTGAGCCTGTCTGCTCGATCATCCCATAGTAATCATGTACTTTTTCTAAACCACATATTTGATTTAAAATCGCTCTAAAATCCTTTGATGTTATCGATTGATTTTGGAGCTTTTTCCAACCACCACCATGGATCATGATAGCATTTTCAAGTTTGATCTTGCTTTTGTCATTAATTAAGACCTTATGGAAATGTTCCCATATAATAGAAGTAAAGCCGAAAACCAAAATATTGAAAGAGATTCTGTCTAATATTGGAATCGAAGGTAAGGTCCTGGTATTAACTAATGGAAAAAGGGAAAATATCTATTTGTCAGGTCGTAATTTACAGAAAGTGATTATTCGACCATTTGGGCAAGAGTCGGTTTACGATATTCTATGGGCCAATGTTGTTTTGATCGAACAGAAAGCGCTCGAAGAAGCAGAACCTTCTCAGGCTGATAAAAAAGCCAGTCTGTCTCGTTCGAGAGATAGTTCGGCAGATGAATCTCAGGAAGAACTTGTTACGATGAAAAGGCGAAAACCTCGTAAGCCGCGTGAAAAAATTAGTGCTCCACTCACCACAGAGGTCAAAGAGGAATCTGCTCCAATTCAAACTAAGCCAAAGTTCGATACTGCATCTATTAAGCTCCCCAACATATCGGAACTCACAGATTTTTTGTTGGAGTTCGATTCGGTTTCTGACATTGAAAGTTTAAGAGATAGGGATGGCCGTAAAACTGCTAAGGCTATATACGAAAACCGCCTGGTGGCATTGAACAAGGATTCAAAGCAGGAGAATGGCGATGCGTGAACTTTACGATGTAATCCAAACTCCGGTTGTGACCGAAAAGTCAGTCAGGGAAATGGAAACACAGAATCTTTATACGTTCATAGTCGACAAAAGGGCCAACAAGATAGAAATCGCTAGTGCGGTCGAAAAATTATGGGATGTCAAAGTGAAAAAGGTCCGGACCATGAGATATCCAGGTAAACTAAAGAGAATATCGATGGGTAGAATGAACCCCAATAGAGACTATGGTCGGGGGGCCTCTTATAAAAAAGCGGTCGTCCAGCTGGCAGAGGGTGATCGAATTGAATTCTACGAGGCTGGCTGATTATGGCTATTAAAAAATTTAGACCGATAACTCCGGGTACTCGCTTCCGGTCGGTTGTGGACAATTCGGATATTTTGACAAAAAAAGCTCCAGAAAAATCTCTATTGGAACCTTTGTCGAAGTCTGGAGGAAGAAACCACCATGGAAGGATTACCTCTAGGAGAAGAGGTGGCGGACACAAGCGTCAGTATCGCAAGATAGATTTTCGCCGGAATAAATTTGGGATTAGCGGTAGAGTTTCTGCTATTGAGTATGATCCAAATAGAAGTTCCAATATCGCTCTGATCCAGTATGCTGATGGGGAAAAGAGATATATTCTTCATCCTCGTGGGCTGAAAGTCGGAGCAACTGTAGTTTCCGGCCAGGATGCTGATATTCAGATTGGCAATTCTTTGCCACTCGGACGCATTCCGTTGGGTACGATGGTACATAATATTGAATTGAAGCCGGGCAAGGGTGGCCAGATGGCTCGTTCGGCTGGAGCTGGAGTTCAGGTGATGGCTAAAGAGGGCCAATATGTAGCTCTTAGATTGCCTTCGACGGAGGTGCGGCAAGTATTCAAAGATTGCATGGCGACTATTGGTCAGATGGGGAATATTGAGCATAATCTTCAGACGTTAGGTAAGGCAGGAGCTAGTCGGTGGCGTGGTCGTCGCCCAAAGGTACGGGGAGTAGCGATGAATCCAGTCGATCATCCCCATGGTGGTGGTGAAGGTCGGACATCGGGAGGTCGCCCGCCCGTTACTCCTTGGGGGAAGAAGGAAGGCATCAAAACCAGACACAAGAAAAAAGCTTCCAACAAGTATATTGTTCGTGGTCGTAAACGTGGACGGGCCACTCAGTGATGTATAGCTACTTGGAATCTACACAAGCAATAGAAAGGTTGATTATATGGCACGTAGCGTAAAAAAAGGCCCTTACATAGATCAAGGGCTCTTGGAAAAGGTCGAAGCAATGAATAGTAGTGGCTCCAAGAAGGTTGTTAAGACCTGGGCTAGAGCTTGCACTATTTCTCCAGAATTCGTTGGACATACGCTAGCTGTGCACAACGGCAACAAATTTATTCCTGTTTTTATTACTGAGAACATGGTAGGCCACAAGTTAGGCGAATTCTCTCCCACACGAATGTTTAGAGGTCATAGTGGGAAGCTCGCCGACAAGCGGTCTTCGATCGGTTAGTGGAGAATTCAAAAATGGAAGCTAAAGCGATTGCTCGTATGGTTAGGATGAGTCCCAGAAAGGTTCGTTTGGTCGTAGACCAAATTCGTGGCAAGTGGGTCAATGAGGCCTATGCGATTTTGGAGTTTTCTACTAAATTTGCAGCTGAGCCAGTGGGGAAAACTCTTCGGTCGGCAGTGGCTAACGCCCAGGACAAGGCCAGGGGTTCCGGTGAAGTTTTAGACGTGGACGAATTGCGTGTTGAGACCGTGTTCGTGGACGAAGGCCCGACTTACAAGAGATGGAGAGCGTCAGCTATGGGTCGGGGTTCACCGAGGCGAAGAAGAACTAGTCATATAACTGTCATTGTAAACACCGAGGATTGATAATGGGACAGAAAACGCACCCGATTGGATTTCGTCTCGGGATAGTGAAGGATTGGAACTCTACGTGGTATGCCGAAGGTGATTTTTCAGAGCTACTAAAGGCCGACGACACACTTAGGACGTATCTGCATAGAAGGTTGGCACATGCGGCTTTGTCGAAAGTAAAAATAGAGAGAAAACCTTCCAAGACCGTAGTCACTCTTTATACTGCCCGTCCCGGGGTTGTGATCGGCAAAAGAGGATCGGAAGTAGATAAGCTTCGCGATGAGCTGGCCCTCGTTGTAGATACAGAGGTATCCGTCAACGTTGAGGAGATAAGAACCCCAGAGGTAGATGCTCGATTGGTGGCAGAGAACGTTGCCCACCAACTCAAGGAACGTATTTCTTTTCGCCGGGCTATGAAGCGTGCAATCCAGTCAGCCATGAGAGCTGGAGCTCTTGGGATTAAGATTCAGTGTGCGGGAAGGTTGGGGGGAGCAGAAATAGCAAGAACAGAAGGATATAATGAAGGAAGAGTGCCTCTACACACGCTAAGAGCTGATATCGATTATGCTGATGTTCCAGCGGCTACAAGTTATGGAACCGTTGGAGTGAAGTGTTGGATTTTTAGTGGAGAAGTAGTTGAAGAACGGAGAGGCCTCACCTACTCTACGGGTTCTGGAGGGAAATCTTAAGAAATGTTAGCGCCTAAGAGAGTCAAGCATCGCAAGACGCATAAGGGACGTATGCGCGGAAAATCTCAAAGAGGCAACAAAGTCTCCTTTGGCCAATTTGGGCTACAGTCAACTGAATGTGGTTGGATTTCCAATCGACAGATTGAGTCAGCTCGTGTGGCTATGACTCGCCATATTAAGCGCGGCGGTAAAGTATGGATCAGGATTTTTCCGGACAAACCTATTACATCCAAACCAGCAGAAACCCGTATGGGAAAAGGAAAAGGAAACCCAGAAGGTTGGGTGGCCGTTGTCAAGCCTGGAAGGATGATGTTTGAGATAGAGGGGGTTACAGCTGATATTGCTGAGCGGGCCATGGAGTTGGCTTCTGCAAAGCTTCCTGTAGCAACTCGATTTGTTGCTAGAGCAGATCAATTACTAGGGTAGGTAGAGACAATCATGAAAGTTTCAGAAATACGTGAATGGGATAATGTTGAGATCACTGATCGCCTTGAAGAGATCAAAGAACAGCAGTTTCGGTTGCGGTTCCAGGCGGCGACGATGACACTAGATAATCCCAAGTTAATTCAAAAGATGCGGCGGGACTCGGCTCGGCTACAAACCGTACTCAGGGAACGCCAGATCGATACAAGATCTGAGAAGGATGGTATGTCATGAAGGAAATTGCTGTAACTGAAAGGAAAAATCGTAAGATAAGATCTGGAGTTGTCACTTCAGATAGGAGCAATAAGACGGTGACGGTACAGGTGGAGCGACAATTTGCTCACCCTCTGTATACAAAGCAGATAAAACGCACAAAAAAATATCAAGTCCATGATGAAAACAATGAATATCGCGTCGGCGATCTGGTTCGGATCATGGAAACACGTCCTCTCTCCAAAACAAAAAGATGGCGGGTTTTAGAACGGGTGGAGAATTAGCAATAAAATGATTAAAAATTACGATTATTCCGCTTGCTGGTCTGGGCAAATGAGGACCAGCAGATGATACAACAAGAATCGACTGTGAAAATTGCTGATAATTCCGGAGCAAAGAAGGCGCTTTGTATCCGAGTTCTGGGCGGTTCTAGGAGAAGGTATGCGAGTGTGGGCGATATAATCGTCGTGACCATAAAGGATGCCATTCCAAACTCTCCTATAAAGAAAGGTGAAGTGGTGAAGGCGGTGGTTGTTAGGACGGCGAAGGAGGTACGTCGAAAAGACGGGACTTACATTCGTTTTGATGAAAACGCTGCTGTTTTGATAAAAGAAAATGGGGAGCCAACTGGAACACGGATATTTGGACCCGTTGGTCGAGAATTAAGGGATAAACGGTATATGAAAATTGTATCCTTGGCTCCGGAGGTATTGTGAAGACTCCTAGGGCCGGCAGTCTAAGAATTGTAAAGGGTGATCGTGTAAGGGTGATTAGGGGTAATTACCGAGATATGGAAGGTACGGTCTCAGCTGTACTGCCTGAGAAGGGCAGAGTCGTAGTTGAAGGCGTGAATATGCGTAAGCGTCATCAGCGTCCGACTGAAGCAAACCCAGATGGGGGTATTATAAGTTTTGAGGCTCCGATCCATGCTTCTAACGTGATGTTACTGGATCCCAACGAGGATAAGCCTACAAGGATTCGTATCAGAGTCGGAGATGATGGTCGCAAAGAAAGAGTTTCAGTTAAGACAGGCAACCCAATTCCGAAAGCATAGTCGGGGTTTAGAGATTAATAATGGAATCTAGATTATTTAAACATTACAAAATGCATGCCCGCCCTCAGTTGGCGGAGAAATTTAATTGGACTAATCCCAACCAGATTCCCAGGATTGAAAAAGTGGTAATGAATGTGGGGGTGGGTGAGGCTGCGAAGAATGCAAAGCTGTTGACAGCTGTTGTGGAAGAGCTGGAAGTCATTACTGGTCAAAAGGCCATGGTCACCAAAGCTCGGAGATCTATTGCAAATTTTCATCTTCGTGAGGGAATGCCGATTGGTGCAACCGTTACTCTTAGGAGGAGTAGGATGTACGAATTTCTAGATCGTTTAGTCAGCGTGGCTATACCACGTATCCGTGATTTTAGAGGGCTGGCTACACGTTCTTTTGATGGGAGTGGGAATTTCACAATGGGGATAAAAGAACAAATCATTTTTCCGGAGATTGACTTCGACAAAGTTGGTCAAATCCATGGAATGAATATCACTGTTGTGACGACTGCAGACACAGATGAAGAAGCGCTTGCTTTACTACGAGAGATGGGCTTTCCCTTTAGAGGAGAAATCCCAATTCAAGTAGGACAAGCGGTAAACTAAGGGGATTTAATGTAATGGCCAGACAGGCTCTGATTGAAAGGAATAATGGCCCTCAAAAGTATGCTGGGCGGCATCGTAATCGATGTCAGCGATGCGGACGTCCGCGGGCTTTCATTAGAAAATTTGGATTATGTCGGATTTGCTTCCGACAGAAGGCACTGCGGGGAGAGATCCCTGGTGTCCGAAAATCCAGTTGGTAAAGGGAAGATAAAGATATGATGACTGATCCAGTAGCCGATATGCTCACTCGGATCCGGAATGCGGGACACGCCGGACACAAGTGGGTTGATATACCGGTTTCTAAACTAAAAAAAGAAGTAGCACAGTTGTTGAAAGAAAGTTTCTTCGTTTACGACTTTAAGGTTCTGAATGATGGAAAATTTGGACTTTTACGTGTGTACCTTAAGTACCACGAAGGAAGTCCAGTAATTCGACATTTGGAAAGGGTCTCTAGGCCTGGTCAACGTCGTTATGTAGAGGCTGATGAGATTCCTAGAGTCCGTAATGGGCTAGGATTGATAATCTTGTCTACTTCGAAGGGGTTGATGTCTGATAGGTCGGCGAAGAAAGAGGGTGTGGGTGGTGAAATGATGGCAATGGTGTGGTAAGGACTTAAGAAAGAAGATAAAGGACAGCGATAATGTCTCGGATTGGAAAACAGCCCATCGAAGTTCCTGCTGGAGTGGATGTTGTATTGCAAGAAAGCGGAATTTCTGTAAAAGGGCCAAAAGGTGAAATGAAATTGAACATTAACCCTGGGATAAGGGTGGGTGTTGATGAAGGTGTGGTTAACGTTAGTAGATCGTCTGATGAAGCTAAGGACAGAGCCCTTCACGGCTTAGTCAGAGCACTGATAGCGAATATGATTGAGGGTGTAGATAAGGGTTTCCAGAAAACACTTGAAATTCAGGGTGTAGGATATCGTGCTGAAAAAAAGGGATCTGGTTTGCTACTAAACTTGGGATTCTCCCATACTATTGACTATCCTGTTCCGGAGGGGATCAATATAGATTTGCCGGATCAGACCACTATCGTAATAGGTGGTGTGGACAAGCAAGCTGTCGGACAAACTGCAGCTGAGATCCGAGCTTTTCGCCCACCAGAGCCTTATAAGGGTAAAGGGATTAGGTATCAAGGGGAGCATGTACGTAGAAAAGCTGGTAAGACGGCTGGGTCTTAAGGGGCAACTAAAAATTATGAAAACAAATGCTACAAATAAAAACAAAACTGCCAGGAGACTGAAGAGGCATTCGCGAATCAGGAAGAAGATTTGGGGTACTACTGAGCGTCCACGGTTGGTAGTTTTCCGTTCTCTTCGAAACTTGGAGGGACAAATTGTGAACGACGATCTTGGCCACACTGTGGTAGGGTTGTCAACTCTTAGTCAGGCCTTGGATAACTTTGAGACGGAAAAACAGAATGTGAAACTTGAGCAAGCTAGAGCGGCGGGACTTTTATTGGCTGAACAGGCAACTGGAAAAGGAATCGAAACAGTTGTATTTGATAGAGGCGGATACAAGTACCACGGAAGAGTGATGGCTTTTGCTGAAGGGGCACGCGAGGGAGGGTTGAAATTCTAGTGGCTAAAAATGATAGAAGAAAAAGAGATGATAAACGCGATTCTGAATTCACCGAAAAAGTCATTCACATCAACAGGGTGGCAAAAGTTGTGAAAGGAGGTCGGAGATTTTCCTTTTCAGCATTGGTGTCGGTAGGCGATCAAAAAGGTAGAGTGGGAATAGGCTTAGCTAAAGCCAACGAAGTTTCAGAGGCTATACGTAAAGCTTTTGAACGAGGACGTAAGGAATTGGTGGAAGTGTCTATTCAGAATGGTACTATACCTCACGAAATTGTGGGAAAATGGGGGGCTGGTCGCGTAGTGTTACGGCCTGCATCTCCTGGAACAGGTGTGATTGCAGGTGGGCCAGTAAGGTCTGTCCTTGAAGCTGCTGGAGTCAAAGATATCCTAACTAAAAGTCTAGGAAGCAATAATCCTATTAATGTGGTGAGAGCTACCATGAATGGATTGACCAATCTTGTCACGGCTCAACAGGCAGCGAGAGAAAGAGGAGTTCCTGTGGAATTGATTCTCGGGAAGGAGGGAGAACGTGGCTAAGAAGTTATCCGTTACACAAGTGCGGAGTGGTGTGGGAAAACAATTTAAACACAGACGCACCTTGGAGGCTTTAGGATTTAAAAAACATCAACAAACCGTGGTGCATGAAGACAATCCTGCAATTAGAGGTATGGTCCGGCAGGTGTCACATCTGGTTAGAGTGGAGGAAATTTCCTGATGGCTGAATTACATAATCTTAGGCCGTCGCCAGGGTCAGTTAGGAATGGAAAGAGAAAGGGTAGAGGCCCTGGTTCCGGGAACGGAAAAACTGCTGGTAGGGGTGAGAAAGGGCAGAACTCTCGCAGTGGAGGTAGGGTTAGAGCAGGTTTCGAGGGGGGTCAGATGCCATTACACCGGCGTATTCCCAAGCGTGGCTTTACTCCTCTTAAAAGAAAGGTTTATCAGATAGTAAACCTGGCTGATCTCAGCCGGGTTTCTAGTACGGATGTCGATGGAGAAAGCTTGAAAGCAGCTGGCTTGATTAGGTCAGCAAAAGGACTAGTGAAGATTTTGGGTGTCGGTGAATTGGATCAAGCCTATTCAGTGAAGGCTCATAAATTTAGTGAGACGGCAGTGAATAAAATAGAGTCGGCAGGAGGCTCTGTGATTGTAACTGGAAAAAATGTAGAGGATCAGCAAGGTGGCTAATCCTATACCGAATCTATTTCGTGTTCCTGAACTTAAAGAAAAGATTTTTTTCACACTCCTTGTACTCTTCATCTATAGGTTTGGCGCCCATATAACGGTTCCAGGTGTGGATGTTGTAATCTTGAAACAGCAGTTTGGGCTACTTCAGGGTGGGATCCTGGGGATCTACGATATGTTCGTAGGTGGCGGACTTAGTCGTGCTACTATTTTTGCTCTAGGTATCATGCCGTATATATCAGCCAGTATCATGTTCCAACTTTTGGCGGCGGTTTTACCGTCGGTAGAAAAGCTTCAGAAAGAAGGTGAAGAGGGGAGGAAGAAATTAACCCAATGGACCAGGTATGTAACAGTGCTCTTGAGTGTGATTCAGGGGTTTAGTTACGCAGCTTTTCTCACAAGTACAGGGGCCATCAGAGACCCAGGGTTAATTTTCAATTTTACTACGACAGTCACTTTGACTGCTGGTGCTATTTTTGTTATGTGGTTGGGAGAGCAGATCACAGAAAGAGGAATAGGTAATGGGATGTCACTCATGATATTTTTTTCTATTATCGAAGGATTTCCAGCTGGTGCTGCCAGAACATTTGAATCTTGGCAGGCAGGTCAAATTGGCCTCTTCACCCTTGTTGCCTTGGTAGCGGTTTTGGTAGGGATAACGGCAGCGGTTGTAGCTATGACAATGGCATCGAGAAAAATTCCAGTGCAGATTCCACGCAAAGTTGTTGGACGTGGCAGGATCAGAGAGGGCCAAAAAAGCTTTGTCCCGTTGCGTATTAACTCTGCCGGTGTCATGCCAATCATTTTCGCCCAATCTTTCATCGTGGTTCCTGGAACCATTGCTCAATTTGCCGGTGAGACAGGTGGCATGTTGGATATGATTGCCGATTGGTTTCAGCCAGGAACAATTTATTATATCCTCTATGCTTTGTTGATTATGTTTTTCACATATTTTTACACTGCAATCATTTTCAATCCAGTCGATCTGTCTGAGAATCTTAAGAAGCAGGGAGCCTTCATACCTGGAGTGAAACCTGGGGCCAGGACGGCTGAATATATTGATAAAGTCCTGACTAGGGTCACACTCCCCGGATCAGCCTACCTAGCCTTCATTGCTTTAGTCCCTTTCTGGATCATTTCCTTTTTCAGCATCCAAACTTTCTTTTTTGGAGGCACAGCTCTATTGATTGTGGTCGGTGTCGGACTCGATACGGTCCAGCAAGCGCAACAGCATCTTCTCCTGCGTCATTACGATGGCTTTATGAAAAAAGGCCGAGTTAAGATGCGGGGCCGTTCGCAGTACAGTTAATACGGCCTGAAAGTTAGGGGCTGACAAGAGAATGAACGTGGTTCTGCTAGGACCTCCAGGTGTAGGAAAGGGAACTCAAGGTGTATTCCTGACATCTAAACCTGATTGGACCAGGATTGTCACAGGAGACTTACTTCGAGAAGCTGTGACAGTAGGGTCTACCTTGGGAGCCAAGGCTGAGAAGTATATGTCTCGAGGGCATTTGGTTCCAGACGCCCTCATCGTAGCTCTCGTTAGAGACCATTTAGTAAATTTTTATTCCAAGGGGAACCTGGTGTTTGATGGCTTCCCGAGGACAAAAGCTCAAGCCTCTGAACTAACTGAAATTCTAGCTCTGCTCGAAAATAGCATAGATACTCTTATTGTGCTTGAGGCAGAAGATCAAGCATTAGTAGAAAGAATAAATGGCCGGCGATCTTGTCCTGACTGTAATGCTATCTATAATGTCCACACATCTCCTCCTGAAACCTCCGGGATATGTGACACAGAAGGTTCTACTCTGATCCACCGGGCAGATGATAAGTTGGAAACCGTGATCAGCCGCCTAGGGGTCTACAAGACTGAAACAGAACCAGTAATCGGATATTATGAACAGATGGGAGCTAAGGTGTGTCGGGTTGATGGGAACAAAGATGTTGGTGAAGTCAGAAAGCTTGTTTTTCAAGCTTTGGGAATGTGAGGGAAATGATCCACCTAAAGACTGAAAAAGAAATCCAAATGATTGCTAATAGTGGTTTGATTATTGCAAAATTGTTTGCAGAAATAAAATCTTTAGTTGTTCCAGGAGTAGATACTGCCGATCTGGACACCTTCGCCGAGACATTTATTCGGTCACACAAGGGAGCAATACCTGCTTTTAAAGGTTTATACGGGTTTCCGGGAAGCGTTTGTGTTTCCATAAATGAAGAAGTGGTCCATGGAATTCCTAACAAAGACAGGGTGCTCATGGAGGGTGATATACTTTCCATTGACGTAGGGGTGAAGCTGAATGGTTGGTGTTCGGATTCAGCTTGGACTTTCTCAGTGGGAGAAATCGACAAGGAAACTAGCGAGTTGCTTGCCATGACCGAGGAATCACTGAATAGGGCAGTGGCTACAGTAACAAAAGATAGCTATATCGGTGATATTGGTGCAGCTGTTATGAATTGTGTGAAAGGGACGAAATACGGTATCATCAAAGA
>Ga0209403_10007146_pt1 | contig 11093 bp, 11 predicted proteins | sample ArcticOcean_MG_C_8_FD_187440 | JGI IMG/M metagenome (GOLD analysis project Ga0209403, IMG submission 187440) | Marine microbial communities from western Arctic Ocean - ArcticOcean_MG_CB11_86 (SPAdes) (version 2) | ecosystem: Environmental > Aquatic > Marine > Oceanic | place: Arctic Ocean...
ATTAATGCTTACAATACAATTTAAATTAGTGCGGGAGATGAAAAAGCGTGAACCTTTTTACTTATATATTTTTATTTAGTCTTTGCTTGGGTATTTTAATCCAATGGATTCTTGTACAAAAACATATCAATTGTGTGCGCTCAAATCGTAATAACGTCCCCGAAGCGTTTAACGAAAAAATTTCCCTAGAAGCACATCAGAAAGCTGCAGATTATACTGAAGCTAAAGTTAAGACAGGGTTAGTTGAACTCGTAATTGGTTCTGCCTTACTTTTATTATGGACACTAGCCGGTGGTCTTCAATTTCTTGATAATTGGTTGCGAACATTTGGTATGTCTGAGATTTTGACCGGAACTACATTAATATTGAGTATTTTTGCAATTATGACAATTCTGGAACTGCCATTATCATTATTTAAAATATTTAAAATAGAACAATCTTTTGGTTTTAATAAAATGACACCAAAAATATTCTTCGTCGATCTTTTGAAAAATACAATAGTTGGTTTTCTTATTGGTGCTCCACTTCTACTATTTGTTTTGTGGATTATGGAAAACAGTGGAACATACTGGTGGGTTTATGTTTGGTTTACTTGGCTGACCTTTAGTTTATTAATGATGTGGGCATATCCTGCCTTTATCGCACCCATATTTAATAAATTCAGAACATTAGAAAATGACGAACTAAAAACACGCATTGAAAATTTGCTGTCACGTAATGGATTTAAAAGTAATGGCATCTTTGTTATGGATGGCTCCACCAGATCAACGCATGGTAATGCATATTTCACTGGACTTGGGGCAAATAAAAGAATTGTATTCTTTGACACGTTAATGGAGGAATTAAGTTACGATGAAATTGAAGCCGTGCTTGCTCATGAACTGGGACACTTTAAGTGTAATCATATTCGTAAAAGAATCTCGCTATTAGCTGCAATATTTTTTATCGGATTAGGAATACTTGGTTGGCTTATTAACCAAGTATGGTTCTATAACGGTCTTGGTATTGAACAAATGTCGACTTATATAGCATTATTACTGTTTGTTATGATATCCCCCGCATTTACTTTTTTCCTGCAACCTATTTTTTCATTTATTTCTCGTCAACATGAATTTGAAGCAGATGATTTTGCAGCAGGTCAGGCTCAAACAGAAAATTTAATAACTGCGCTAGTTAGTCTTTATCGTGAGAATGCAAATACTTTAACTCCAGATCCGCTTTATTCTGCCTTTCATGATTCTCACCCACCGGCACCTATTAGGATTGCTCATCTAAAAAATAAATTTGCATGAAAAAAATATGTGAACTTGTTATTTGCTCGATAATAATCCCATTTCTTTTAACGCCCGTCTTAGCTGTTGATCTAGAAAATGGGAAATCACTACATGATAAGAATTGTTTGCGCTGTCATGATGAATCAAAATATCTACGTAAAAATAGAATTATTAAAAATTTTCAACAACTACATGAACGAATTAGGCAATGCGAATTAATGGCAGAACTGACTTGGTTTGATGAGGAAGTAAATGATGTAGCGGCCTATCTTAATAATCAGTTTTATCATTTCGATATAGAAAAATAATAAATTTAAATAACTTTTCTATCATCGAGAGCATGGATAATTGTCATGCTATTAACAAATTCAAGCTCTCCCCCCATTGGCACGCCATGCGCAATGCGTGTTACTTTCAAATTACGAACTTTAACCATCTCGCTTATATAATGTGCGGTTGCTTCACCTTCGACCGTAGTATTAGTAGCTAAAATTACTTCCTTCAAATCTTTATTGCCTAACAACGTTTCGAACTGATCAAGCCCAATGTCATCTGGACCAATTCCATCTAGTGGCGACAAATGTCCCAGTAGAACAAAATAAATGCCCCTGAAATTTGCCTCTTCAATTGCATCAACGTCTGATGGATTTTCAACAACACAAATAATACTATCGTCTCTTTTTTTATCCATACATATATGGCAGAACTCATTCTCAGTAAAGTTTCTGCAGCGTTTACAATTACCAATTCTTTCCATTGCGTCTGCCATTAATTCAGAAAGATATTTGGCTCCATCGCGATCACGCTGTAAAAGATAGTGTGAAATACGTTGGGCAGATTTTCTTCCTACACCAGGCATACAGCGTAATGCTTCCACTAATTTTTCTAATAAAGATTGTTCAATCACTGATAAATTCAATTAAAAAATTAAAATGGAAGTTTCATGTCTGTAGGTAAGCCCATATTTGATGTAACATTCGACATTCTCTCTTGTGTGATTTTTTCTACGCGTCGATTTGCATCATTTATTGCAACTGCTACTAAATCTTCGAACATTTCTTTATCATCCTTCATTAAGTTTTCATTGATTTCAACTCGATTTACCTCATGATTGCCATTCATGATTACCTTAACCATGCCTCCGCCAGATTGACCAATAACTTCTGTTTCTAAAAGCTCCTTCTTTGCTTTCTCCATATTAACCTTCATCTCTTGGGCCTGTTTTATTATATTGTTAATATCGCCTTTCATTATTCTATTCCCTCATAAATAATAAATAAATTTTATTGTGGTTGTATTGAATCCTGATCTATTGTTGCATCAAATGTATCTTGTAATAATTTCACATCTGGGTCATTTTTTACCGCTTCTTTAGCAATATTTTTTAATTCTTGTTTAACTCTTGCGTCAGCCGAAGATGGAGATTCATCATCAGACTCCTCGACAGTAATAATTAATTTAACTTCTGATCCGAATTTTTCTTTTATAGCTTCTGCAAAACGTGAATTTAAATTTTGATTGAGCATATGTTTGTAAGAGGGTGACAGTGATAATTCGACTTTATTTTTATCTTGTGATTTTAAAGTACAATTCCGAGCAAGTTGATTTACCAGTCCAATTAACTGCATTTCATTTACTATATTCTCCCAAGTACCACCTGAATGATTTCTACATACAGTCTCTGATATTTCTTCTTGCTCTTTATTTTCAATAGGCGTGTCGTTTAAATTATCACTTATTTCTTTAAATGAATTAGTTATTTGTTTTTTTTTAGTTTCTTCTATTGCGGCTGGATTAAATACCAGCATACGAATCATGATCATTTCTAATCCAGATTTTGCATCTGGTGAAAAATAGAGGTCTTTACGCCCCATTATCCCAATTTGGTAATAAAGTTGCGCTTCTTCTTTTTTCATTGCATGAGCAAATTTAACTAATGTCTTGTCTGATTTAAGTATATTTTTAGAATCTTCTGGTAACAATTGAATAATCGCTACCTTCTGTAACAAACTTAACAGCTCTGCTAACAACGCATCGTAGTCTGGGTTTTTTAATGATATTGTTTCAATTGTATTTAATAGTGCCTCTGGATCTGAATTAATTAATGATTGTATAAGGCCATTCAAATCTTCGCGATCAATAGTACCCATTAACATACGTACTTCTGATTCTCTAAGCGTGCCATTACAGTATGAAATTGCTTGATCTAATAAACTTAAAGCATCTCTCATACTGCCAACGGCACTGCGTGAGATTAACTCTATTGATGATTTATCGTATTCAATTTTTTCTACGTTTAGAATCATTTCTAATTGTTTTGCAATTTGATCGCCCGTTAAGTGATTTAAATTAAACTGCAAACAACGTGATAAAATTGTAATTGGGATCTTTTTTGGCTCTGTTGTCGCGAGTAAAAATTTTACATGTGGTGGTGGTTCCTCAAGAGTTTTTAGTAATGCATTAAAACTATGATTAGAAAACATATGCATCTCGTCAATTAGATAGACCTTATATCTGCCACTTGTCGGTGAATATTGAACGTTATCCATTAAATCGCGAGTTTCTTCAACTTTGGCGCGTGAAGCAGCATCTACTTCAATCAAATCAATAAATCGTCCCTCATCAACTGCAATACAAGAATTGCATTTATCGCAAGACTTTGAACTAACTCCTTGCTCACAATTTAAACATTTCGCTAAAATTCTCGCTAAGGTGGTCTTTCCTACACCTCTTGTACCAGTAAAAAGATATGCATGATGTAGGCGATCTTGGTCCAACGCATTTGATAGTGCTTTTAAAACATGTGATTGACCGACCATATCATTGAATGTTTTTGGTCGCCATTTTCGAGCAAGTACCTGATAACTCATAGTAAAATTGAATCTTTGTTAAAATTATTGTTTATTAAGCAATCATAATACATCAGGAATTGTTCTCGGCAAATATTAGCTAAACTAGTAGATTTTATATGGGCGGTGACCCGTACCATACTTAATCTGGCACACATGTCCACTGCTGCCGCTGCTCCCTTCCAGGCCTGACGGAATTCACAATTTAATGTTGCAAGAAGTCCGGTACGAGCCACCATAAATTAAGTATTTAGTTTAACAAAACTAGATTTTTCAACCATCAATGATAAATATAAAAAAACCCGAAAGATTATAATCTTTCGGGTTTTAAAATAATCAGTAATGAATTTATTTCGATGCGGTATCATCAAACTGTTCTTCTTCTGTAGAACCAGTTAATGCTGTAACTGAAGATTGGCCTCCCTGTATAACAGTTGTGACATCATCAAAATAACCAGCGCCTACTTCCTGTTGATGGCTGGCAAATGTATAACCGCGATCAACCGCTGCAAATTCTGGCTCTTGCACTTTTTCAATATACGCTGTCATTCCACGCCGAACATAATCATGAGTTAATTCAAACATGTTGTACCACATATTATGAATACCAGCTAATGTAATAAATTGATATTTATAACCCATTGCACCAAGCTCTTTTTGAAATTTTGCAATATCTGAATCATTAAGATTTTTCTTCCAATTAAATGAAGGAGAACAATTATAAGCTAACAACTGATCAGGAAAATCTTTCTTAATTGCCTCAGCAAACTTTTTAGCTTCGTCCATATCAGGTACGGCTGTTTCACACCAAAGTAAATCAGCGTATGGAGCGTAAGCTAAGCCGCGAGAAATTGCCTGTTCTATCCCGGCTCTTGTTACATAAAAACCTTCAGAACTACGTTCATCAGTAATAAAATCTTTATCATAATCATCAATATCCGATGTTAATAATGCTGCTGCATTTGCATCTGTGCGCGCGAGAATAATTGTGGGGACGCCCATTGTATCTGCGGCTAATCGTGCCGCAGTTAACTTTTGAACTGCTTCTTGGGTAGGAACAAGAACCTTACCACCCATATGCCCGCATTTTTTTGCTGATGCCAATTGATCTTCAAAATGAACACCAGCAGCACCGGCTTCAATCATGTTTTTCATTAATTCAAAAGCATTGAGTACGCCACCAAAGCCCGCTTCAGCATCAGCAACAATTGGTGCAAAAAAATCGATATTGCCAATATCTTTTGAACACTGAATTTCATCTGCGCGTTTAAAAGCATTATTTATACGCGTTACCATTGTAGGCACTGAATCAACTGCATAGAGTGACTGATCTGGATACATGGTTTCAGATGTATTGCCATCTGCCGCAACCTGCCACCCAGAAAGATAAATTGCTTTAATACCACCTTTTACTTGTTGGACTGCTTGTCCACCAGTGACTGCTCCCAAACAATTTATATAATCTTCCTCATTAACTAGTTTCCAGAGTTTTTCTGCTCCACGTCGTGCAAGCGTATGCTCAATCTGCACAGAACCACGAAGTCTTACAACATCAGCAGCAGTATAATCACGCGTAACTCCTTGCCAGCGTGTATTTTCCGCCCAATCCTGCTCAAGTTTCTTAATTTCTCCTTCTTTACTCATTATAAAAACTTCCTCCGTATATTAATATTTTTATTAGAATCAGTTAGTTAACAGAATAATTGATATCAACAACAACCAACCAGACAATAAAAAGGCCGCATATCATGCCATTTGTTTTTAACCATGTGAACTCATCGGTGAAAATTTAAGAGGGTATGTTTCGAGGTATTGACATTAAATATAAGATAAATGGCAAAAAATCACTTAAATTACATACAAATAAGGCAAATTAGCAATTGATTGCATCATTAGTAATATTTTATGTATTGTTGTACTTTAAGAGGCATCAACTTTTTCTTGTAACCAGAAAGTTTTAATGGGATTTTTTAAGTATTGAGGTTAATCAAGCATATGTCGGAAAAGATAAATGAGTATTTTGATGATGAGTTGGCAATCCAGGAAGCCGAGCCAACTACTAAACGACCCCCACTTTACAAGGTAATTCTAGTTAACGATGATTTTACTCCGATGGAATTTGTTGTGCATATTTTAGAATTATTTTTTTCTATTGATAGAGAAAATGCAACACGTATCATGCTAGAAGTTCATGCAAGTGGAAAAGGAATTTGCGGATTATTTACTCGTGAAATCGCAGAAACCAAAGTCTCTCTTGTAAATGATTATTCTCAAGAGAATCAACATCCTCTCCTCTGTACAATGGAAAAGGCTTAAAAAGGATAAATATTATGCTTGATAGAGAATTAGAACAAACACTCAACAGTTTATTTTCGGAAGCAAGAGAGCAACGTTATGAATTTATGACAATAGAGCATTTATTATTTGCTTTACTAAATAATAATTCAGCAACAGCAGTTCTTAACGCTTGCGGCGCTAATCTTAATAGTTTGCATGATGATTTAATTAAGTTTATTCAGAAAAATTCAACAATTATCAACGATATTGATGAGCGTGATACTCAACCAACAATTGGATTTCAAAGAGTTCTGCAACGTGCAGTTTTTAATGTGCAATCATCTGGCAAACAAGAAGTAAGTGGCTCAAATGTTTTGGTTGCAATCTTTGGTGAACGTGAATCGCATGCGGTTTATTTTCTAAATAGACAAAGTATTACAAAATTAGACATTACTAATTATATTTCTCATGGGATAGCAAATATAAACGAAGATGATGAAACTGATATTGATGAAGTAGATGATGAGTCTTGCCAAGATAAGTCAGATGGTAATTTACTCAATAGCTTCGCTGTTAATCTCAATGAGAAAGCTATTGAAGGTAAGATAGATCCATTGATAGGGAGACAAATTGAAATTCAAAGAACAATCCAAGTTCTTTGCCGTCGTCGTAAAAATAATCCTCTATACGTGGGTGAAGCAGGAGTAGGTAAGACAGCGATCGCCGAAGGTTTAGCAAAATTAATTGTTGATGGTGAAGTCCCGGACGTATTGATGGATAGTGTGATTTTCGCGCTCGACCTAGGAGCCTTACTAGCTGGAACAAAATATCGAGGTGATTTCGAAAAAAGATTAAAAAGTGTAATTGCTGAGTTAAATAAACGACCTAACTTAATATTATTCATCGATGAAATACATACAATCATAGGTGCAGGAGCAACTTCTGGTGGAGTTATGGATGCTTCCAATATTATTAAACCTGTTTTAGCGTCTGGCGAATTAAAATGTATAGGCTCTACAACCTATCAAGAATATCGTGGTATTTTCGAGAAAGATCATGCCTTAGCAAGGCGTTTTCAGAAAATTGATGTTGCCGAGCCCTCAATTAATGAAACAATAAAAATTCTAGAGGGATTAAAATCAAGGTTTGAAGAATACCATAAAATAAAATATACCCGTCAAGCTTTGAAAACTGCTGCGGAATTAACTGATCGATATATTAATGATAGACAATTACCAGATAAAGCAATAGATGTCATCGACGAAGCTGGAGCTGCTCAAAAATTATTACCTGAATCAAAAAGAAAGAAAACTATTGGAGTAAATGATATTGAAAATATTGTAGCAAAAATTGCACGTATCCCTCCAAAGACTGTTAGTAATAGTGCTAAAGACGTTATTAAAAACCTTGAGCGTAACCTCAAAATGGTTGTCTTTGGTCAAGATGAAGCAATTAGTATGTTAAGTAATACTATTAAAATGTCGCGATCAGGATTGGGTAATACACAAAAACCAATCGGTAATTTTCTATTCGCAGGGCCAACTGGCGTTGGAAAAACTGAAGTTACTAGACAACTTGCGATGCAAATGGGTATTGAATTAGTGCGGTTTGATATGTCCGAATATATGGAGAGACATACTGTATCAAGATTAATCGGTGCTCCTCCTGGGTATGTTGGATTTGATCAAGGCGGTTTACTTACGGATGCAATTAACAAAAAACCGCACTGTGTGCTTTTACTTGATGAAATAGAAAAAGCTAACCCTGATATATTTAATCTAATGTTACAAATCTTTGATCACGGCACATTAACCGATACCAATGGTCGAAAAACTGACTTTCGTAATGTTATTATAGTGATGACAACAAATGCTGGCGCAGATCGAATAAGTAGAGCTTCTGTTGGTTTTACGCCTCAGGATCACAGTAGCGACGTCACAGAAAGTATAAAGAAAATGTTCAACCCTGAATTTCGTAATCGTTTAGATGCAATAATTCATTTCAATCCCTTAGATAAAAAAACCATCTCGAATGTAGTAGGGAAATTCTTAATTGAACTTGAAACTCAGCTAGATGACAAAAAAGTAACAATTGAAATTACAGAAGATGCTCGTGAATGGTTGGCTGATAATGGTTATGATAAAGTAATGGGGGCCAGACCGATGTCACGTTTAATTCAGAAAATAATTAAACGTCCGCTTGCCGAGGAACTTCTATTTGGAAAACTTATGCGTGGGGGTCACGTCGTTGCATCACTTGAAAATAATTCAATAAAAGTTGAAATTAAAGAAGAAGAATTAGAGCATACTTCATAGTTCTTTTATAAAAAAGTTTTTGATTTAGAAATTACAAATATTTTTTAAACATAATGCATTTATTAGAATAAATGAGTAAAAAATTAAATAAATATAGTTCACGTATTACCGAACCAAAATCACAAGGCGCATCACAAGCTATGCTCTATGGTGCCGGCATGTCAGAAGAAGATATGTGTAAAGCACAAGTTGGTATATCAAGCGTCTGGTATGAAGGAAATACATGCAATATGCATTTATTGGATCTAGCCAAAAAGGTTAAAGACGGTGTAATTGCAGCTGGACTAGTTGGAATGAGATTCAATACTATTGGTGTTAGTGATGGTATTTCAATGGGTACAGAAGGAATGAGTTTCTCTTTGCAATCACGTGATTTAATCGCTGACTCAATTGAAACTGTAATGTCAGCTCAATGGTATGACGCAAATATTTCTATACCAGGGTGTGATAAGAACATGCCAGGGTGTTTAATCGCCATGGGAAGATTGAATCGGCCTTCACTAATGATATACGGTGGGACTATCAAGCCCGGATATTATGATAATGAAAAAATTGACATCATTTCTGCTTTTCAAAGCTATGGTGAGTTCATTTCTGGAAATATTGACGATAACAAACGATCGGATATCGTAAAAAAATCATGTCCTGGTGCAGGTGCGTGTGGCGGAATGTATACCGCAAATACGATGGCTTCTGCTATTGAAGTAATGGGTATGTCGTTACCTTATAGCTCTTCAACGCCAGCTGTCGATTTAGCTAAACAGGAAGAGTGTTTTAATGCGGGTGAGGCAATCAAACACCTATTAGAAAAAGATATCAAACCGAGAGATATCATGACACGTGATGCGTTTGAAAATGCAATGGTATTAGTAACAATTCTTGGAGGTTCGACTAATGCAGTATTACATTTATTAGCAATGGCCCGTGCTGTAAATGTTGATCTAACAATTGATGATTTTCAATTAGTAAGTGACCGTACTCCATACATTGCAGACTTAAAACCTAGTGGGCAACACGTCATGGAAGATCTTCATAGAATTGGCGGTACGCCTGCTGTCATGAAATTCTTGCTCGAGAATGATTTAATTAACGGCGACTGTCTTACTGTTACAGGAAAAACAATAAAAGAAAATCTAAGTGACCTTCCTGGATTAACTGATGGGCAGAAAATAATTTTCCCGCTAGATAATCCAATTAAACCAAGTGGTCATATAAGAATTCTAAAAGGTAATCTCGCCCCCGGAGGATCTGTTGCAAAAATTACTGGGAAAGAAGGTGAAATATTTACAGGGCCTGCAAAAGTTTATGATTCGGAAGAGGCGATGCTATCTTCATTAGAAAATAATGAAATAATAAAAGGCGATGTCATTATCATTCGTTATGAAGGTCCAAAAGGAGGACCGGGTATGCCAGAAATGCTAACGCCGACATCTGCTATTATTGGCGCCGGTCTTGGTAATGATGTGGCAATGATAACGGACGGGCGATTCTCTGGTGGTTCGCATGGGTTTATTATTGGACATGTCGTACCTGAAGCACAAGAAGGAGGGCCAATTGCAATCATTAAAAATGGAGACATAGTAACTATCAATGCCGAAACAAATAAAATTGAATTCAAACTCAGTGATAAAGAATTTTCAAATAGACAAAAAAATTGGAAAATGCCTCCATATAAAGCTAATCGAGGAACACTTTATAAATATATCAAAAATGTTAAAACTGCGTCTGAAGGATGCGTAACAGATGAATAATTAACCCATTGTTTGTTGGTATTTTTTATAATATTTAATTACTTTTTCAACATAATTTTTAGTTTCTCTGTAAGGAGGAACCGTATTGTCATATTTTTTAACAGCATTTTCACCAGCGTTATAAGCCGCCAATGCTAGTCTTATATTATTATTAAACATTCTTAATAAATCACTAAGATAACGTGAGCCGCCATTTATACTCTCTTTTACGTCTCGACGATTAATAACACCGTAACGTTTCGCCGTCTCAGGCATTAATTGCATCAAACCAATGGCACCAGCCCGAGAAACAGCATTTGGGTTATACCATGACTCAACGGTGATTATGGCATGCAATAATGTATAAGGTAATTTATGTGTCTTTGCGATACTCCTAATTGTTGCATCATATCTTTTCTGACGCCCTACCCAATCAAAGTTCTGTGGTTTTTTTTGTTCTACCCATCCTTTCCATGTTCTTACTAATTTTTTATAGCCTTTATGTTCAGGTTTATCGGTAAAAATTACTCGTCCATATTTGTCGATATATCGATACACATCTGCATTACAAGGCAGTGATAGAAATGAAAGTAAAGTAAGAAAAAATAATATAATTTTAGTATTTGTCATTTTATCTATTAATTAAAT
>Ga0209403_10007149_pt1 | contig 11088 bp, 10 predicted proteins | sample ArcticOcean_MG_C_8_FD_187440 | JGI IMG/M metagenome (GOLD analysis project Ga0209403, IMG submission 187440) | Marine microbial communities from western Arctic Ocean - ArcticOcean_MG_CB11_86 (SPAdes) (version 2) | ecosystem: Environmental > Aquatic > Marine > Oceanic | place: Arctic Ocean...
GATTTCCATTATTTTTGTGTACATTTCAAGCCAATCACCAATTTTATCTTTTGGTGAGAATATAGGCCAATGGTCCGGGAATTGCATATATGGCATATGGTCATACCATACAGGATCATGGAGACAGAGAGAATGATATCTATTCCTCCATGTATCGCCTGGAGTTTTATTTTTATCAATAACAATGGTTGGTACATTTAATTGTTTTAATCTTGCAGCTAATGCCAATCCTCCCTGACCTCCACCTACGATTAAGCAATATGGATTTTTATTTTCATTTAAATCTTTAACTTCTAATTGTTTTTTCTCTAACCAATTTTTCCTAGATTTAAAAGCACCAAATTCTGTCCCCAATTCTCTGTTATAACCTTTTTTCTCTTCATGATCTTTCAATTCGTCAATAACAGTTAGGAAAGTAACACACTTCCCTTCATTTAATCTTATATGCCCCCTACATTTCGCATATATTGTTTCAAATGAAAACCAGGCTTCTTGGGAATTAACTTTGGTTTTCATATCAAGTATAGTAAAATTTTTCGGGTTTATTTTACTCAATGTATTATTAAGCATTAAAGAAATATCATTTTTAGATTCAAAAGTAATAATATTCCACGTAAAAGAAATTAAATCCCTCCAATATGTTGTGTCTGCAAATAAATCTAATATTGAATCTGTATTTTTTTCCTCAATGTACTTTTCAAAGCTATTTAACCAATCTTCTACAATTTGAGTTTTCATATATATAATTTTTATTTAATTAATGGTATAAAATTATTTTAAGAAATAATAATAATAAATCATGACAACATATTATAAAAATTTTAAAAATAAAACAGCAATTATTACAGGCGGAGCAAGTGGGCTCGGAGCAGGTATAGCAAAAATTCTTGCTGAACAAGGCGCAATCATTTCTCTCATAGATATAAATTCGTCTAATTTGCAAAAAACAAAAAAAACAATAGACTCAATTGGCAATGAAAATTCGTGGTATGTATGTGATGTAACAAATATAGAGGAAGTAAAAAAAACCATCTCATTAATAGAAAGAGATATGCAAAAGATTGATATTTTAGTTAACGCAGCAGGTGTTATAGGAGCTGGGAATCTTGAAAATTTAGAGACATCCAGCCTAGAGGATTGGGATGCAACTTACTCTATAAATGTAAAAGGTACAGCTATTGTATGTGAAGAAGTTGCAAGTAAAATGAAGAAGAGAAATTACGGGAAAATTATTAATATATCATCTCATGGAGGAAAATATCCTAATCCGGATAATCCTGCATACGCTGCATCAAAAGCAGCTGTAATTAATTTAACTCAATCATTTGCTATGAAATGGGCCAAAAATAATATTAATGTTAATGTACTTTGCCCTGGAAGTATTTGGACTCCAATGTGGGAAAAAAATGCTGAAAAAACAAAACAAAATGATAAAAGTAAAAGCCATATGACACCAAGAGAAATTTTCCTCAAATTTATAGATGATAATTGCCCTATGCAAAGAGAACAAACCACAGAAGACATAGGAAATGCAGTAGCATTTTTTGCTTCTGACAATTCTCTTAATATTACTGGGCAATCTTTAAATATTAACGGCGGAACAATAATGGACTAAATGATCCATTTATTAGGAGTATGTATGAACAAACTTATTATATTTTTTATGTTGTCCCCTCTTCTATTAGTTTTTTATGGTATCTATTTATCTGCTACCACTCATTAAGTTAATAGACTAAGGTTCGATCGCTATCAAAGCATAATTCAACAAGTTTATTAGGAGTCGCAGGCTTAAAACCTAATGATTCTAACTGCTGTGGGCTTATTCCTCTTGCATGTGCTGACATTTTAGAAGCATAAAGAGATGCGCCTTCGTTTTTTAAAACTGAAAGATGATCAGATAATTTACCCAACCCCACACCTTGCATTTCAGTAGTAGTAATTTCATGAAGAGATGAAACTCCATCTCCGGCACAAAAAACTGTTACTTCATGCCCATCCTGTAAAGCTGCTTTTGCTACTGCAAAACCTAAAACAGATCTGCTCGGATTTTCTACACCTGTAATAATATGAATTAATAATTTACCCATAAATCTATCTTAAAACAAAAAATGCATTGCGATGTTACAATAAATTAACTTAAATAAAATAATTGGGAGTATTTTATGAATTCAAGAAGTACATGGAAACCTGACAAGGAACAAGTAGTAGCCAAAAATGGAATCGTTGCTTCAATGCATCCATTAGCATCAGAAGCAGGAATTGAAATGCTGAAAAAAGGTGGCAATGCTATAGATGCCGCAGTAGCTACAGGGTTTGCAATATCAGTTTTAGAACCAAATAATAGTTCTGTTGCCGGAGTTGGATTTATGCATATTAGTTTAAATTCTCAGATAAAAAATTATAAACCTGGTACAAATGTAGTTGTAGAATACGGCCCGCGAGCTCCCAAAGCTGCCAGAGAAGATATGTACAAAATAACTGGTCCCGGAGGAGGGATATCAACATATTCTGTTGAAGGGAATCATAATACAGATGGTTATCAATCCATCAGTTTACCAGGCACCACAGCAGGATTGTGTAAGGCTCACGAATTATTTGGAGAACTTCCATTAGAGCAAGTAATGGAACCTGCTATTCATCATGCAAAATATGGATATGATGTTTATTGGTTATTAGCTTTAATCATAGGGACCAACATGGAAGAATTACAAAAATTTCCTGGATCAAGAGAAATATTTTTACCTAATGGGTTCCCACCTAAATATATTCCTGATCCAAGTTCATTAGATGATATGGCATACAAATTAAAACAAAATGACCTTGGAGTGTTATTGGAAAAAATTTCTAAAGAAGGTGCAGATGGTATGTACAAAGGAGAGATAGCTTTTGCAATAGAAGAAGACATGAAAAAAAATAATGGTTTGATAACCATGGAAGATTTAGCTAATTTCAGAGCCGAAGTAAAAAATCCTTTGAGTGTTAAATACAGAGATTTTGAAGTCTTTGGACCTACAGCTCCATGTGGAAGTTGGACTACTTTAGAAACTTTAAATATATTAGAAAATTTTGACACAAAATCAATGGGGCATAATTCTCCTGAATATTTACATATGTTTGTAGAAGCTGCTAGACACGCTTTTGCTGATAGATATCATTATCTTGGAGACCCTGATTTTGTAGATGTTCCATTAAACGGATTACTTTCAAAAGAATATGCCAAGGATGTTTCACAACAAATTAACAAAAATTATGCAGAATTAGAAAATTCTTATGAAGGTGACCCATGGAATCACTACTCTGATATAGAAATACATGATCCATGGAAATATGAATCACGTAATCCGAATGCAAAATTAAAAAATGGGGACTATGATCAAAATTCAGATTGTACTACGCATTTTAGTACAGCTGACAAAAATGGCAACCTAGTATCCTGCACACAAACAGCTGTGGGGCATTTTGGTTCTAAAGTGGTATCAAAAGGATTAGGTATTTTATGGAATAACGGTATGGTTTGGTTTAATCCTAAACCAGGATCTAAAAATTCAATAGCTCCTTTGAAAAGACCTCTTGTAAATATGGCCCCCATATTAGCTCGTAAAAATGGCAAACCATATATGAGTGTAGGATCTCCTGGTGGACGAAAAGTAAATAACGCAAATACTAATTTATCTATGAATATACTTGAATTTGGGATGGGACCTCAAGAAGCGATAACAACATCCAGATCTGATTCAAGCGGGCCTACAACACTTATCGATCAAAGAATATCGTTTGAAACTGTAAAAAAATTGAAAGAGATGGGGCATAAAATTGAAATTGTTGCTGATATGGAATCATGGTATAGTTTTGCAAGACCTTCAGCTATAGTTGTCGATCACGAAAATAATCTTTTACTTGGAGGATCCGATTCATTTCCAGTTGCTGAAGCCAAAGGTTATTAAATAAATTATCTTAATACTTGTATGGGATATAAGAATTTACTTTCATAATTTAAATTCTTGAGAATCCTTTGTATCCATTAGTTGAGATTTTATTGCATTTTTCACGGTAAACATCGTAACCGCCAACATATGGCATAAAGACTCTTTTTTTACCTGGAACATTTGCTCCTACATACCAAGAATTACAACTATATCTAAGAGTTTGATTTGCAATTTCTTCAATATGATCCATCCATTTATTCTCTTCAGTATGCTCAGGTTCGATTTCATTTTTTCCATCTGCTTCCATATCTTGTATACATTTTGTTATCCATTCAACATGTTGTTCAATAGCTACCATCATATTACCTAAAACTGAAGGACTTCCTGGACCAGTAATTGTAAACATATTAGGGAATCCTTCCACCGCTAATCCTAAATAAGATCTTGGACCATCAGACCATTTATCTCTAAGTTTTATTCCATTTTTACCTTTTATATCTATTCCAAGAAGAGCTCCTGTCATAGCGTCAAATCCTATTGCAAATACTACAACATCTAAATCGAATGTTTTTTCTGTAGTTTTCACCCCTTCAGCAACCAATGATTCTATGGGAGTTTCATTTACATCTATCAAAGAGACATTATCTCTATTATAAGTTTCGAAATAATTTGTATCGGCACATAATCGCTTACAACCTATAGCATTTTTGGGAGATAATAATTCAGCAGTATTTGGGTTCTTTACGATTTCTCTTATCTTAGATCTGACAAATTCTGCAGCAGTTTCATTTGCTTCTTCATTTGTACCTATATCATTATAAGCAGATATAAAACCAACATAACCTTTATCCCATCTTTCCTGATATTCTTTTAATCTTTCTTCTTCAGAAACTTCTAAAGCACTTTTAAGTCCAATATTAGTAAAAGCCACTCCACCTTTACCTTTTCTTTGTTTTTCTCTAATTGAATGGTAATTATCTTTTACATGCCTTACTTCTTCAGAATCTAACGGTCTATTATTAGCTGGTATAGAATAATTTGCTGTTCGTTGGAAAACTGTAAGACTCTTAGAATTTTCAGCTAGTATAGGTATTGCCTGTACAGCTGACGATCCAGTTCCAATAATACCTACGGATTTACCTGTTAAATCTATTTTTTCATTAGGCCATTTGCCAGTAATATACCAATCACCTTTATAGGAATCTATACCTTCAAATTTAGGTTTATTTATTGAAGACAAGGAACCTGTGGCCATCACACAATATTTTGATTGATACATATTTCCTGAACTAGTATGTAGTTCCCATATTTTAGAATTTTCCACATATTCTGCAGATACTACGCACTCATTAAATCTTATGTGTTCTTTTAATTCAAACCTATCTGCAACATGATTTGCATATTCTAATATTTCAGGTTGTGTAGAGTATTTTTGCGACCATTCCCATTCCTGTTGAAGTTCATCTGAAAAAGAATAAGAATATTCTATACTAGGGATATCACATCTAGCTCCAGGATATCTATTCCAATACCATGTACCCCCTACACCATTTGCTTCTTCTAATATGATAGCTTTTAGTCCCAATTTATTAAGACTATGAAGCATATACATCCCTCCAAATCCAGCTCCAACAATAATTGCATCAGCACTAGTTATAGGCTGATCAGAATTTTTTGAATCGTTTTGAAATTTCGCCTTCATTTTAACCTCATTTATTCGTAATGGATCGTAAATATTCACAGGACGCATCCATTGCCTGTTTGCTTTTATCTAAAATTCCAATTTGAGAATAAAAACCATGCATAACTCCGGAATATTTGATTAATTCAGATTTGACATCAGAACTCAATAGTTTGTTGTGATAATCTATTCCTTCATCAAGCAAAGGATCATGTTCAGCAACTATTATGCAAGCCTGTGGTAAATCAGTATGATCAGCATATTTTAATGGACAAACATAAGGGTTAAGCATATCTGATTCTACATTTATGTATTGTTGCCAAAACCATTCCATCCCCGACGCAGTCAGTGCATAATCATTTGAGTTTTCTGTATATGATTGTCGTTTGAAATTCGAATCCAAACAAGGATAAATTAACAACTGTGATTGCAAGGGAAGTTGCCCGTCATCTTTAGCTTTCAAACAAACTGCTGCCGCTAGATTCCCTCCAGCACTGTCGCCTCCAACTGAAATTCTATCCTTATCAATATTTAATTTATTAGCGTTTTGATAAATCCATTTTGTAACTCCATAGCAGTCATTAAGTGGTCCAGGAAATTTAACTTCGGGAGAAAGTCTGTAATTGACAGATAATACAGCGTAACCAGATCCCAATGCTAAATGTCGTGTAACTCCGTCGGATCCATCTACATTTCCTATAACCCACCCTCCTCCGTGAAACCATATTAATATTGGTAATTTTTGATTAAGTTCAGGGATATATAATCGACAATCTATATTGGTGCCGTCAACAGGGATGCTAATATCTTTTACTTGAGGTAAATCTGGGCCAGGTAATCGTGGCCTAGAATCATACTGTTGTCTTGACACATTTGGAGAAACTGTGTTCACAGGAGGTAGATTTAGAGCTTTCGTTTGCTCAAGTAAGATCTGAGATTGTTTATCGAGTGACATAATTCACGTTCCTTTTAAGAGTATAATACTACATCCGGTACAATAAATGATATTCTAGTAATAAATATTGTATAATGACTATCCATTTTAAATATAAAATCAGAACATAACAATGGCAGTATCAGTAAAAAATTCTGAATTAATATATAAATCTTTAAAAAATTGTGGAGTCAAAATTGTCTCTGCATTACCTGAAACATGGCTTGTACATCTCATAAAATTTTCTGAAGAAGACCCCGATATGCAGCTTGTAAGACTTGCCAAAGAAGAAGAAGGTGTCGGTATTTCATCAGGAGCACATTTTGCAGGACTTAAATCTGCAATGTTAATGCAAAACCATGGTTTTTTAGCATCAATTAATGGAATCGTATCTCTTGCTCAATTATATCGAATACCTTTGTTGATGATCATTAGTTATAGAGGCGAAATGGGAGAAACAGATCCTTGGCAAACGGAAGGTGGATTAAGAACTGAAAGTACATTAAAGGCTCTAGATATTCCTTATGATATTATTGATTCTGCTGATTCGGTTGAGAAAAAAATAAATAAAGCAGCTGTTTTGTCTGAAAGTTCAGAAAGGCCTGTTGCTCTTTTAATAACTAGAGATCTGATGGTTGAATGATGAAAAGAATCGACGCATTAAAGAGAATATATAAACAATTAGATTCAAAATTAATTATTACAAACATGGGCGCAGTTGCAGCAGAATTGTACTCTCTTGGACATAAAAAAAATTTCTTCTACTTAGAGCATAGCATGGGACTCGCATCTTCCGTAGGATTAGGATTAGCACTATCTAAACCAAGAATTAAAATAATTGTATTTGATGGAGACGGGTCAGTGTTAATGAATCTTGGAACTTTTTCAACAATTGCTAGATATAATCCAAAAAATCTTACTCATGTAATATTTGATAATGAAAGTTTGTTATCTGTAGGCGGATTTCCAACAGCTACATCTACTGGCACAAATTTAAAAGATATAGCAATAAGTTCTGGAATAAAAAATGCATACGAAACCAATGATATTGATGAATTTGAATCATTATTTAAACAAAACACCAATTTGGATAATGCATCAGTTCTTGTATCAAAAGTAGAAGCAAAAGGGCCTGAAAAATTCACAATGGATTTAGGGCTTATAGAAAATAAAATAGATTTCAAAAGACACATCAATTCATTAAAGGAAAATTAAATGATACTAGAAGAATTCATTAACAGCATAAGATCAAGTAAATTAGAAGTTGTAGATCTAACTCAACCATTAAATGAACAGACTCCTATCCTTTCCCTTCCGGAAGAATTTGGGCAGACAATTCCATTTAAGAAAAAAGAAATATCTAAGTATGATGAAAAAGGACCTGGATGGTATTGGAATAACTTTGAAACGGGAGAACATACTGGGACTCATCTTGATTCACCAAATCATTGGGTAACAGGACAAGACAAAGATTCTGTTGATAAAATTCCTGTCGAAATGTTTATTGGAAATGGCTGCTTAATAGACATGGAAAAAGAAGTCGAAGGAAATCCAAATGCTTTATTAACACCATCTCATATAGAGAAGTGGGAAAAAGAAAATGGAAGCATACCAAAAAAATCTTGGATTTTAATAAAAACAGGATGGAGTTCCAGATTTAATGACCCAGAAGCTTATGCAAACTTCAATGAATCCGATCAAATGCCTAATACACCTGGAATTTCTAAAGAAGCAGCAGAATTATTAGCAAACAAAAAAGATGTATTAGGAGTTGGAGTTGAAACTGTAGGCACAGACGCTGGGACTGCACCATCTTTTGACCCACAATTTCCAAATCATAATATTATGCACGGTGCTGGGAAAATGGGATTAACCAGTTTATGTAATTTGGATTCACTACCAGCAAACGGTTCCATAATCATCGCTCTTCCATTAAAAATAGAAGATGGATCAGGATCTCCTGTAAGAGTTATAGCTATCAAATAACAGTTATCCTAAATAATCCAGTATATTTTAAACAAATACTTCCATGAAGGATTTTAATAGGTTGCAATTATAGTTCATTGTATGTATATAATGGGCAATACTAATAACCTTGTAGTGGAGGCATACATGGATACAGGTAATACTTCTTGGATTTTAACATCAACCGCTTTAGTGCTTTTTATGACTCTACCAGGCTTAGCTCTATTTTATGGAGGGCTAGTCAATTCTAAAAATGTTATATCAGTACTCATGCATTGTATAGCCATTGCATGTGTAGCATCTATTTTATGGCTGGTTATTGGGTATAGCCTTGCATTTTCGAACGGTAACCCAATTATCGGAGGTATCGGTAATATGTTCTTATTAGATATCTCTAAAGACTCTCTATCAGGAACCATACCTGAAACCGTGTTCTTTATGTTTCAAATGACATTTGCTATTATTACTCCCGCACTTATTGTAGGAGCTTATGTTGAAAGAATTAAATTCAGTGCTGTTTTAATTTTCAGCGCACTATGGCTAATAATTATCTACGCACCTGTAACACATTGGATATGGGGAGGCGGATGGCTTGCTGAACAAAATATTATGGATTTTGCGGGAGGCCTAGTTGTTCACCTAACAGCAGGTGCATCTGCATTAGTTTTAGCAATTATATTAGGACGTCGAAAAAATTTTCCTAATAAAATTTCCGCACCACATAACCCAAGTATGGTTATGATTGGTGCTTCAATGCTTTGGGTAGGATGGTTTGGATTTAATGCTGGAAGTGCCCTTGCAGCTGACGTAAATGCTGGGATGGCAATGCTTGTCACTCATATTTCTGCAGCAACAGCTTCATTGGTTTGGATGGCAATTGATTGGGTCAAAACTGGGAAACCTACGATGATAGGATTAGTTACAGGAACAATTGCAGGATTAGCCTCAATTACTCCTGCTTCTGGATTTGTTGGGCCGATAGGGGCATTAATCATTGGTGTTTGTGGCGGAAGTATATGTTATTTGATTGTTAACATAGTTAAAAGCAAATTCAATATTGACGATTCTCTAGATGTTTTTGCAGTTCACGGAATTGGTGGTGTAATAGGAACAATTCTTGTTGCATTTTTAGCTCACGATAGTCTAGGTGGAGCAGGCTATGCAAATGGAATGGGTGCTATCTCGCAACTCGTAACTCAATTAACAGGTATAGTGACTGTATTAGTATGGTCTGTTGTAGGTACTATTATTATTGCATTAATTCTAAAAACAACAATTGGATTAAGAGTAGATTCTAAATCAGAAGATAAAGGATTAGATATTTCTACTCATGGTGAAATTAATCATGAAATCAAACTAAAATAATATAAAACACTATTTACCACTCGAAAACATTAGTATTTTGATTTAACCATTCTTTTTTATTTTTATAATCAGGAATATATTTACTAACTTCATTCCAAAAATCATTGGAATGATTAAAATGTTTTCTATGGCATAATTCATGTACAACAACATATTTTATAATTGATTCAGGTGCCATTATGAGTTTCCAATTATAAGTAATTACACCTTTGGAGTTACAACTTCCCCATCTGTATTTATACGATCTAATTTTAACTAATTTTGGGTTTAAATTGATTTCCTGAGCAAATTCCATAGTCATATTAGTTAAGAATAATAAAGCTTTATCCTTAAACCAATGCTGAACAATTTTTTTTCTGTAATTAAGATCCGAATATTTTTTTGTATTAATAAAAGCATGAATTTCATCAAGTTGAAGTTTTACTAAATTTTTAGAATGAGATATAAATTTAAGGGGGTAATTTTTTCCTAAAAATAAAAACTTTTCATCAGATTCGAAATTTTTCGAAACAATTTTTGCTTTTAATTTGTTTGCATTTAATTTATTTTTTATCCACTTTGATTTTTTGTGTATCAATAATTCTATTTCATTATCAGACAAAGTTTGAGGAGTGATTACTTGTAAAATATCATTCTTTATAATGAAAGATATTGTTTTTTTTCTTGAAGTTTTTTTTATTTCCAAGTTGAATTCGAAATCCATATTCATTGCACTAATTTATCAACATCCATACAGCTACTAAAGCAAGAGAAAAACCAAAAAACGCGTTCCTGAACTTACTAATTTTATTATCACCAATATTACCGATAATATTACCTGAAAGGCTATATAAGATTGTTGATATAAGATTGTTCACTGAGAAAACAATAGTGAGTATTAAAGTGTAAATCAATGTGTTCATATTCCCCGAATCATTAAAATTAGTGTACATCAAGGTTATTACAATATGCGCTTTAGGGTTAAGGAAGATGAAAATCATTCCATTAAAAAAAGTGATGCCTGCATCATTTTTGGAATCAGAATTAAATCCGGTTTTTGTAATTTTATATGCTATATATAAAACGTAAATACTACCAAAGTATTTAAGGATATCCAGTATAAATCCATATCTAGAGACAAAAAAATCAAAACCTAATCCAAAACAAAAGGTAAATATAAATATACCTAAGTGATATCCCGTAATAGCTGGGAGTATCTTTTTAAAACCCGACCTTGC